>JAAUYL010059040.1_pt1 | contig 10338 bp, 11 predicted proteins | sample 7278011 | NCBI WGS metagenome assembly JAAUYL01 (sample SAMN14350225, study PRJNA611818) | marine sediment metagenome | isolation source: surface marine sediment (1.8m) | place: French Polynesia: Moorea | collected 2018-08 | reverse complement strand
TTTAAACAGGGGAAATCTTATCCTAATGAGTGTTTTTTACTTTCCCAGCGAGTGATGGCTGGTTTTTCACCCGAGGCGTAGCCGAGGGTTGAAAAGAAGGCCATCAAGAGGCAAGATTTAACCTCTTGTGTAACACACCAAAAATACTTGAAAAACACCATTCTTCATATTATGGGAATTTGGATTGTACATTTTCACAAGTTTTTATGTAGAGGACTTGCTGAACTACGATTAATGTCTATTGTCTACATTTATTAAATCATTTGTTTGAATTACTAATAGAGATCTAAGTATTTTTGCAATTGTCGATTTCCAAAAATAGATATAGAGAAAGGAGGACCGAAATGTCCAGCAGGCATCAATATTCATGTATCAGTATGTTTCTGACACTTTTTGCTTTGAACCTACATTTGGCCACTTTTAGCTCTACTAAACCATATCTATTGCTTTCAAGCAAGTACAATATCTTCTTGTTGCGGTTGCCCCTTGTTACCCCCTACACAACAACTTATAGATATAAAAGTTTCGTGTTGTATCTGTGCATTTGAATACACTCAAAGTTACTTTCCTAAAAGGTGTAAAACAGTACATAACCAGAACACAGAACATGTACAGCCAACGGATCAAATTGAGTTACACGTTGCGTAGACCTGGAAAATTATGCTGGTTGAGGCGTTTGGCAGTACGAGTTATCGATTAAAAATAGTATTCTCCGGAAAAAGTCGTGAAACGAAAAGTTTTAATTTCACGAGATTATGAAGAACAATTTCTCGTTTTGGGGAGTCGTGCGATTGATTTTGGTCCTACTCATTCCCCTCTGCTACATCGCTTTCTTCTACCTACACCAGTATACAACCGAGTCCTCCAACAGGAAACCACTTGGTCAGAAAATATCATCAGTATTCTGGAACCAAACTACCCCGACCAAGGATAACAAAACACTTGGTGTTGGTGACATTAGAACCTATCATCCACCGAGGTTTGACAGCCTGCCCAGAAAAGCTCTGGTGGGATCCAAGTATTGGGTACTTTACAACCACGTAAAAGCTTCAAAACAATTCGGACCTCTAGAATCAATTACATTCGCGTCTCACGGAGAATATGGATTCCTGGATAATGTTGGACCAGTTCTGGAGCGATGGCGGGGTCCCTTGTCAATGGCCATTTTCGCTCCCGGTGACGATTACCGAGCTGCCATCCAGCACGTCCACTACTACCGGAAGTGCGGAGTCCACAGTGATCTCATCAGAGACTTTGCCACGTTCCACATCTTCTTCCCGATCGAGGACATGCCGCCGACCATCGACGACCTCGAGATCCTTGACGGGAACAGCACCTGCGACACGTGGCCGATGGTCAAGACCAACCAGGTCAATCTCACGTACAGAGCCTACAAGAGGCTTGACTATCCAGTCAACGTAGGCCGGATGATTTCACGAGAATCGATCACGACTCACTTCGTCTTCGTGGCCGACGTCGAGTTGTACCCCAGCCCGGGTCTGATCCCGAAGTTCTTGGACATGGTCCAGAGGAACAAAATCATGGAAGACAACATGACCACCGCCAAAAACAAGACGGTCTATGTCACTCCGATCTTTGAAATCCGGAAAGGTTTGTCGCTGCCAAAAAATAAAACAGAGCTGCTTCCACTGATCAAGGCCAAGGACGTCCAACCGTTTCACCAAGCTTTCTGCGCTGAATGCCATACAGTTCCTTATTACAAGCAGTGGTTGAAGGCCAAAGTTTCAGGTAAACTTTTGTCAATTTTGGTTCTGACATGACATTTTCAAATCTGGATCGTGGCCAGATAATCTTAACATTTTTCGCACTGCCAAGCGTCATGGACTCTGGGAACCGATTTACATTGGAACAAACGAGGATCCACCGTACGATACGAGATTGTCCTGGGAGGGACAGAAGGATAAGATGACTCAGGTTAGTAAATGTGGATAAAAATTTGTCCATTATTATCGTTGATAGCCTGGTTGTATATGCATATGCAGGGATTCATTCTGTGCGTGCTGGACTACGACTTTGCTTTGTTGGACAATGCTTTCCTTATCCACCGACCTGGGTTCAAAACAAAGACGGCCAACAGAAAAACGAGAAAGTTAAACAAGATCAGTGCGCAAACCTCCATGATCACCAAGAAGATCATGCCCGAGCTTAAATTGATGTACGGGGACCGAGTCGGTTGCAAAGTGTGACAATTCAAAATTGTCAGCCCGAGAATTGACGATTTGAAATGAAATTGTGAAACGATTTCCGAAGCAGATTTTAGATGTCGTGTTTCACTTGCTCGCGGGTGAAAAATATGCTTTTCCGGACTTATGGGCCATTGCGCGCAGACCAATCAAATCGTAAAGCTTGCGCAATCAACGACCAATCAGAAGACGAGAAATTAAAAAATGTAAACAAACACAAAAGAGAAAAGACGATGAGATTTTTTGCAAGGTAAGTTTGCTGTTGTGTTTGGCTTCTGCTACTTGTACTTGAGCGACCAAGCAAAATTAAAGGCCGAGCAAGGCCACAAGGCTAGCTGTGTATCAACGTCACCACTGAGTTCTTCAATAAACACAACAGAGCGTTGCCATGGAATGGAGAATGCCATCGAAAGAGCTTAAACTGGACAGAATCGAAGAGGTCAAGGCTATACTTCAGAATCGAACAGATCGAGAACAGCACAAACTTTTGAAGGAGCTTTTCTCTGGCCCTGATTGTTCGCTGCCACAGCCAGAAGAAAGCGGAGAAACTATTGCCAAAGTCCCCAGACTTGACGAGGAAGCTCCGACTAGCACAACCGAAACAGCACTTTTCCGCGAGGACTCTTTTCGATCTCAGCAGTCACAGGTTGACAAACTCAAGAACAACGACGATGCCAGTGAGGAACTGTTGCGTGATCTCAAGGCCTTGTCCAGTCAAGAGCGTCGGGATCTCGGCAAATTCCTAAGCCAGAAAATGATTCACAGCTTCTGTTCCTCGTTGAGTTTGTTGTCGGACGATATCGTGAAAGATATGCTTTGTCCAGTTTTCTTACTAACCGAAGACGGCAGCCACTTAAAGAATGTTTTAGCCCTGATGGAGCATTTTGAGGGTGTCATGACCGAGTGCTTTTTGTGCCCTATGCTTGAGAGCGCCCAGAAAATCGACCAGACTCTCATTCACTGCATTCTTAAACTTCAAATGGACCAGAGTCGAAAGCAAGTGCTGCAGTCACTGTCTGTCATTGATGACAACGAAGTCACTGAAGAAACCTTACAGGTCATGCTCCTCCACTTGTCCTCCAGTCAGGAGCCCGAAGTCAATCTAAGAGTTGCCAACGTGCTAATGAAGTTCAGTTCCAAGTTCCCGAAGAGTATCAAGTTTGGCAAGCTGATATTTGAGCTCGTCAAGAATTTACCTCCGTCCGTATCTGTGGGTGAAAAAGATGCCTTTGAGCAAGTTGTCTCCTTGCATCAATCATTTTTGAAGAAAGCCATCCAAAACGAGTTGAACAAGAGAAAAATATAAAGAGCAACAGTCAATGACATCATAGCATATTTCTCTTTTATTTGCTTAGTGTGTATCTGTGTAGATCTTTTCGATTTTAGCTTTCTCGATCGCGATTGACGGTGAGCTGCTCGGTAATGAAAATAATTTGCACTCTCTCTTCTTGAAATGTATAGCGAAAATCTTTATATAACATTTGTGTCGGTGCCCGGTTGCGTAAACAGTATACGTTTGAGTTCATTTTGAGTTCGTGGCTGTTGGTGTATCACTTGGATAAATTGATGATGTTGATAATGATGGTGATGTGGTTATAATAATGCACTTGCTTTTCTGGTAAGAATTCATCATTCTTCTTCAACCGTGATTCTCTTAATAATCATATGTTGGGATCATCTGGTGCGGCTTCCCCTGGATCTTGTTGATGATATTGACGATCTTGAGCGCGGGACCCAATTTCATGTCCATGTACTTCATCATGGCCGACTCGGTGAGCAAAAGAAGGGCGTTGCCGTCGATCTCGTGCTGGCGGAACATCTCGACGTGAGGCTGCAGGGTCGGGTCGAGATCACTGATGTAATTTATCACGTGGTCGATGCTCCACAAGGTTGGATCAATGGGGAGAGGCTGCTGTTCTTGCTGTTGTTGCTGTGGTTGGCCGACAATCGGTCTCGTCCTCGTGGGAGCCCCTGTCGAGGTCGAAGGCGAAGCTGAATTTTGATGATGATGGTGATGCTGCTTGGCCTGCTGCTGAGCGAGGTAGGACTTGTGAGCATCGTGGTAGATAGGCTTCTTGTTCGGACTGCTGTGTGGAAGGGATTGAGATCGATGTACTGCCGGCGCCGTCGAGGATGACGAGGCTGCTGAGGACTTGTGGTTGTTCGGCGACGACTTGAGCTTCGCTTTGGCCTCGGGCGGGATCTTGTTCTTGGCACCCGGAGGCCGACCCCGAGGTCTGGACGTTGTGGAGTGGTGATTGTAGCTGTGGCTGGTCACTGTTGAGGTAGTCCCGCCTGCGCCGGTTTTGATCTTCAACTTGGGCACGCCGCCGTTGTAGAAGGAGGCTGCGTCCATCGAGACGGATGGTGTCGTCGATGATGAGGTCGACGAGTGGCTTGAAAGACGTGACATCTTGGACGATCCTGACGACGGGCTCACCGGAACCTCCGAGGTTAAGTTGGGGGGCGTGCTGTTATTGTGATGGTGATCGAGCCTGGCACTTTTCGGCGTTGACGACGAGAACGTGAGCCTGACATCAGGAGGCCGCTTGCGGCTGTCTTTCAAAGGCAAGTTTTCCTCGTCGTCCTCGTCGTCTTCATCACTGCTGCTGCTCGAGCCCGACCTCGGCCTCTCGTAAAATTGCTCACAACGCAGCTCTTCGAACAGGATCTCCATGAAGTCCCACACTTGGTCCTCGGTCTCCATTGTGGGCAACTTCACTTTCTGCAGCTTGTCCTCGTAGGAGGCCGTGATGACGACGTTGCCGTCGCCCTGTCGAAGGAGGCCAAAGACCTCCTTCTGGTCGATCGCGACGTCGACGATTTTCTGGACGCTGCTCCTCACGACCCGATTCAGGCGGTCGGGCCCGAACTGTTTGGGCAGCGATTTGACTTTGTGCTTGTCGAGGTAGGGTCCGAACTTGCCATGGCACTTGGACTTGTTGACTTTGATGGTGATCATCGGAATGTTTTTCTGGCTGCTTAGTGGGGGCGGTGTTGAGCTGACACTTGACCTGGATTTGAAATGGAGCCATGAAAATCAAAAATCCAAACCTGTAAAATTGAGCTCTTACTTCTGTGCTACATCAGTTTTGAGGCTCTGGGGCGATGGCTTCTTCAAGTTGGACGTCGCCAGTAACGAGTTCGAAGCATTTGCTGTGGTCGCTGGAGATCGATGCGAATTGACGGAGTCACCTGATGCCGATGGCGGCGAGGAGCTTGGAATACTGTTGTTGATCTTGGCCTTTCCGGGATATTGCTGAAGCAAACACTTTTCATTGCAAACTGAGCTTTAAAAACTCTACTGTCAATTCTTGACCCTTACCTTCTGACCAGGAGGCTGGAGGGGATGGTCAGCTTTGGCGCACCATCCTGGAGGAAAGATGTCCCTGGAATCGTACTTACACCAGTAGTCGAAAGCCCCTTTCCAGCCGTCAAACGTGACATAAATGGACTCTTCTGAAATGGTGATAAAATGTTCAGATTTGAACAAATTAAAATTGAGTTAAGTATTTAATTGACTTCAAACAGTTTTGACTTACTGTTCACTTCGCTGACGGTGGCGCAACAGATCAAGTGGGGATTCTTCTTGTCGACCGCCTCGAGCTTCTGGCCGACCTTAAACAAATTGGTCTTCGGCGACTCTGGCACCTCTTTGAACCACTTTTTCGGCGCGAACTTGGCGTTCGTCAATGTTTTCGTCAAAAACTTGGGCCAATGGGTGGCGTTCAGCGTGAATCCGACGGGAGGCTGGAGCATGTTGTTGTTGCCCTTGCTCTCCGTGTAGCCAATTTCGTGAAGGTCATTCGAGTCGACAAGCCTCCAAAAGTCGTTCTTAGAGTCGGATCCGTCCAGCCTCAGCTTCACCCGCGGGCCCATTTTTCCGACAACCGTGGCGATGCAATTAGACTGCGACCGAGGATCGAGAGCCTCCAGCTTGGAATCTTGCTCGAAGTCATTCGGTGGTGGCTGGACACTTTGTTTGAAGTTGGCGGCGGGGGCCTTCTCGCCGCCAACCTCCTCGATGTAGGAGTCCCAACAGAAGCTGGCGTCTTCGGCCTCCTCCTGGTGAGATCGTGAACTGGTGTTCGGCGACGATTGCTGTTCGGTGACTGCTGGTTTGGGAACATTTTCGGCACCTGTCAAGTAGGAATTGTAAAAAAACCTACAAATTGGGTTAATCCTGGAAAAACATACTGCGGTTGTTCTCGATGTTGCCGATGATCGCCTGGCCTCGATGGGCGCTGCGGTAAGACGACAGACATGGCTCCGAGCAGAACTCCTTCTTGCCGGCCTGCATAGGAAAGATGTACGGCAACATTGACTTCTTCTCGTTGCAGTGGTTGCACGCCTTCAACGACGTTCCCGCAGAGGAGGCCGCGGCGAGCCCCGTCGTCGACGACGACAGTGCGTTGCTGGAGACGCTGCCGTTCATCTCCCGCCTTGACCTGGTTTCAGGTTCCTTATTTCAATTTTCAACACTAGCACAAGCTTGAACAAGTTTCTGCGCCCCAAGAATTCAAGGCATTTCCGTTCGTCGATCACGATTCACGAATCACGATGACGGCATTGGCGAAGCAATAGAAATCCCTTTGTTGTTGTTGTTCGCCTTGAACAACACCTCCTTGCTTCTTCTGGTTTGTGGCCTTTGCACTTGAGCGTCGTCAAATCAAATAGTCAAGAACAAAAATTCGTTTAAAGTCAACGACTCACTGGAAAAGCCAAATAATTAAGCCACGCTAGATTTTTTGGCTCTGGTAGCTGTGTTGTGTTTGAGCTTTATTTCCAGATCCGTCAATGCCATTGGCCGAGCGTTTACAGGCAGCCAATCAGATTTTAGCAAAATGGAAAAGGCGCGACGGCGCGACTTTGATTTCTTCAAATTTTCGGTGACATTTGTAACAAGACGGAAAACATGACCTCACTTCATCCAAAATTCCTTTATTGTTTCCAAATCCAATTGACAATTTAGATGCGACAACAAAGCATTTCTTTATCCTTGCGTCCATAAAACGGCTGTCAAACATAAAACAAGACTGAATAGCGACAAAATCCCGTTCGCCAAATGAAAATTATAACTTCTACGTTTATTATGAATCGATTTGGATTTAATTCATTTCAGTTATCAGTTCAGTATCACGTTTAATTTACAAATCAACTGATGACACAAAAATGCTATCGGTGAACGTCGATGCCCATTTCTGACAGGACGGCAGAATTCATAGCCCCTTTCTTGTCGACGCTAGCGATAACGTCCTGGTTCTCCTTGTTGCCCTCGCAGATGTTTCGAATAGCCAGAACGACCCACTGCGAGATCATTGGATTTTTACCGTCCAAGGGCGAACAATCCAGCAGGAGTTCGATGCAGTTACAATCTCGAATCTGAAATAAGTCTATGTTATTGTTCTATTTTCCCATTTTTATTGTTATCAAAAATGGTCTACCGACTCACCTGATCCTGGTTGATTTTGTGGCGGTAAGACAAGTTTCCTATCAAACGAATGAGGTCCCGCTTGAATCCATAAACCGGGCTCTCTGCATGCGACGGATCGGTGAAGTCGTTCAAGCTCTTGTTGGCGGGTGCCAAGGCTGGATCGTCAGGCGAGTTTTTCCCTGACTCGTGGAGCATTCGAAGCAAATAAATCGAGTCAATCTGAATTGAAAGCAAGCTAAAATAGCACATCTAAGATGGTGGTTATGTTTAGCACAGTGCTTACCAGTAGGCTCATATCCTTCTGAAGCAATGGACGGAGATCGTCCCGTGAAGTCCCTTGGCCAAGAATCTCAAGGAGCTTGAGCATCTCTTCCGGATGCAAATCACCAGCATTGCTATTTTTCAAAGCGGTCAAAATCAAACCCGACTGCTTTTTAAATGCCTGAGCCACAAAGGCCAGAGTTCGTTCGATGGCTTCATTCCGGTCGTCTTTATGCTCTTCGACAACGAGTTGGATCACATCTTCAACACTGAGTCTATCTCTCAGATCCAAACCGGGAACTCTGTCCAAGAAGGCCTGGTCGAGAATTAATTCTTTCACTGTCAAAAGGGCAAAATCGCACTCGCCAGAAGCTGCAGCGCGAACGAGCTCCTGTAGAAAGTCAAGTTGATAAGGACCAGGCTGTCTCTGATCGTTTTTCAGTTGCAAAAATAAAATGGCGCAGACGATATTCTTCGCTTTCTCATCACTGCCATTGACAATCACTTGGTGGCTGTCTTGGCTGAACTCGGTCGAAATCCTGGACAGAAAAGATGGCTGGTTGACAGAGCAATTGTAAAGAGTCTGCCAGATCAGACGCTTGATCACTGGATCGTCAGATTTATCTTGTTGACGCTTTTTCAAAGTTGAAATGAGTTCTTCACTGAAGTCATTCACGAGAATATTTTGAATCTTTGGCACAGAAGCACAATTTCGGAGGAATCTCAATGCTACAAGGCTTTGATCACTGTTTTCTCTAATACAAACCAAGGCTTTGTTAATGTCTTCTGCCTCGACAGCCTCTTGTCCTCCCAAAACAGCTTTCGCAAAAGTTTCAAACTCCATTTTGGAGATCAGCTCACTATTTTGCTTGCCAAATATTCTTTCAATTCCGAGGGATGCACGTCGTAGACCCTCGGGATTTTGTCCTTGTTCTTCGAGTAAGAGTGGTCGTACAGCACGAATTCGTCAGTCACGTTTCGTACGTCCTTCGACGATGGCGTCATGAGCATTCCCAAACTGGGATAGACGACGAACACGAAGAGGAAGAAGGCTACCGAGAAGTAGATCGGCAAGGCCACGGCCCAGTATTTTTGCGGCAGAAACGAGCCGACCCCGATCCACTCCAACGTCGGCGCGGGCAATACGAGCCAGATCAGGTACAACGAGAAGCCGGCCGTGGCTAGTAAGTAGAGTGCGAAGCCGTATACTGCTCGTTCTGGTGTCGGCGAAGGACTGTGCTGCTCTGGCATGCTTTGATGTGTGTTGTGTGTCACTTTCTTTTATCCCGTCAAAAACTTGCGTCCGTACATCTGTGACTTGCGTTCAAAGTTTTGCGACTTGATGGGCGTGTTGATCTTGTAGAAGGGGTTCATGGCCCACTTGATGTAGGTCTCGTACATTTCCGAGAAAAAGTTCTTGATCCCGTCCTCGTTCTTGACGTCATGCAGCATCACGAATCTCTGGCGACTGGCCGTCACAAAACCGGACACGTACCACTCGTTGAACTTGTCCACCGTTTTCAAATACATATTAGGCGACTTGAGCATCATCTCGTCGATCAGGTCTAGAGCAGCATGTGCGATAAACTGGTTCAAGTGGCGGTGGTCGTCTTTGCGCAGATCTTTCCCGGGAGGCGAGAACTCCATCTAAAATACGTTGGAATTGAGAGTCCATAAAAAATTCAGTCTCCTTCCGTTTTTCTCTCTTACCTCGAACAAAGGATTGTCATTGTGACCGACGATGACGAAGTAGTAATGACCAGACATGTTGAAACGATCCTCCCCTCGAGGGGACTGGGTGAACGACGAACGTGATCACATCAAAGCTGCTCTCTTGCTCTGAAATCTTTTGCTCACTCGCGGAAATTCATCTGAAACTTTGTTTTTATTTTTACACAACAGTGGACCGTCATCAAGTCAAACGTTCTAATGGGCGCAGTCACTGAATTTGTATCGATCTTTACGGAAATTAAAACATCTAAAAGTGTTAAATCTTAAACTATAAGTTAATCTTGGTTTACTGAAAATAATATTCAGATTGTTGAAACGGATTTTAAAAGCTTGAGCTTTAACAAAATCGCCTAGAATATTACGCGTCAACTCATTTCAGTAAGGAGCTTTGTCGTACTTTTAAGGCTCTTTCCTGCTTTCATTTGATGAAACCGTCTCTTTTTGCAACTTGAAGTTTTTGAAGCAAGTTCAGTGTAAAGTTTTTTTTTTGAAAATTGGTAATTTATATTGAAGTTGAACATTTTTGCTATCTTTGACATGCAACTGGAATTCCTACTGCTACTACTGCTTGGTCTTGGCTTCGAAGCTTCAAAATGAGGAACAAAGTCAGTGTGTCCATATTTGGCGCTTTTCCGCCAAATCGGCTATTTTTGAGACCTCTGCGGCGTAATTTTTTTTTGGATTTATTTAGTAAACGGCGCTTTTTCG
>JAAUYL010074040.1_pt1 | contig 10339 bp, 12 predicted proteins | sample 7278011 | NCBI WGS metagenome assembly JAAUYL01 (sample SAMN14350225, study PRJNA611818) | marine sediment metagenome | isolation source: surface marine sediment (1.8m) | place: French Polynesia: Moorea | collected 2018-08 | reverse complement strand
GCGGTGGTGGTGGTGGTGGTGGTGGTGGTGGTGGTGGTGGTGGTGGTGGTGGTGGTGGTGGTGGTGGTGGTGGTTGAACCAGTTGTAACTGCTCGACAAACTTCTGGACCAGAAACAATTCCCTCAACTTCTACAAGGTCACTGATGTCCTCTTTTAGCCAGCAAGTCTGTCTCAGCCTATAATCTTCATATTTCATCGAAGCCCAGCTGAAATGGTTGCATTTGTCAAGTTTTAAACATTTGTCTTGACAATGTTCAGCGGTTGGTGTCTTCAGTCCATCATTGGCACCAATTGAAGACTGTGCATATTCCTTGTCCACTGAAAAGCAATCCTCTGCTACAATTGGAACAGACAATGTAGTTAATCCACAATGAGATCCTTAACCAGCACATAGATTACATACCACAAGGAAGGAGCTTTGTCAGCATTGCCAAGTGCTGGTTCCAAGGCAAACTCGTAAAGTTTATGTTTAAATCAAAGTGGTAAGATTGATAGCAATCCTGGAACTTGGTGCATTGACAGAGACTTTCATTGTACCCTAACCTGGAGCTCCTTGGAAAGAAAATCCAAGAATCAATCTTATGGCCAAAGTCAGTTGCTTCAGCTTCAGCTTCCAAACAGAGCTTGGCACAGACTTGTGCAGACTTGACTTCGTTGACTTGGATCAGTATCTCAAATGGTTCTTGAACTAATGACTCATTGTCAAAAACGTAGAGTCCAACTTGGTTGTCAGTCATTCTTTGAGCCAATTTTTCTGGATCTACTGACAAAAGACACGTGCACTTCCGGCAAATCTCAGTGTTCTTGTCCTCCCGACAGCAATCCCCTCCATCATACAGACACTTTTTAACGTTGGTAATCTCGTCGCACACGCCATCTCCAATGAGAAAACTGTTCCCACTGCACCCCCCATGGTGATTCTCGTCGCTGTTTGTTGAACCAATTGTCACCTCTGACTCTGCAAGCAATCTGATTTAACAAATAACCTTGGATCAAGATGTTTATTACTACTGCTGTGCAGATCTTGTGAGAAGGAGGCTATCACAATGCCATAAATGCAAAAGAAAACAGCAATGATCACGAGACAATTGACGAAAAGCAAGCATGTGGATCGGCTTGGCAGATAGGAGTTTCTTTTGACTGAATTCTCGCTTTGAGTTTCAGCAGAATTAAAACTCAGTTTCTGGCTTTTTCGACTACTGGACCTTATAATTGTTGTCTCAGAGAAATTATGGGTGCTATTGCAAGCACTCCTCATACTTATTTTCTTTCAATTTCGTTTGGTGTACTTAGTTTTTAGAACTACTTTTAAAATAGAGAGAAGCAGGAAAGCTCTTTAATTAATATAACCACAAGCACAATCAATACAATGACGTAGTTTAGAAATTATTTCGCAGAGCCTTTCCCATTGTAAACTTTTCCAAACTCAACTCCCTTCATATTTTCAGGTTGCAACTGCTTGACATTGATGCCAGGACAATTACTTTTGTCCAACTTCAAACCGGAAGTGACACCCTCCTTCTGAATCCAACCCCCGTGGGCCTCCTTCAGGTAGCAGTCCTTTCTCTTGCCAACATAGACCCAGACTCCGCACAATTCTGAGTGCCTGGGATGGTGATAGCAGATGGACTGGCAAATTTCCCAGGATTTTACGTGAAACGCCTGCACCTCTTTTGTGAACGACTTGTGACTCCCGTCAGTGTCATTCTTGACAGCGTCTTGGCAAATATCATACTCTGTTGTTGTTGTTGTTGTTGTTGTTGTTGTTGTTGTTGTTGTTGTTGTTGTTGTGGTTGTGGTTGTGGTTGTGGTTGTGGTTGTGGTTGTTGTGGTTGTGGTCGTTGTTGCCATATTTTCCCATTGAGATGGCGTCAACTTCATTGGAGTTAGCTTGTCTGTTAAGGGAGATTTCGTGATAATAGCGTTTTTGGACGTGTCCAAAAATGTCTTTGGAAATTACAATAGTACGGGTAAGGACAGCTCCATGGACTGTCCAAGATGTAGACGGTGTCCATGCCAGGCTCAAAGTTGTCCTGGGCGTCCAGATTGATGCTGAGGAAAATGCACTCCAAGTTGTCTTCAGTGTGGACAAAGGCATTGGCATGAATGATAGTGCCATATTGCTTCGCCCTTTCAGAACAGTCGTCCAAAGTCCTTGTCTGTCCAAAAGATTGGTAGGTTTCAACCGGAAGTTTGGACAGGTCCACCCCAGGCAGCCATCCCAGGGGCGGTAACTTAGATGTCGTGCTAGACCACAAGATTACAAGTTTTTTACCAGAATTTTTGTGTACCACTTGAATTTACCTAGCGGGACGAGCAGACAAGAGGGTTAAAATGACAGGTACCAGCATTAAAGTCATTGAAGCATATTCGATGGCCTTAAAAAATTAAAGAATTGAGCCTTGCTTGAATGTTAGACAACGTCGAACTGATAAATCAATAAGATATTTTTTAAGTTATTTGGTTCCAATTTTTTGCACAAAGGCTGGAATAATAAATGGACGCCATTGTCATTTGTCTTCCAAAATGTACGAAAAAATGCATTAAAACATGTAGACTTTTCTATCTTTAATTGCAAGTTGTCAAGCTATCTGGAATGAGCATGGCCAAATGCGACTCCCGGGCAACCTTCAACTCCTGCTCCATCTTGGTCCAGTTCCAGGATCCATCATCTTGGAACGACAACTTGTAAATCCCCTTGATCGGACCGTCAGTGCCGCCACCTGCAACCACAACAAAGCCCTTGCCATCCGGCGTGGTGAAACCGGAAGTGAGCGAAATCCCAATGGGCAGATCAGGTCCAGGGGTCCAACTGTCTGATCCAGGAATCCAGAATTCGGTGGAAGCTTCCGGTCCATGTATACGACCGCCTGTGACCACGACAATTGTTTCGTTTCCATCTCCAGGATTGGAAAGCACTCCACAAGCATGGGAGTAACGTTCTTGAATCAGCTCTGGTCCCTTGGTAAAAGCAAAAACCTCCTAATCAAGGTCAGTCTTGAGATCAAGAAAATATGTTGAACCAATTCCAGGCCAGCCACCGATCATGAAAGCAGTGGTGGCATTGATTTTGGCCAGACAATGCCAACTGACATTGGCGGGAAGACTTGGAGCTGGTCGCGTTGTCAAGGCAAATCTGGTCTCCTCCTCATCCGTTATCGTGATCAATTCTGCAGCACTGAGATCACTGTCAGGTCCATCAGTTCCGCCGGCAATCATGACAGTGTCGAAATCCCATTGGATGCTGGCAGCTCTTTTTTTTGGCCCTGACATCTTGCCAGCCTGAATCCACTTGCCTGATTGTGGATCCAGAATGGTACACAAGTCCGTTTCAGCATTGGCTCCATCATAGTATCCTCCACAGACCAGTGGAATCTTGCCTCTAATAAGACCACCTACCGCATCAAGGTACGGAAGATCGGGCAAGGATAGGCAACTGGCGTCTGGATTATGAATGTCAATCACCTCTGACCTCCTTGATTGAAAGTTCGGGTATCCAGTGGAAACCAGCAATTCTGGAACACAAGAAACAATCAAGATTGTTTTCCAGGTTTCATTCCAAGTTTGTACTTGGTTCTGGCAAAATGCATCCTTGCTGGCCACTGAGGCAATGTCTGCAAGAGTCCTGACTTAATGATGGGCAGGTTTTGAAGATGGAGCAGACTTTGCTCCGTATGTCAAAGGAATACCAAGTGCAATTTTCTGATGATTTGCACAAAGCCAAACAGACAGTTTCCCATTCAATGTTTGTCAAGTCATGATCCAGGTCTCCCTAGGTGGTTAATTAGTGGTTAATGAAATTAATTTTTAATTATGAACGGCAAACCTGACAATAACCTGGCAGGCTGCAATCAAAGCTTGTCGTTTTCAATTCCTCGGCAAAATCATTTCTTACGTTGGAGGATTGTCCAAAGCAAGAAAAAATCGAAGCAAAAAACAACAAAATAAGAACCGACATTTTGATCAGTGTCGAATCACTAATCTGAGTTGATTGCGAATTTTCTTATCTCCAGACCTACTCGTACCATCATCTACTTATATAATATTGTGCTTATTTAGTACAATTGTTCATGACTTTTATCGAGAAAAAAATTGCCACAGTTGGACCCCAATTATAATCAAAAGATATTAATCCGGATATTTTGTTTTGAAACTGAAATAAATGTGAAATCGCGTTCGGTAAGCCGTTCTGTTTTGAGTCCATTTATTTCGACATCTGCATCGTAGTGACCATTTAAAATAGCACCATAACTTTTGTTAAACCTTTTGTAAAACTGACTTGTCTTTTTTCATTCTTTCCGCTTTTGCTTCACCGTGGCATAGGCACCATTGTGATCCTTGATTTTCCTATAGAGACAGATGTATTTTCCAGCGTTGGTCGTCTTTGGCAAAACGTATCTGTAATAAGTTAAAAGATCGTTGAACTTCCAACAATGACATCTTTTTGACTGCTTACTTTGAACAAAAGTCTAGCTTGTTTTTGGCATGATGCGAGACTGGGTTCTGCTTCAGCGACCTCAGAAAAGCGAGGACGAACGCGAAGCAATTGTGCTCGGCCTCGTCGTAAGCCTCCACCGTCCAGGACGTCTTAGCAGCTCCCAATGTTCCTGTACAAGCAGATTACTTGTCAATAATTGGAATCTTTTACTTTCAGGCAAAAGATCTCTTACCTTCCAAGCAAATGTCCCAATATTCGGGCCAGTCGGGATCTTCGACCACATCCTTGCCGAAGGCCGAGCTGAGGCCGTCGAGGACGACACAGCGACCCCACTCTTGACTCCTGTCGGCATGGATGCCCTCGACATCGTACTCAACGACAGAGCCCTTGCTGTCCGTGATCCCGATGTGGAGGTTGCTCCTGTTCTGGTAGTCGAGTAGGAAGTCGCCCTTGGTGGGCTTGATCACGATCGAACAAGGATGATCTTGGGCTCTAAAAACAAGTAAGTTGACTAGAATGTATCAGTAAACAATCTGGTCTTACCTTGCAAATGGCATCGGAAGACTGAATGGCGGAAAAGTAAGCTCGCACTCTTTCAAATTGGATTGGCAGTCTGGACACTCATCAGGGAATCCCAAGGCAAAGATCTTCTTATCACAGTGCTCCACGCAAATAATCTCAGTGTTGACAGCTTTGTTGTTGTCATTGTCGTTGTCCAACATGTTGATCGTCTGCCCCGGCATCCTCTTCGAGATCTTGCTCAAGACTACCAGTTAAAAAATCTTGGCACTTAACTATAACCATATGCCAAGGATGCTAAGCAGCATCGTTTTTTGGCCTGGAAAGAATGCAAGAGTGAGGGAGAGTGCAAAATACTAATTTAAAATGGGAAAATCCCGTGCTCTCAACCAACCTTGCAACACAATGCTGGTTTGGTTGCGGCGGGAGCGTGCTGACACAAATCACCTGAGATCCCGCTTGCCTTGTTCAAGCTGAACAGCAAGTTTGTCTGCGCGGAATGCTTCTTTAAAGAGTCCTAAAATGTACAGTTCCTGACTTCTATCAATCTCTATTTCCATATATGAGATAACAGATTTAAGAAGAATGAGGAGGATGTGACGAAATCCATCCACTTTTAGTTTTTAACAGCCTAGATTTCACAGAGTTTCCCACCATGCATCACAAAGGAAAATTAATTTCGCAAGTTTTTTCTTTAAATTTTTTTTAAAAATACAGTTATGTCAAAAAACAATGGACAGAATTTTGGTGAAAACCGCAGGCTGACCAACTTCTTCAAAAGCATAAATAATGTTGTCAAGCTTAGTTTATGGACATCTGCAGGAAAAATCCCAAGCTCTGGAGTCTGGCTAATAAAAGTTATTGGCAACCACCAACAAAATTGATGCTTGGTGGAATTTCACAAGATATTTTATTTTGATTATCTTTCTGTAATCAATGGCATAAGATCGTCAACAACATTGGACAATTGTTCGTTGGCGATAAAAATAGAATCGTTTTTCTCGTCGGCCTCCTCCAGGATGACTAAGATTTGCTCAAGACTCTTAAAACTTGGTGATGAATACTTTTGACTAGACTCTGATTTGATTGCCTCCGTTTGGAATTTGTCAATGATTTTGGTGATGGTCTGGTAGACATTTATGAGTCGGCGAGTTTTGAAGTTGACCTGAGATTCTGTAAAAACTTCGTGAGAAGCATTTGAGTCGATGGATAAAAACAGTCTTTTTCGTGATCTGTCGAGTATTTTGATTGGGCAGAAAACCTGGACCCAATCTTCGGGTTTGCTTAACCAAGTGTCATTCCAATAGTTCAGCATGTTAATGTCTTCACTCTTTGATAATTGTTCCTCCACCTTGGCCAAGTTGGTTCTGTATGAGTGGAAGCTGGACGAGCTGGCTAAAGAATCAAGACCATCACGGAGATTTTTGACTTGGGGATTTCTTGAACTGTTTGCAGCAAACCATTCGTTCCACTCATCTTCACGAGCGAAATCACTAAGAACCACTTCACAATTCTTGATCTTGACCAGGACATCGCTGACGACAAACCTGGTGGACTTGCCAAAGCTGATCATTTCTAGACCTTCTTGCAAAGCATTGTTGTCTTGGTAGCTTGTCACTATAAGGGCAAGTGGTTGCCCTTTGCTAGTCGACAAAATGTAGAAGCTCAGCTGGGATCTTCTTGCTGAGCAAAGAGCACTTAGGAAACACACTCTTTGGCTTTGTTGTTGTTCTTTTGTTTGGTACACAAACAGAAAGCTGTCCTCAATCTTGGTTTCGAGGCTGGACGAGGGCAAGTCAACGACCTCGCCGCTCAAGAGTTTATTAAACAACTCCGTGTCGACCTGTATCACCGTCTTCTGGCTCGAATTTGACAACATTGTCAGCTGCTGTAAGAATGGCCTGAAAAAATATTTAAAACTTAAAAAAAACTTGTGAAACTTGGAGGGTACAGTTTAGTCATTACCTGAAGAAAATCAAGTCGTCAGGTCGATCTTTTTTCAATCGACTGACAAGATCACGAAGTTTGTCTTGCTGTTCGTGAAATTTGAGAATGTGATTGCGAGCCAGCATGAGGTGATTGTCCAGAGCCTTAGCCGGACTTGTCTTGAACATGCTCCGCAATTGTTCAGCTTTGTCGAGGCCACCCCATGCCAACTCGTAGATGCGATCGACATCCTCTTGTCCAAGACTGCCGTGGTGATCTCCAGAATCGGACTCAGTTGTCTTCTTGGAAGCTGAGCAAGTGTGATTGCCACTAAAATTCAACCAGATCATCCTCTTCCCGCCGAGGTGCTTCGGTGACTCCTCTTTTAACTTTCTCAAATGATTTCGTGTAGCTTTGACTTTGGACTCCAACTTTGTCTCATTGCTATGGATGTCAATCTTGAACTTGGGAAAGTAAATCCGCTCCTCCAGAATCACTTTTGCCTCACAGCCAACTTTTTTCGATCCGACAGCGTATCTTCCAGAGGTCTAAAAATCGAGTAACGTCAAGAAAATCCGAGATTTCTTAAGTGAAAATCCTTACCAAAACTGATTCATCTTTGGAGTTTTGCAGGCGCCTGTCAAGTTTTCGAACCTGATCGTGATCTGGGCCTCGCTCGCACTCGTAGATGCACGAGTCCGACGAGGCCTTGATGAACAACTGGTTCTGGTCGAGGTACAGCTTCTTCTTGGCCACCACGGACATCCAGTCAGTGTTTCCAAAGTTTTTTGGCAACTTTCGTTTCCGATACTGAATTCGAAACTGCTCCCCGTTCTCCCTGATGGCCGCCTCGGCCTCGACCATGTTGCCAACCAGAATCGTGTCTTGTTGCACTTCCGGTTTCTTGTCCTCCTCTTTTGATGCGGAGACGTCAGGGTTGGTTAAGTATCCAGGTACTGGAACAGCTTCATCATGCTCCTGGTCTTGCTCGTCTTTGCTCGGTTGAAAAATCGGCTCCTGAAGCTTGGGCTCCGCCGACCTCGTGACCACCGTTGACGTCGACGACGACTGGAACACGTCCTCCTCCAGGAGCTGGTTCCACTGAATCAGGCTTGGATCGATCAGGGACAGCGGCGTGTCCATGATTCTGATTCAGTTTTTTGGAATTTTGCGTCAGTCGAATGTTGACATTTGGTTTGTTTACATTTTTGAACGCCACTCTCAGTTGTGGGCCCAAGAATCCTCTACGCATAAATTATTAACAGATATTTTTCAAGTGCTGTGCTGAACGTAGAATTATCGTAAAAGTTAAAACTCTTGAAATTAACCAACTTTTTCTGAAAAATTAGGTTTGTCTAATTGGCAAATCTGTTAATTGGATAACTCGACGAAACTTTTAATTGCAGTCTTCTCAGCTACGCACTTTAAAAGTGCGTCTGCTTGTACGCATTTGATTTATGACCAAAAGTTTGCGTACAGTTAAAATTGCTCATTTTTAAAATTTTTTCTGACCATCTACGAAAATGAAATATGCCGGTTTTTAGGTGGACAAGAAGAAGAGCAGTCAGACAGCATCATCAGCGCAGCGATTTGAACTCTGTGCGCCTCTGCGCACAGGTGGGAGATTTGTTTTGTTTCCATATGACAGACGAGAGTGCTGGAGAGCGAACAGTGCCAATGATTCATCGGAATTCCAGCTGAAAAATCGTCATGTGATCAAGCATTCCAACGGCTTCAAGATGTCGACCGCCAAGAACTCTGCCAAGTGGTATCACGGCAAGCTGAACAGAGTCGATGCCGAAGAAGTTCTTGCAAACAACGGCTTCGCCGAGGGCCTGTTCTTGGTCAGGGAGTCCAGCACGGCCTCTGGCGATTACGTTCTCTCAGTGGTTCACGATGGAGCCGTCATACATTACCAGATCCGTCGCCGAGGCGAGGACGCCCTCTTCTCCTTGTCGGAGGAGCAAAAAGTGATTCATGGCCTCGACGAGCTCGTCTACTACTACCAGCATCAAGTCAACTCCGGCCTCCAGCACAAGCTCAATGACTTCGTACCCGGCGAAGTCTGTCCGGTGCCGGTCAGGTTACACGGAACTGAGAACCTCCTGCATCGCGCAACCTCGGCGGGCGATGCCAACATAGTGTTTCAAATGTTGCAGTGCAAAGAGAAGGACGGCAGGGACATGCGAGCCAAGAACCCCGATGGTCAGTGTGCCGCCCATCTGGCCGCCTTCTATGGTCACGATGAAGTCCTGTCGCTCCTGATCGAGTACGGCGGCGACCCCAACCTGGTCAACGTCGCCGACAGCTCGGGCTACACCCCGTTGCACGTGGCCTGCCAGGCGAACAACGTCAGCACCGTCCAGCTCTTGCTGGAGGCCAAGGCCAACCCGACCACCAGGAATCAGATCACGGACTGGGTGCCACTACATGAGGCCGCTTGGAAAGGTCATGTGGATTGTGCGCGCGTCCTGATCGAGGTCGGCGACGCCCCCGTGATGTCGAGGACGGGCAAGGACGAGACCCCGGCCGACCTCGCGAGAGCCAACGGCATGAACGACATGGCCGAGATGCTCGAGCAGTGCCCCTGGTACCAGCCTATCTCCAGCAGACAAGTAAACAAAACGTCCTCGTTTCACGACTTTTTTTCACAATTAAAAATTAATTTTTAGGATTGGCTGCATCCTATGAGTGTTGGGCGACAAGACGCCATCGAGATCCTTGGTGAAACCCTGGACGACGGAACGTTCTTGATCAGGGAGAGCCAGAAAAAGGCCTCAACGTATGTCTTGAGCATGGTCTTCGAGAAGGCCTTCTACCATTTTGTTGTCGAAACCCGGGGGATCTATGTCTTTCTTGACCAAGGTCCTTACATGCTCTCACTTGAACATCTGGTTGATCACTATTCGCGGTACCCTGACGGCCTACCCTGCATCCTGCGCCATCCCATCAGTGTCAACATGGTAAGAATGGCAATTGGATTAATTTTCGTCTTTTCTGATTTCACGACTTTTTTTCAGGGCGAGACGTTGAAACAAAGATTATCGACGACAGCACCGTTACCACCAAAACCTCCGAAACAGCCTCCGTCCATTTTAGTCGAGGATTTTGACAAACCAACAATACCTCCTCGAGTTCCTCAGCGGGAAACAAACACAAACTTGCCATCGAATTTGAAGCCAATCGACAAGAAGAAGGTTTACGAGAACAACGAGTCGTTGCGGAGGGTCCGTCACAGCCGGGACGCCATTCCGGCTGAGTCGATCCACATGATTCACCTGATTGGCGAGGGCGAGTTCGGCTGTGTGTACAAAGGCCTTTACATGCCCGAGAAAGGCCGCTCGGTGAACGTGGCGATCAAGGTCTTGAGCGAGCTCAGCCCGGCGCTGGCCAAGGACTTCACCCGCGAGGCCAACGTCATGATGAACCTCGACCACCAGAGCATCGTCAACCTG
>JAAUYL010006813.1_pt1 | contig 10350 bp, 23 predicted proteins | sample 7278011 | NCBI WGS metagenome assembly JAAUYL01 (sample SAMN14350225, study PRJNA611818) | marine sediment metagenome | isolation source: surface marine sediment (1.8m) | place: French Polynesia: Moorea | collected 2018-08 | reverse complement strand
TAGTCCGCGGCGCGGCTGATGTCTTTAGCTTTGGGCTTTCTGACGAGGCAGCGGCGGCGGCGCGGCAGGCTTTTCAGGGTGAAGACTACGAGACTGCCTTGGCCGAAGAGCGCGCGCGGGACGAGGCCGCCAACCCTGCGCTAAGGCTAACCGGACAGGTGCCAGCGGCCATTGCTTACGGCGCTACCATAGGCGCGCCCAGAAACATACTTCAGGCGCTCACTCAATCCGGCGTCTTTGGTGGCTTGTACGGTGCCGGATCCGGTGAGGGTGGCGCAGCAGAGCGGGCGACAGAGGGCTTGATTGGTGCGGGAACCGGAGCGCTGACTGGTACTGCGACTTACGGCTTAGCCAATGTCATCGCCCCACAAGCTCGAGACGCTTTGCAACGGCTCTATCGGGAGGGCGTACGGCCAACCGTAGGCCAAATGATGGGGCCCGCTGCCTCACGGCTAGAAGAATCCGCCATGTCCGTCCCCGTTCTCGGGCAAATGGTTCGCGGGGCTCGGCTGCGGGCGCTGGAGGATTTCAACCGTGGAGCCGTCAATTTCGCACTCAGGCCAGCTGGGCTTGCCGTCGATGATGCCACGCCGATCGGTCGTCAAACCATTGCCCAGGCGGATGACCTGCTGAGCAAGGGCTATAACGAAGCGCTGGATATCATCCAGGATGCGCGGATCGATCAAACTTTCGCCGACGATATTGCCAGAATCTCGGCTACGGCAGCGGGGCGACTTGGCAACAAGGGGCGCAGAGCCTTTGAAAACGCCATTGCCGATATTCAGTCCTTGCCTGCCATGAAAAAGCCGACTTTCAACGGGAAGGACATCAAGCGCGCGATTTCCGGGCTCAGGCAAGACGCGGATCGGCTCTCAAAAAACGTGGACGAGGACGTTTACCAAGCCGGCCAGCTGATTCGCGAAGTGCGCGATGCCATGTCGGACCTCATGAAGCGCAACACCACGCCTGGCAACGCAGCACGCCTGACGGGCCTGGATCGGGCCTATGCAGGATTTCAGCGGGTTCGGGATGCCTCGGAAGCGGGCCGAGAGGGCATTTTCACTCCATTCCAGTACAACCAAGCTATTAAACGCGCTGAAAGGGCCTCAGGGCGCCGAGACTTTGCCCGTGGTGGCGGAATGGGGCAGGATCTAGCCGAGGCTGCCGAGGAGGTCATTTCCTCACGAGTGCCTGATTCTGGGACGCCTGAGCGATTGGCGCCTTATCTGATCGGCGGGGCGGCAGGGGCAGGGTATATTGATCCGCTAGCGGGCGCTGCTGTCGCCACGGGCGTCTTGCCCTACACGAGGGCTGGGCAGAACGTCTTGGCTGCCATTGCTTCGAGGCAGGCCAGTCCCGGGCAGCAAATGCTCGCCGAAAGTCTCCGAAGGGCCGCGGCTCCCGTCGCCGCTGGCGCTGTCGTCGGACGGGAATAGATACTGACCAGCGGTAAATGCTAGGATAATAATCAGCGTCTGGTAGTCGGACAGGAAAGACTCCATAGGAAAGGTTTACTAAATGGCTGGCCGGTTTTCAAATCCCAATTACCAGTTCTTTGACGAGAACGGCGATCCGCTAGCCGGTGGCAAGCTCGAATTCTTTGAGAGCGGCACGTCTACCCCACAGGACACCTTTTCCGACGACGCGTTGACGGTTCCTAACACGAACCCCAAGATCCTCGACAGCGCCGGCCGGGCTGGGGACATATTCTTTACAAGCTCCGACTACAAGGTTGTGCTCAAGAAGGCCGATGACACGGTGGTATGGACGGCAGACCCTGTCCGATCGCCCACGCCGAAAAGCACGGCGGTCGTAGCCGTCTCAGCCGCGACCACGGTTAGCACGGGCGATGATGGCGCGCTTTATGCTGCAGACGCCACCAGCGGTGGATTCTTGATAACCCTTCCCGCCGCAGCGGATGCCGGAAATGGCTTCGAGTGGTCCGCGATCAAGGTAGACAGCACCACCAACACAGTCACGGTAGACGCCAACGGATCAGAAACGATCAACGGTGAGCTCGATTATACCCTATCCCAGCAATGGGCCACGGTGACCCTGCGCTGTGACGGTGCGGAATGGTACGTCACGGCCGAGAGCGTGAGCCGCGAGAATGCGCCCTTTGATCCTAAGCACCTTGAAGGCCTTACCCTGGAGAATGGCGGAACGCCTGCCTCTGAGGTTTCGATAAGTCCCGGATCCGCTCGAGACACTGACGACGGCGGCAATATCCTTCTATCGTCTTCGATCACGAAGCGGCTCAACGCGGCATTCTCAGAGGGCAACAATCAGGGCGGCCTGGATACCGGCACCGTTGCCGCGGATACCACCTACTACGTTTTTGCCATCGGCAAGACGGACGGCACCGCGGACGTGCTGTTCTCAACATCGGAAACGAGCCCGTCAGTGCCAGGTGGCTTCAGCTTTAAGCGGCGGATCGGCAGCCTGCGCACAGATTCGAGCTCTAACATCATCGTTAACCAGTTCAGCCAGGTTTACGAGGATGAGGAAGTTTATCTGTCCCTCGCCCAGGATCCCTCTACCAAGACAAGCCAGGACTTCCTTGATCTGCCCAGCAGCATCCAGGAGCTTGTGATCTCCTGGGCCGACGCCAGCGTGAGCGGGTCTTCGAGGCATACGATCCGGCTTGGCGACGCTACAGGCGGGTTCGCTAATTCAGGCTATGTCGGCACCACGGAAACTTCCGCGCTGAGCACTGGGTTCATAACGATCACCGTAGGCGCGGCGGCTGTGACTGCGTCCGGCTCCCTGCGATTCACGCGCATAGACAAGAACAAATGGGCGGCCGAGGGGACATCAGCGCGCACAGACAACCCGCAGAACTTCTCGATCGCCGGAAATGTGCTCTTGCAGGGCGAGCTTGATCGAATCCAGTACACCACGGAAAACGGCACGGATACCTTAGACTCCTGCGAGATTTCCGTCCGGGCCGTATCGAAAACCCGTTAACCGCCGCTTAAGGTCTGTCTGGTATGCAGATCCTTATGAATGATCTCGTAACACGCTCAGGCTCTAGGACGAGCGAGTTTTGGCTCGCTCTGGCTTTTTTCGGTGCCGTGGTGGTCAACGGTACCCCTTACGTTGACATTCCAGGCACCGAAATGGCCATGTTGTTCTCTGCGGCATTTGGCTACGCCGGGGGGCGGACTCTGTTGAAGAACACTGCCGCCAAGAAAGCATGAGGTTGATTTATGTCCTGTCGCTTGCTTGCGTCCTCACTAGCTGCGGCTTCACGACGACGGGCGACAGGGTGCGGGACGCGGCCAAGCAATACGGCGCCCAGGCCATGGACGAGGGGCTCGCAAACGCAGAATTCTTTATCTGCCGAGCCGCCAGCGTCGGATCCGTCTACCGCAGATACGGACGAACCAAGGAAACGGCAGAGGCGTGGAAAACGCTTTGCCTCGACAACCCCGACGCTATAATCCTCGAAACCCCTGAATAGGAGCCGTCATGGGCAAGCGTATGACGAGCACGGCCGACGAGCCGTTCAAGTGCCTCTACGTCCATATCATTTACCGCAGCAAGAAACAGCGCAAAGAGCGCTTCGCCCAGGTCAATGAGTGGATCCAGGACGGCGAGGTTCCGACCGATCTGCCCGACTGGTGCGAAATTACCCTCAACCACGGCGGCGGCGGCGGTCCCTAACCCCACGCACCTTAGCGGCATGTAAACCCCCCCAGGTGCCTGCCGCAAAGCGAGAAGGGCTGACAGCTAGCGCTGTTGGCCCTTTTCTGTTAAGCTTTTCACAGCCAAAAACCTGGGGGTTATCATGGAATCTATCGCATTCTGGGCGCCGTGGATCACGCTGGCGCTGATCATTGCCGTCCCTGCCGAATCTCTTGCTGACGCTCTATGGGCTAGACGCCGGCCAGAGATCTCCGCGCCAAATCCCTGGACAGTCTTCTATGCCGTTGTGTTCGGGGCGTCCTACCTACTGACAAATGCTTTCCACGCTGCTTGGTGGCTGCTTGAGGAGCCACAAGCCTACGGGCTGGCTATCCGCCTTTACACGCTGAGCGGTTGGCTGCTAGCCGCTGGCTATCTAGGCCTTCATACCTACTGCGTGTTAACCAATAAGTCGTTGCCGCGCCACGACTTGCAAGCTAAGGTTCTGCTTGTGATCTTGCTCATAGCGGAGGTCTTTGAACCTTTGCAATATGTTGGGTGCAAGCTCTGGTATGACCCTTTCGGGGATCGTGATCTCTTCATTCGCGAAGTCTGGGGCATATCGGTAGATCGTTTTGCTTGCGGGCGTGCTCTGGGCGTACTTCATCCGTACATCGCGCCGATCGTTTACTCATTGTATGCGATTTGGATTGTGAGAGCGCGGAGGAGTAATGCCAGGATCCCAAGATCCTAGTTTCTGGCAGCAAGTCTTAGATAATCGGTTCGTCCAAGCGCTGGCCTTTGCCTTCAGCGTCGCCATTGCATTTGGCCTTGCTATTGGCAAAGCGGTTAAGCGCGTCGTGCCGCAGAACAGAGCCGAGGACGATCTAAAACGCAGGCTCGAGACCGGGGCCTGGCAAGAGGTTGTGCGCCAGCTGCACGACATACGGAAAGAGCAAGCGGAGCTAGGGGAACGAATCGCCACCATTGAGGGATATCTCAAGAGTGACAAGGGAGCCTGAGAATGGACTCAATTTGGAGCGCGGTCTTTACGGCTGACTCCCGAAAGCCTCGCACAAGCCTAGCCGCAGACTTCTACCCGCTGCGCGATCTTTCCGGCCGCAAGATTCCCGGCATGCCCAACGTGATCCAATTGCCCAAGGGCACCTGTCCCGCAACCTACGAAGACGGCGTCTATATCGTGGGCGAGATCTGGATGCCAGTGGTTGACGTTGACCAACTAGAGCCAATGGATCGCCAAGCTCTGCTGAGGCACCCACACATGCTCGTCTATGGTCACGCCGGCCGGGAAATGCGGGCAGCGGAAAGCGCGTTGATCAAGCGGGTTGCGGTGGCTGTGGCGGCTTGCCTTCTGCTGGCCCATCCTGTGTTGGGGCGGATTCTGTAAGAGCACGTATGGCAGCGCGGGCCATGGCTTCATAGTCAGAAACAAAGGGCTCATTGATATCTCGGAATCGGCCGCCAAATTTGCCTTGCTCTTTGTTCCAGTGAGACTTGTGACGCGGGATCTGATCAGGATCATCGCCATTCTCAATAGCTATGGCGCGCCATACTTTCTCAACCATGTCAGTCATCAAGCAATGCCTCCCACTTGTGCATTAGCGGCGTGAAGGGCTCGAAATCCTTGAAGGTTGCCCAGCCCGCCGCGCTATCGACAGCGTTGAACATGGCGCTGCGGACCCATCGCTTAGTGCCAAAATGGGCCATGCCAGCACTGAAGATCCGGTTGCTGAAGTAGAACCAAGATTCAAGAGTTTGTTCGCGTTCATTTTGATCAGTGGCATCTGTATGCAGCGCATCCTCTGCCCAATCGGCCACAGCGAGAAAAAGCATGTCATGGATGATACTCCCTGGCACATGCGGCCCTTCGTGAGCATGGAAGGACGGCAGGATCGTCACGATATCGGGGATGCTGGCGAAGTCGTGGAACATACCGCGCGGTGCGGTGAGCGTGGTGAAGTTGGTTTCGCCCTCGCGCTTGTAGAGCATGCGATAGTCGCTCAGAAGTTGGAAGTGTCCGTCACCTGGAAAAGGCTCATTGGCATATACGCGCACGTCCAGCGGATCTGGAAACGACACTTCGCGGATAATCTCGTCTTTCTCAAAGGGGCGCTCTGGGTAGGGGCAGACTGTGGGGGTATAGGTCATTTCCCTATTAACTCCCTCTTAAGCTCTTTCTCAGCCTTGACCGCGCCGAGCTCAATTCTGTAGTGCTTGGCTATGTCTTTAACCACACTTTTGCGGCCAGCACGGTAGGCCTGAAGCATGGTGCCTTCGTCCCATTCCCCCCGGTTGCGCCAACCCCACCACCAGCCGACAGCGCCGGCAAAGAGAATGCAGGTGACGACAAGGCCAAGAAAGCCGATTTCAATGTCGCTCATGCTTCCTCCTGTGCCTCTAGGGCTGGCCAGTGCTTGCCGCTTCGTATGCGCTGAATCGTGGTTCTGTGGACGCCATAGTCCGCGGCTACATACCTAGTAGGCCTAGGGTCCTTGCGTATCCACTCAACCTGCTGGGCATTTAACTTGCTTCTAGGGTTGTCTTCACCCCTCACCCAGTTGTTCATAAGCCCAGTTTTGCGGCCTACTTCCTTGGCGCGCTCAGGATGCCTAGCGGCAAAGGAGCGCTTTCGTTCCCTCATATCGCGCATATTGTCGGCGTGAGTGCCCACATACAAATGCGCCGGATTGACGCATTGCGGGTTGTCGCAGTGGTGGCACAGCAGTTTGCCGTTCTGAATTGGGCCATTGGCTCTGCGCCACACTTCGCGGTGAGCTAGGCGCGGCCGCCCATCAACCCAGATCCTCCCGCGCCCTCTGGCGTCAAGCTTCCTTTGCCACAACCAACAGCCAGTCTCTGGATCAGGCTTCGCAAGGCCCGCAGCCTCTAGGGCGGCTATGAGTTCGGTGCGGGTCATTTCGTCATTGCCTCCACTTCTTTCACCAGATCTTCCCGGTCCAGATTGGGCACGATCTGCGTTGTGATCAGATCCAGCACCTTGCCGTAAAACTCTTCAAAGGCCTGCTGATCCATGGACTCATAGGCTATGGAGTCCACGACATGGAACACCTTGCCGTCGGGTAGCTTGACTTCGCTGAAGTAGCCAAGCGCGCCCTTGATAGCCTGGTGCAGCTTGTCGGTGGTGGGGTAGAGATCCTGAACTGCGGTTCCGTCATGGACGAGCTTGAGCAAGGCCCAGTATTTGGCATGGTGCTTAGGGTTGCGGGGCTTAGCTATGGTGGCGCGGATTATGTCGCCAACCTTGTAGCCGCCTAGCAAGATTTCCGTCTCTCGATCAGAGGGCTGTAGAAGTCTCACGCGCCCGCCGCAGACCTTGAAGAAACCGCGCTTCATGGGATCATAACCCTAGCCGGATCTTCCTGCGCGATATCGTCAACGTCTTGCACGCCATACATGGACTCAAGTCGCGCAACCATGTCGGATAGCGTTTCTTCGTCCACCTTGATCGCCGGCTTCTTCTCGGCCAGCGCTTTGGCTTCCTGGCCATTGACGCGCCAATACAGGCTGGAATGAACGCAGGCCCTGTCCAGCTGGCGCATGAAGTCGCGCACGCCACCAAGGTTCCGCTTCCATGTTCCCTGGATCTCGCCCGTATCTGGGTTCATGAGTGTCAAATCAGGCCCTAGATCGGCCTGGGAGGCCTCGTGACGGCGATCTAGCTCCTGTATGGCTTCCCGCTGTCCTGTATCGCTGCCGGCGCTCCTAGAGGCTTCCTGGGCGCTCTGGGCGTCGTCGTCTTCCTCGCTGGCAATGCCGAGAAGGGCTGAGACGCTGTAACGGCGGGCGTAGGTCATAGCCGAGCCCATTTCCTGAGGGCGTTCAGCGTCTGCCTTTACGGGGTAAATAGAGCGGAACCACTCGCCGGATTCGTGAATGAGCATGGTCACGAGCTCGACTTGGCCGGCAAATTCCTGGGTTAGGTGTGTCACTGCCAAGCCATTGTCGGCAAGCGGTGCCCGGACGCACTTCATAACGTCCTCAAGGTCTGCATACTTGTAGGTAAACGTTTTGTTGGTGCGCTTGGAGTAGACGGACGCTGTCTTGGTTTTGGTGGGCGTCTTGAAGTCTTTCTGTGCCTTAGCAAGCGCGGCGCTGATCTGCGTGATATGCTCGCTTGTGGTAGCTGATCGGCTGGCCTCCATGATCTGCACGAATTGCTTGCGGAAGTATGTCATGGTGGCGTCGTCTGCGCGGCGCTCAAAGTCTCTTGCGGTTTGATCAGTCATTAGGCTCTAAAGGCTCCTCGTCCCTAAGGTATTTCTCAGTGTACATAAGCGCCCCGCTCAGCATGGGAGGGCGCTGTCTAGCGTAGGGTGGCTCTGGCGCTAGCTTGTTAACCTCTTGAAAGGATCGAGGGCTGCAGCTGGACAGCGCAATCAGGAATAGACAGAACCATACCCAACCGTTTTTCATTTGATCCCAAGCTCCCGCTCTCTGTTTTCAACCCAGTCCTTTGCTTCTTTAAGGCTCATTTCTGAAGTGTTCCGAAGTTCTTTGATTGCGTTTATGGCCGCGCCCTTGCGTATTAAGCGCTCTACTTCAGGATATTGAACAGGGCTAGCAAACGCGTGAACTAAAGCAGAAGGATTGTTTTGAGCAATTTTGTAAAGTATACTATGGCAAGTTTCGACGGACCAGATCATATCTCCAAGTATCTTGATTGCTTCTTTGTGATAGTTCCGTTTCATGCTCAAATCTCCACCTGATACCGCCAAGCAGAAAGCACGTTGCAGCCGTCCTTAAAGTGCCACTGCTTAGTCATGTTCCAGCAAATGCGCTCGGCTTTGGCTTCTGGTGCTGGCGTGGTGGCCACGGCGCAGCCTGATAGCGCGAAGGCAATCCCAGTCCAGAGCAGAACAGCGATCAGCGAGGCCCGAAAGATTCCGCGCCAGAAGTTGCGGCCAGGTTGGGGGAGTGCGGGAGGGCGGTTCATGACGCCAACCACATGCCAAGAGCCACACCAAAGAACACTGCGGCCACGCCATAAAGCAACTGCGGAATCCACATGGCTTCAGGCTCCAGCAGATCCTGCTGCCATTGTTCATAAATTTCCGTTTGCTCGATCATGGCAGTATCATTCCCATAAGTTGCGCCGACGTATCGGCTAGTCCGTAGTATTCACAGGACACCCAGATACCGAGGTATAGGGCAGCGTGTAGGGTTAGGATTTTGAAAGTTGTCATTTCGCCCTCGGACATTCTGGATCACGGCAACCGTCAACCTCACAGTCCGCAGCGATAAGCTCACCACAGCGGGAGCAAGGGACAGGGTGGCTAGGATCTACCTCAAGCGCAGCCTCTAGCTCAGTGCGGAGTGGGCGCAGCAGGTAGGGGGAGACGAAGCCTAGACAGTTGTCAGTCATTTCCTGTTGTCCTCAATCTCATCAATGATCTGCAGCCTAGCCTCTGCCTCCACGATCCCGACAACGTCGCCGGATTCCTTGGCTTCTGCCAAGTGCTGGCGCCACGTCATGCGAAGCTGATAGCCGCCGCCCATGGCTGTGATCTGAGCGGCTGCGAGTTTGAAGTCTTGTAGGCCGGGCATTCCTTAACTCCTCGCCGCCAGCAGCCCCTAGGGGAGGACACTAGGAACCGCTGGCGGTCTTCAGTGGCGGGGAGGTTCCCCTTGACACCACTACATATATGCGCCATATTCTGTGTTGTCAACAACAATTATCCAGGGTATGACGAGAAAATGGCTAAGACAAAATCTTTTCACGTTTGGCTAACGGACGACGCTCGAGCCGTTCTCGAAAGGCTCAAGCCGCTAGCCAAGCAGGAGCGCCGATCGCTGGCTCAAATGCTGATCGTGGCAGCTGAGAAGGGCGCAGAGCAGATCGAGCGAGAGCAAGCGGCCTAATGTCATGACAATGAAAGGAAAGCCGCTAATCGAAAGATTAGAGGCCAAATTTACGCCAGAGCCCAATTCCGGCTGCTGGCTTTGGCACGGCAAGAGAAATCAGCTTGGATACGGCGTGATTTGGGTATCTGGCCGATACAGGCGCGCGCACAGGGTAATGTGGGAAGTTCTCAATGGTTCCATACCTGATGGATTGCACGCTTGTCACAAGTGCGACATTCGCGCTTGCGTAAATCCAGGCCATATTTTCATTGGGACCCAGGCTGACAATCTGAAAGATATGGCAAGCAAAGGAAGGTCTGCGCTCGGTACAAAGAACGGCAGTTCTAAATTGACCGAAGATCAAGTGCAGTCAATTGTTAAGCTAAAGGGAAAATTCACGCAAAAACAAATTGGCTTGATGTTTGGTCTTCATGAGGAACATGTCGGCGCAATTTACAGAGGGGCAGCCTGGGGATGGCTGACCAGCCAATCACATGACGCTAGCTGAAGCATTAGAAATTTTGGGTCCCGTACGCGCCTGGGCCACGACAGACGCTGACGGCAAACCCGTTTTCTGGCTCGACGGCCGGCAGACGACAGAGCGCGAGATCAAGAAAGAGGCTCACCGCGTTTGGGTAGAGCGCAACACTCGGCACACCTAGCGAGGAATCATGAGAACAAAGCGGACAAGGAAAGAAATCCTGGATCTGCAGCGCCTATGCGCAGAGGCAATTCACGCAGGCCCTAACCTGCGCGGCCCTGATCCAGATCGGCAGATCTCAATGAAGACGGCACGCGAGCGCGCTAGGGTTTTGGTGCGCCACTGTCTCGGTAGCCCGG
>JAAUYL010093544.1_pt1 | contig 10352 bp, 8 predicted proteins | sample 7278011 | NCBI WGS metagenome assembly JAAUYL01 (sample SAMN14350225, study PRJNA611818) | marine sediment metagenome | isolation source: surface marine sediment (1.8m) | place: French Polynesia: Moorea | collected 2018-08 | reverse complement strand
GTCAGCGTGCCTGCGCTGACCTTCTCGTTCCCGACTGCAGCGAACAACTACTCCAACACGGGGTGGACTGCATCGAACCTGAAAGGCCTGCTTAGCGGCTGGTCGATGTCATACAGGCTTAACTAATGGCAGAGCAACCGGCAAGAGTAGCGTCAGCTCCCGGCATCAAGCGGGACGGTACGCGCTTCGACAACGAGCACTACGTCGATGGACGCTGGTGCCGGTTCCAGCGTGGCATGCCGAAAAAGATCGGCGGCTACCAGCAGGTGACAGACACGGTGCCCGAGGTTGCTCGTGGCATGCACTCGTACTCTGCCGACGACATTCAGTACCTGCACATCGGCCATCCGAACAGCATCGGTCAGTATCAGGTGTCGAACGGCACGCTGAACCTGTTCACGGATCGCTCACCGGGTGGTCTCACTACCGACCTCAACAACCTGTGGCAGTTCGACGTCTTCGCCGACACCGGAGGCACTGGCAATCACGTCTTGGTCGCTCACGTGGCGCAGAATGCGCAGAACATCGACAACAGCGTCGATGGCGAGCTGTATATCGACAGCATCGAAGCGACGACTGCACTTACCCAAGCTGGTTTGCATCCTGACTGGAACGGCAACGAGGCTACCAGTGGTGGCGTCGTCGTTAGCGGTGTGTTCACGTGGACGTACGGCAGTGAAGGTCTCATCCTGCAGTCGCAGCCAAACAACCTGACGACACAGCCGGTTGCTATCAACATCGGCACGCAGAAGATCATCAAGGGGATGCCACTGCGTGGCTCTGGCACTGGTCCTGCTGCGTTGTTCTGGGGCCTCGACATCCTCATCCGTGCGACGTTCATTCCGGGCGTGACCTCTGGGCCTAACTTCGCCTACGACGTCATCGCTCGTGGTATCACCTGCATGAGTTCGCAGGGCATGGTCGAGATGGACGGCATCTACTACTGGCCGGGTGTGGACCGCTGGTACATGTTCAACGGCGTCGTGCGTGAGATCCCGAACAACCTGAATCAAAACTGGTTCTTCGACAACATCAACTTCAACGCGCGTCAGAAGTGCTTCGGCTTCAAGATCCCTCGTTATGGCGAGATCTGGTGGTGCTACCCGCGTGGAAGGGCGCGTGAGTGCACGCACGCTGTCGTCTTCAACGTACGCGAAGGCTACTGGTTCGACACGCCATTGCCTGACAACGACGACAATGACCAAGGGCGCACGGCTGGCATCTATGCTGACGTCTACCAACGTCCCTTCATGGTGGACAACGACGACAACACCGATGGTGGTGGCCGCACACTGTGGCAGCACGAGACTGCGTTCGACAAGATCCGCGCGTCACGTATCAGCGCCATCCAATCGTTCTTCGAAACGAGCGAGTTCGCTCTGCTCGATCAGCAGATCGCTGACAAATCACTGCGTGTCGCACGCGTCGAGCCTGACCTCGTACAAGAGGGTCCGATGACGCTGCAAGTACGCGGTCGTCCGAACGCAAAGGCCAGCGTTGTCGATGGTGATACGCGGACGATTGAGGCAACGCCTTCGCAGAGCGACGAAGAGACGCTGAAGTTCAAGGAGGTGCATCGCCTCATGAGCTTCAAGTTCGAGTCCAACATCGCCGGGGGCAACTACGAGCTGGGCAAGACCTACGCACACATCGAGCCTGCAGACGGGAGGATTGAGTCATGAGCATCATCAACCCGAACGGCTTCGCGGACAACGAAGTGATCGAGTGGGCAGACCGCATGGCAGGCGAATTCGGCTTCTTCTCGGATCGATTCAACGGGTCAGATCCGAACTACGAACGCCTCGACGACCCAGAGGAGTGGCAGGACTGGGCGATGGGTGTGTTTGGCGGGGCCGATCCATTGGGGCAGGATGTTCCTGACCCGTACTCATTTGACAACTGGAAAGACTGGGCAGAGCGCTTGTTCTCGACCACCAACTTCACGGGATAGACCGATGCCAGAGATGACACCACCAAGACGCGGCTACGCACCGAAGAGAATCACGGCCAAAGGACCCCCCGGTGGTCCGTACACGCCCGGAGCACGTCAAGGCGCACCGATGCCTTCTGCTGAGGAGCGTCGTGCCAAAGCTGGCGGCTCACGTAGCGAGCGAAGTGTGGCCGACATGATCAATGCCCGACGTGGGCTTACCTCGTTGCTTGAGCAGGAAGGTGCCAACCGCGAGTTGGTCGATGCCGCTGAGCTGATCGAGAGCGTACCGGGTGGTCCCGAGCTGCTGTACTCCTACGCGGTAGAGCAGGTCATGAAGAAGGCGGGTGCTCCTGACAAGGAGACCAAGAAGGTCCGCCTGTACGAGATGACTGGGGATGAGAAGCCGACCAAAAAAGCCAAGGGTGGTTTGGCGCAGGCGGCTCAGAAGACACGCAGCGGTGGTCGTGGTGGCGACTCCATGCTGCTGCACATGACGCCGGAAGAGTTCGAGATCATCAAGACGATGTGGGGCGAGCCCGACATCAACCCGGACACCGGCCTGCCGGAGTATGGCTTCTTCAGCAAGATCTGGAAGAAGGTCAAGAAGGCCGTGAAGAAGGTCTTCAGCTCAAAGCTGTTCCAGATCCTCGCACCCATCGCGCTGAACATCTTCGCTCCGGGACTGGGCGCGGCCATCGGTGGCAAGCTGCTAGGAGGCCTCGGCAGCACGCTCGTGCAGAAGGCCGTGGGCAATGCCCTTGTCCGGGGCACGATGTCCTCGCTGGGCGGCGGAGACTTCGCCACAGGCGCAATTCAGGGTGCCGTGTCAGGCGGACTGGGCCAGATCGCAGGCGAGCAGGTCTCGAAACTTGCACCCGGCCTGTCAGATCAAACAGCAGCGCTGGTCGGTTCGAGTCTGGCCGGAGGTGCTGGTGCTGAGTTGACCGGCGGCGACTTCGCACAGGGTGCGATCACTGGTGGACTGGCTCAGATGATGCAGCCGACCATGCAGGGCATCACTGAGCGCGGTCAGGAGATCTTCGGCGTCGAAGAGGTGCCGGGACAGATCCTTGCAGGCAGAGCTGCTCAACCGGGCGACATGTCACCCGTGACGCAGCCAACCGCAGCCGAGACGCTGGGCCTCGAAACGCCTGCAGGGCCAGCGCCAGAGATGAGCCCCATTGATCCCGAGCTGGCTCCTGAGGATCCGTTCGCCGGAGCAGTGGCTGCGCCTGTAACGACCGGGGGCGCTGAGGCCGCAGCAACGACGACTCCTGCTACGACGCCAGCTGCCGGTGGTGGCTTGGGCGATCTGGCTATGCCGCTGATGCTTGCAGGCATGGCCGGAGGAGGTGGTGAGTACGAGGAGGGCATGCCTCCCACGCCGCCTGAGAGCTTCGAGACGCGTCTGCCGGTCTACCTGAGCGAGCGCCAGTTCATCGGACCCACGGATCCGAGCGCGTATTACCAGTACGGCGTCGCAGGAGCCCCGCAGACAGCCGAACAACTTTTCATCACCCCAGCGCCCTTTGCAGGAGAGGCAGGAACGCCTACGGCTCCTACAGGCGGGCTGGAGGCCGCTGGCACCCCGATGGGACAGGGCATCCAAGGTATGATCCAGACAGGGCAGATGGTGCCCGCTGCGATGGCGCAGGGTAACGAGCAGATGCTGCAGGGCGCTGGCTACACGCAGGGTCAGGATGGGAACTTCTACCCACCGGGCCAGCAGCCACTGGGAGCAGGCACTGGCTTCGCCATGGGGGGCGGCATGTCCGCCGGTCACGAGCAGCGCTTCGGTCAGGGTGGGTCGCCCGTCAGCCGAGCCAACTACTACCAGCAGAACGCTGACGTGCCTGCCGCCATACCGACCGTCAGTCGCGAGGGAGGCCATCATGTCCGTGGACCCGGTACTGGGAGGTCAGATGACATCCCGGCGCGTCTCAGCGACGGTGAGTACGTCATAGACGCTGAAACGGTAGCGCTCCTCGGTGACGGATCCGGTGACGCAGGAGCCCGACGTCTCGACGAGATGCGTCGCAACCTGCGCAAGCACAAGGCGACGAACCTGAAGAAGGGTGAGTTCACCCACAAGGCGAAGTCGCCTGAGAGCTACATGCCACGCCTCAGGGCAGCGGCAGGGAGGGGCTGATGAGCAGTACTACACAATTCCTCTTCGAGGGTAAGCCACCTGCATCGACGACGACGTACGGGCAGACGGTCGAGAACATCCCGAAGTGGATGTCCGACTACACGCAGGGTCTGATTGCACGAGCGAACGCTGCGGCAGCTGAGCCCTACATCCCGTACGGCGGACCCCGCATCGCAGGCTTCACGCCCGAGCAGCAGGCCGCATTTGGCCTGACAGAGGCGAACATAGGCGCGTACCAGCCCTACCTCGAAGCGGGCGCACGTGGCTATGCAGGAGGTCTGGAGCGCGCTGCGAACATCGGGCGGGCTGCATCACCGTTCATCGCCAGAGGTGCACGTGGCTTCACAGATCCCGGCGTTGTCGATGAGTACATGAGCCCGTACGTCCAAAACGTGCTCGACCGGCAAGAACAGCTGGCGACTCGAACGCTGGAGGAAGAGTTCATGCCTCGCGTCTCCGGCATGTTCGGCGGCGCAGGTCAGTACGGATCCCGTGGCGGCACTGGTTCGATGGAAGACATCGCTGTCCGGGGCGCACGCGACATTCAGGAAGGCCTCGAAGCCCAGCGGCTCGAAGCACTGCACGGAGCCTATGGTCAGGCTGCAGACATCTTCGGCCAGCAAGCGACACGCGATGCCGAGCTGGCACGCATCGTCGGCGCGCTCGAAGAGGCAGGCGCACAGCAGATGTACGCGGGAGCGATGGGACTGGGCCAGATGGGCGAAGCAGCTCAGCAGATGGGTCTGCGAGACGCTGCTGCACTGGAAGCCATAGGTGCACAGCAGCAGGGACTCAGCCAGCAGGCACTCGACCTCGCCTATCAGGACTTCCTCGAACAGCGCGACCTGCCATTCCAGAGGCTGGGCTTCATGTCCAACCTGATCAGAGGCCTGCCGATGGATCGCATGGTCTCGACCGAGCAGGTGGGACCGGCAAGTGTGTACCAGCCATCACCGCTGTCTCAGATCGTCGGTGCCTACGGTGTGTACCGTGGACTGACGGAGGCCGAGGGCGGCTACATTGACGAAGAGGAGGATAGGTACGCGTCCCCAAAAGAATTCGCTGAGGGCGGACTGGCACAGTACGCCTTCGGTGGACGGGTTCTCGACAGCATTCGGAACAGGATCGCGGATCGGTTCCCGTCACTGAACAGGTGGCTGGGTCGATTGTTCTACCCGGATCCGGGCGAGAGTGTAGGCACAGTACGCGGTACGCTGATGTCGAACAACGACGAGAGCATGGGCAGAGAGAGGAACTGGCGCGACGAGAAGCAGGATTGATGAGATGAAGAGATTTCAGACAGGCGGATTGGCAGCAGTCACCCCACCGCAAGACGAAGAGACGGTGCCCTTCAACCCGGCTGACGTGACGGGCACGGAAGAGCTGGTGCCGGATCCTCTCGAAGAGCTGCGCGGCATGGCGACGATGAATCGCGACACGGCGATGGCACGTCTGCGTCAGTCACGCGAGAACTTGGCTGAGCGCCGCACTAAGCAGGAGCGACGTGCTGCCCAAGACAAGTGGCTCGCGCTCGCCTCTGCCATGCTTTCCCCTACACGCACAGGTGCATTCGGTGAGAACCTCGGCATGGCTGCGGAAGGCATAATGGGAGCGCGTGCCTTAGGTGCACAACAGGAACAGGCGATGGCTGACGAGGAGGCTCGTTTGCTAGATGCTGAGTTCCGAGTTGCTGGCGACTACTACGACGCGCTCACCAATCTACAGGGCTTCAAGTCAACTAGCCGCGCACGTGTTATTGGCACGACGACTGCCATCGATCCTGCTCAGCTCGATGCGGTTAACAGCGGTGAGATGCGAGAGGCCGACGCCGACCGCGTGATTGTCAGCATGATCATGCAGCCTGACGGCACGACCGTAGCTCGCGTCGAGAGGGATGATCAGGGCAGGCCTTTCCGTATCGTCGATCCGAGACGTGTACCGTCACAGGCAGCTGCTCAAGAGGCGGCTACGGCAACTGCACGTTCAGCTACGCAGAGCGCAGTCGATACCGCGAAGACGGGCATCCAAGCAATGTCAGCCCTGCGTCGGTTGCAGCGTGCACGCGAGATGCTGGAAGGGCTGACCGAAGACACGAGCGGACTGAACGAGATCATCCGTAACGTTGCTCAGTTTGCAGGTATCAGTGAGGCCATCGACGACAACACCACGCTGGCAACGTTGCACTCAATGTTCGGCAAGCAGGTGCTGGCTGACTTGCGTTTGCTCACAGGTAGCAAGACCGACTTCGAGATGCAGCAGGTCGAACGTATGAACGCACGCCTCAGTGCAAACGTCGATGAGAACCTTGCCATCCTCGACGAGCAGTTAGCTGTGCTGGGCGAGATCGTGGACAAAGGTGAGTTTGCTGCGCAGAACTTGTCCGAAGGTCCGGGCACGGAAGAGCGTGACTTCTGGCTGCAGCAGTACGTAGGTTTCCGTGAGAGTCAAGCTCAGGCGGCAGCTGAGTATGAAGAGCGGCAGCTCTTGATTGCACCACCAGAGGCAAATGAGTACCTGCTGGAGCAGCTGGAGCTGAACCGAGGTAACACGGAAGCGCAGCGATTGCTGATCCAGCAGTACCAACAGAGATTCAACATCCCGCCTGAGATGGCAGTGCCCATCCGTGAAACAGGAGCACCGTACTAATGTCGAGACCGATGGAAGAGGTGCAGGCTGAGATCCGACTGCGGCAAATGCTGAGTGAGATGGAGGCGCAGGGGCGTACTCAAGAAGACCTGACACCGGAAGAGATGATGGAGTTCCGCGCTGACCTCGCTATCGCTGGTAAGAGCGAAGAGGAAGCAGCCATCGCTGCGTTTCAGCAAGAGATGGGCACGCCACCGATTGAGTCACGAGCTACTCGCGAGGCGGCAGAGAATCCCTTCGACCAGTTTCGCATGGAGCCCGTCATGCCTGTCGGCGCAGTGGTCAACCCGTTCGATCAGTTCCTGCCTGAGCAGGATGACGTCGTTGAGCTGGAGCTGAGCCCATTCCCTGAAGAGCGTGGCACATCACGTGCGTCTATCCAGCTGCCTGAAGTGGTTGGGGTTGGCATGCGTTCGTTCCTGCCTGAGACGAACTTCCACATTGCGCCCGACATGGAAGCTATTGAAGCCGCAGGTGGCTACGAAGCAATCATGACCCGGTCAGCGGGCACCGGTATGGCTCCCGTGATTCCGATGAAGGTCGAGGGCATGGGCCAGCTGGCAAGCAACTTGGGCACCACGATGGCGGCGATGACAATGACGGATCCGCAAGAGATCGTGAACATGATGACGCAGACCGTCGAGGTGGAAGATCCTGAGACGGGTGAGATCCGCGAGCAGGCCTTGTTCCCCGGCGTTAGCTATCAGGTTGCACCCGACGGCGCGCTCATACTGGTCAACAACAACCGACGAGATCCGGTCACGGGTGAGCCTGTCAGGGCTCTCGTCAATCGTCCCGGCTTCAGCATGATGGACGCGCTGCAGATCGGCGGCATCGGTGCGATGTTTACTCCGACAGGACGCGTCGCTGGAACGATGTCTATGCCAATGCGCGAAGCGGCAATTGCTGCTACGACTGAGACCGCACGTCGCGAGGCGATACGTCAGGCCAGATTCCAAAGTGCTCGTGCCATGGCTATCGGTTCGGGTATCACTGAGACTGCAATCCAAGGTGGGCAGGCGCTGGCGGGTGGTGAGTTCAACCCCGGAGACGTCGCCTTCAGTACAGCGTTCGGCGTCGTGCCTGACTACGTGTTCGATCCCTTGATTCGGACAGCAACGAAGCTGCCCAGTTATCTTCGAGGCAGCATCCCGGACTGGGATACCCAGCGGCTCCAGTACCTGACAGAGGGGCTTGAGTACGCTAGCGAGACAGGCCGACGAGTCATGACCGAAGACGTGCTTCGGCAGACTCCTGCGAGACAGATCTTCACCAAGATCGTTGAGCGTATTCCGTGGATAGGCACTGGCCCTGCACGCAGGCGCATGGTGGAAGAGCGTGTTGAAGCACTGCAGGAGCTTGCAGAGCAGTACGGCATCGATGTCAACACCAACTACGGCACCTCACTCATGGATGACTTCATGACGAGGCTGGAGCAGCGGTCCTTCTGGGGTGCCAATGAAGAGTTGATCAACAACTTGCGGAACGTGCACTACCCAGCTAGTCGTCGTGCCGCCGCACAGCAGCAGCTGGATGACATCATCGCGCGCGCCTTCGAGCGTGACTTCGCGGAGCTTTCGGAAGGTGTACTGAAGCGAGCCATCGCGAACAACAACATCGACGACGAGGTCGTTGATGCCGTCATGCGCTCCAACCGACCGCAGGTTATGGCTGAGCTGTTCGAACGGTTGACGCCGGTAGGTCAGCAGCAAGTGCAGCGTCGCTTCCTCGTTCGTGCTCTGGAAGAGGCGTCGTTCGATCCGAACTCGCCTGCTCTTGCAACGCCCAGCAGGTTCTTGGCGTTCCTTGACAGGCCCAGCAGCCGAAAAGTTATTGAGCAGTGGTTCACTCCGGAAGACCAGCAGGTGATACGCGGTCTTCGCGAGTACCTGCGCATGACTGCTAATGCAGAGACGACCGGACAAGGTGCAGGCATGATCGCTGCTGCCGGTGGTGTCTCGTTCTTCGCAGGCATGCTGGATACGTTCCTCGGTGCTGGAGCGCTCACGACTACCGCTGGTCACACGTACCAGAGCCGATTCATCCGTGACCGTCTGTTGCAGCTTGCGCACACGTCAGGTGATGAGGCTGCAACCATGCGCATCATGAATGAGCTGCGCCCGTACATGGTTGCTGCTGAGAACCAGTGGAAGCAGGACAACTACTACCTGCCAGAGATCAACATCACTGAAGACAGTCTGATTGAAGCAGGCGAGCAGTTTATAGATTGGATGGCTGAAGGTGCGAAGGAGTCGATCACCGACATTGCACAAGCTCCGGAAGCTGTGATGGAGTTCATAGAAGGCACCGACTAATGCCAGCGAAGCGCATCAACAGGAAAGCACGTAACCGCAACGGTCAGATCATGCAGGCCGGGTCGCGTGTGTTCCTGCCTGACTACCCTGACCAGATCCGCGCGATCATGATGAACGGCTTCGACGAGGATGACATCTCCGAGCTGTTCGACATCAGCCGTCAGCAGATGGGCATCTGGAAAGCGCAGTACCCTCACTTCAAGAAGGCTGTCGAGTTCGGTTACACCGACGCTGACGCAGCTGTGCTCAACGCACTGTTCCAGACAGCGACAGGCTACGAGCACGACGAAGAGAAAGTGATGATGTGGGACGGCGACGTCATCACGCACACGGTGAAGAAGCACTACAAGCCTGACGTGCAAGCGATCAAGCTGTGGCTCACCAACCGACAGCGACAGAACTGGTCGGATCGCAAGGAGACTGAGGTCAGAGGCGCAGCGGATGCACCCATCGGGCTGCGTGACGAGACGAAGCACGAGGTCATCAGCAGCATCCTTGCACTGATCCAGCCCAAGCCAGACAACGCGGTGATCGATGGCCGCACAGGAGAGGTCGAATGAAAGGCGGACTAGAGATGGCAGCAGGTGGCAAGACGCCACCGTGGGAGAAGAAGAACCCGAAGCCAAAGAAGGATCGCGGCAAGCTGAGCGCTGACCAGAAGAAGCGCGCTCGTGCACGTGCTGCAGCTGCTGGTCGTCCGTACCCGAACCTCGTGGACAACATGGCTGTCGCCAAGAAGGCGAAGGGCGGCATGGCTGAGCTGAGACACGCCATGGCAGCAGGAGGCTACGCCAAAGGCGGCAAGTCGAAGCAGAAGGGCTCGATGAAGGGCATGACCGTCAAGGGCGGCTACAAGCGTCCTGTGAGCCAAGGCGCTGGGCTGACTGCGAAGGGTCGCGCGTCGATCAATCGTCGCACAGGCTCGAACCTGAAGCCGCCTGCGCCCAATCCGAAGACGAAGAAGGCTAAGGCGCGCAAGAAGAGCTTCTGCGCCCGCTCGCGTGGCTGGACTGGTGAGCGTGGCAAGGCTGCGCGCCGGAGGTGGAACTGCTAATGCCCTCGAAGAGCAAGAAGCAACGTCGCTTCATGGCGGCAGCTGCGAACAACCCTGACTTCGCCAAGCGTGCGGGCATCCCGCAGAGCGTCGCGAGGGAGTACCACGAGGCCGACAAGGCTCGCATGTACGAGGGTGGTCTTGCTCCGATGAACAGAGTCGAGGAGGGTAAGGGCGGTCTCGGTGGTCTTGGTGCCATGACACAGAATTTCAGACGTGGCGGCAAAGCACTACGTCGTAAGGCAGAGGGCTACG
>JAAUYL010065283.1_pt1 | contig 10354 bp, 9 predicted proteins | sample 7278011 | NCBI WGS metagenome assembly JAAUYL01 (sample SAMN14350225, study PRJNA611818) | marine sediment metagenome | isolation source: surface marine sediment (1.8m) | place: French Polynesia: Moorea | collected 2018-08 | reverse complement strand
ATTTTCCAATTTAAAAGTCCATTAATTCCCTCATTTCAAAGCTAAAAGATATCGCTTTCAACTTCAACTTTTAAAAGCCACTCTCTAAGACCAGCATATTTCACGCGAGTGGTAAGAATTTTTGGTCATTAAAGTCAGGCCCCCCTTTTAATGGTTCACACAAAGAAAGCTTAAAAATCCTTGACTCAAGATGACATTTTGATTTCGATTTATGACCTGAAAGTGTCCAAAGCAAGGAGGAAAAACAAACTTCTGTTAAATACAAAATACTTTTGGGATCTCGTGTCAAACGCGACAATCGTGCTTCGAGTCGAAAAACATCGGGCAGCATCATAAAAAAGAAAATCCTGGAAAAAATCTCAACGAGAATGCACAAGGGGAAAAGAAAGATCCTGCGATCCTGTCGCCGTTCCTCGGAGTTTATGGACTAACCGGTCTTGCTACTGGTGCAAAACAAAAGACCCAGAAACCATTGAATCATAGCAGAAATTCACGGAACATATTTGAATTTCTGCTCAGTATCAGGGAGGCATGGCGAGACCAGGACTACCAGATTGATTTTATGGCTGCTTTGCTGCCTACCTTTTTTGCGGCAAAATGTGCAAAGACGGGAGGTTTTTTTTGGTGGGCAAAAATATTGCTCATATGCTTTATACACAACACGAGGTTTGCTTTTTGTTATCATATATTGCTTGGGTCAGAAAAAAATGAAGGCTTATCTTAGAAAAAAAATGTAAAAGTTTTTATTCTGATGTTGTAGGTAATAAATGTCCACTGCCATTTTCCATATGGTTGCCGATCTACCCCGAAAAAATATTCCCTCATATTTGCAACTTTTTCTCCGGGACGAATTTCAAGGAGACTGGGGTAAAAAATCCCCCATCATGTTGAGGTCTTGTTTTATACCAGAGAAGGCCCCCAAAAACGAGCCATTTTCAACTTTTCCCATTTTGAAAAGTTGTTGAATTTTTTATATCTCAGGGAAAATTCAAAAACGTCTGTCTCGAGTGGAGAAAAACTTTTTATTCGCAGAAAAAAAGTTTTTTGAGCACTTGGACTTAACACGAAGTGTGTCCTGGGGGGCTCTAAAATTCATTTTAAGGTTTAATTTAATTTCTTGAAATTACTTTCTGGACAACTTTCCATATGAAACATGCAGAAATGTAAAAGTACAAGTTGTAGGCCCAAGAAAAATAAATGTTAAATATTTGTTATGTTCCATACATTCCTGCGTAGAAACTTTTTAGCTGAGCGATTGTTTATGGCATTGCTCATGCTGAAAAAACGCGACCCAAACAAAAATTCTCAGAAACAACTTTTGTTTTGTGTTTGTTCAAAAAAGGGCATTGAATATTTTAATATTTTGTTGAATTTATTCAGACATAGATTTTTCAAAGGAATTTCTCGATTTTCAATTCTTCGATATCGCAAATGTTTTCACGTCCAGTTTTGCAGTTATTTTTTGAGCATTGGTTTCATTCAACAACTTACAGGTTGTTTCAAAAAAGTTTTTTAACTTCCAATATTTAATTCACTTCTCGGGGCACAAAAGAGAAAATGAACTCCAACAAGAATCCGAGGACATTTTAGATTTAATCATGGGCAGTTGGTTGCTTTCAACAAAATTCAGAGCAACGGTGTAATTTTTGGGCCGAAAAATGCGAGTTCTCAGTGGAAAACAAGCTTCTGGAATTCCAATCTTTGCGAAAAAAAATCCGATGGCATTCATGCGTGAATTTCACAGTTAGGGAATTTCTGCCCCGTTTTTTAAACGCATTTTTTCGATCTTGCGAAAGGACCCCAATTTATCAGAATATTTTCATTTCAAATAAAGATTTCTTTGTTTTGTTTCAGGACACTCTTTATGTGCTTTACTTTTCCCCGGAGCATAATCTTGGAGATTGATCTTAAAACAATATATTTCTTCAGCTCTGTTTGACCTTTGAATGTAACTTTTTTCGATGAAGAGAAACTTTTGTGAACTTACGAGCGAGCGGGTTAATACAAGCTAGATGTTTACATTCTTGTTTTGTTTACATGCATTGCAAAAGCAAGGCAAACTTTGACCAAGGCGAATCGAAAAAAAGTCTCAAACATTTTCGATTTGATCGGACATGCTGAAAGGTGGACCTGGACTTGTTTGTTTTGTGCTAGGAAAATGCTTTAAACCGGTGTTTGCGAGCTGCAATGGCCATTCGGCCGGTTCTCGTGAAATCTGAATGTCTATGCGTACACAAACAAAAGCAAACTTGCGAGCGGAGCGAGAGCGTGGTGGTGTATTGACTTGCAATCGAAATCTAGGAAATCCAAAGCAAAACAGACTTTGAGCTGAAGTTCAAGTTCAACAAGTTTTCTTAAAGGGGTATGCGTAGAAAATATGCACCAATTTCCCGGTATTTTCAAGGACAGATATCCAGTGACATTTGTTTACATTTTGCGGACAAAACAAAAGAAAGCTGTGTTGATATTTTGACATGTTTTCTCTTGGGGTTAAGTGCTCGAGGTCCGATATTCTCAAGCTGTTCTTTATTTTATTCTTTTTGCAGTTGACAAGTTCAGGTTTTATAGTGGATCTTTCATGTGTTGTCTCAAAAGGTCGCCACGTCGGAGAAGGAGCTAATTTTTCAATGTAGACTTTATTGCTGAAAACTGGCTGTATTTTCACAGGTTTTTGTCGGTTTTGGAGTCTTGCGGGGTCAAGCTCAAGCTTCAAGCTTTGGTAAAATGGGGGTAAGACAATGCGATGTTTTGGTCGTTAATGTTAAAGGACCGTAAATGTGTCAACAGTCACTAGCACTCCTTCTAAAATGCTATTTCTCCTTAAGACAGAAGAGAGCCTTTTTTTCTACACAGTCTGTCTTCCACGAGCTTTACGACATCGGACAACGAAATCTGAAGTTTTTCAAACCAAACCAAGTTTTCTTTTATCTCCAAGAAACAAAATGAAACTCATTTGCTATGCACGAATGGCGGTGGCATAGAATATCAAATTACCCCGACTTTTTTGCTGCAGCTTTTCCACGCCGGTGGCTTTTAATGTTGCAATTTTTGGGCCCCCAAGATTATCTACTTACTTTGTTTTGAGTTGCAAAAAGTTGGTAAACCTTTGCTTTTGGCAATAGGGTTGTTAACAAGTCATACGCCCACTTTTATTGCTCGTTTCGCTTTGGGATGTCCCTGTTTTTCATTTGTGGAATTAGACCCTCAGTTTATGGCTCTTTCCGGCAATTGGCTGGCTATTAACGTAAATGAAGTTATCCCCTATCCTGTGCACTACCCGTCTGGTAACGCTGCTGGGATGCTCTTATCTGGCAGTTGCAAAAAAGTTGGGCATTGTGCATTTTTTTGGCTTTTGTTTTGCTAAAACAGCAGCTGTTCTAAACTAGATTTAGCCCTTAATGAGTGATTTTAAAAAGATTTATGAGGAATGGACATGGTTATCTATTTCCAGTTATGTGACAATTGTAACACTTTAGGTTTCCTGCACTCCTGTTGGCCAATTTGGAAATGATGAATTTAATCAGAATGATTTTAATAAAGGGTTGAATTGTGCAAGAGATATCACGAAAAACCCGTTTCTTTTCAGAAGTTGATCAAAAGTCCCTCATAAACATATTTAGCAGAGCAGGAGTGCCAGAAGTCTAGCTTGACCAATTTTGCACCGACCTTTTCGTCTCCTCAGGTGTTGGTTACTGCTTGACTCAGACAAACAAAAGTCACATTATTTCAAGTCAATTAAGACTATGAAGTCAGAAAATATTACTGAGGTGGACAAGTGCTTGCCTGAACATGGCAAGTTGTTGCAAGCTTGACTGACTCAAACAGACAATGTGTCCGAGAGATTTATTGATTCAGTTCGGAGTTGTGACAACTCAGAGGGGCTAAAAGCATTCATACGACATTCTCCCACTAGTTTCAAACTTACATTCTCTAGGTACCTTAATTTTTTGTCCTTGCGCAAATCAACTCGACTGAGAGAGGAAAAAAGGTTTTGGTCATTCCAAAAATCCAAAGAAAGAATCGTTTGTCTTTCAGAATGGAAAATAAAGCGCAATTCGGTATAGGTTTCCAATATACTACCCAAAAAATCTCAATTTGACCCAGATTTTTACGACTTCAAGTCCAGCTTTGCAGGGGTCCTTTTCGTTCCAAAATTTGCATCACAGTTAGATTTTTTAAATACAAGAGTTTCATAATCAAATACCACGTCTCTGAAGATTAGTTCACGACCTAATGCCTTTAAAAGATTGCGGTCAATTTTGGCTGTGATGTTTCGAATTTCAATGTCACTCTGGAAAGTCCAGATACTGAAATTAAAGGGCGAGGCAAAACATGTTGTAAAATGGTAGGCATTTCCGTTGTGATTTTCTGAATTCTTACACGCCATTTTCACATTTCTCGGTAGGACAAAATGGGCTCTAAATTAGCGTGACAGTTTTGGAATCTTGTGTTGTCATCCTAGCATTTTCATTGGCGACTTTTAATTGATTTTGCAACAAAACAAAAAGATTCTCAAAGCAGGGAGTGAATCATGGCGTTGGTTTTGATAAAAAATCTTTGAAACTGTTGCAACGCATCTCTAATTAGTGCTATAGCTTCATTTGCTGAAAATGCACAGAGATTGCTCACTTTTTTGCTCCTTGGATTCAAGAAAGAATTGAGTACTCTGAAAACATGGGAAGAGTAGTAGAGCAAGGTGTTTTCGTTAAAGGTGTGTCCCTTTGCAAATAAACTTGATCATTGAAGCGAAATACATGTATGCAACTTGAAATCCAAGAGACAAAAAATCCTGCAAGGCCCAGAGCTGTGTGCTTTTTTCTTATCTCAACCCTCGTTAGCAGTTACATAGGATAAACAGGCTACCGAATTTAATCAGACTTGAAGCTGGTAATTTGAAAATAGACTTTTGTAAATAACGTTTTGAAGTGGTCGATTCGCGCTGTTATCGCAATAATGAATATGGACTTTTCAGAGTGCTTCCTGAATATCCTTTGTTTTGACCGGCAACAGTCAAACTTTTTGGGTGACATTTTGCTTTTATCAGACCCATATCGAGCAAATAAGTTGAGCGTCATTTTTAGGGACAGAAAACCTCCGTGAAGGGTGCTCTGGCCGTAAATTTGTGAATTGCCTTAAACAGTTTTAACGAGTTCATTCTTTTCGTCAAAAGTTCACAAAACAAAAAGAATTCCCCGAATTTTCGAAAAGCAACCATCTTGCCCCTTAAAATTCCAAAAGTGAACTTCAAAATGACCAGAGATTCTCGTATTACCCAAAAAAGATGGCGTTGTGGTGGTACCTATTTCCAGACTCTGCTCCTTCTTTCAAACAACGAAATTGAGTGTTGACAATCAAACCATGTACATTTAGCTAGCAGGACTTTGGACCTAACATAAGTATGTCAACGATGCACGATTAAGTGAGGAACAACCGGCGTTTTTCAGCTCGAGTTCCTTATCTAAATGGTAGGATCTGCATTTATGTAGGAGACCGAGGGGTTTGTTTTAACAGAAAGCCATTTCAGTAAAAAAAATCCAGATCCCACGATAGCAGCAGGGACACAAAATTCAGTCACCCACATTTGTATTTCCAACAAAATCGGAAAAACCTCCCGAATTCTCGGGCTTTTTTTCCCGGAATAACCAGGATGCAAACAAATCTCCTCGTTAACCTGAATAAATCGAGCTTGATCTAAATAAGTAAATGCCTTTCAAACCACAAGTCTGGAAGGCCAACGGAATTACGTCAACCACTTGAGATTTTTGTTTACATTTGTCTCAAAACTTAAAACATAAACAAACCGACAGCATGCCCATTTTAATTACCCCCAATAAAATGCCAATTAAAGCTGCACCACACCCATTCAACTTTTTCCAGTTTTGACGTTTTTGGAATGTGAGAATTCCTGGATGTTTAAAAACAAGCAGAAATACTTTTGCTGAAAGCGAAATTGATTTTATGGACTTTTCGTGTTTTTCACATGAGCAAAATGACCTTTAAAAATGGTCCAAGCTTTTTACCCCCCAAAATGACGATTTTAGTAACATCTTTTAGGTTTGCAGCTACTTTTATTTCCTTACATACTAAGCATTTGACTGTTTCTGCGCAAAAACATCAAATAATGGCCCTTAAATCGTTTTACATTGTTTTATATAAAGTTTAATAAGTGTTTCATCGATGAAATCTTACTAAAACAGATAGCTTTAATAAATATGTACAGTATAGCCTTACAAACTAAGATTTTCTCCTCAAATCGTCTGAAAGACAAAGAGGGGTATAATGAGATTTGTACGAATATTTGCAATTGCAATTGTTCGTAAGCTTCAGAGTCAAGAGTTCAACGATTTTTGTTTTCTTTTATATGGATGTTGACTGTCAAACTCTGAAGCATTCGAAGAAAGAAATTAAATAGAATATTGTTGCAACAATTATACATTTGAATAAGTGAGTTGTCCCTTAAATCTAAGATACAGTATATATTAGCTTGTTACATGGTAGTTATTTGTAGGGAGGAGCACTGACAGCACTTCCTGTTTGTTCTGAAATCAAGAAAGATAAAAACTAATGGTAAGAGCAATTAAACCTTAATTGCCTGTAGGAATGAATATGAAAGGCATTGGTGGCAGATTGACTGATGTGGTTGTATAATCCGAGCAGGGGTCATCTTCATAATTATTACCATAGTCAAAATCATCAGGATCTAATTAGGCAATGGAATGGATTTTACAAAAATCTACACAAATAAAAGTTGTTTACCGGCCGATTTGCCCATCAAAGCCTGACGAACCCTGGAAACACGATTGTTTGTCCAAGGTTTCCCTACAGACAATCCAGACTTGAATGCCATTCCACCACCTTCAGCACAAGGATCTGCGATTGTCGTTGTCGTCGTGGTAGAGGTTGTATAGGTATTATCCACTGAATGGTTTAAAAGAAAATTGTGTTAACCACTATTTTAATAAAAAGTTGAGGTACTGCTCACCTTGCAAAAAGTCCAATTGAAACCCTTCTTTTTGAACCGAACCGTCTGAAGTGAACACCAGCTTCAAACTATTGCCCATTGACAGGATGTCCGTTGGCAAATCGTAGCCGGTGATATTGATTTTTGACACTTCCGGTGGGCCGGTGTCATAGATGCGCAAGTAATCATAGGTTGTTTCAATCTATTGCACAATGAATTAAGCAAATACATATGACTGAGAGAATCAGCTCTTTGCTTACGCTAGAGTTTTTGAATTGCAGCAGTATCTTGAAACCGTCAGGAACAGTGATTGTCCAGGTGCAATTTGAGTCATTCGGATACAAGCTGTCATAATCTGAATCTGGATCCATCGGGGAACTGATTTCTCCAGAGGCCTGATCACTGAAATTCCCACCACAGTCGACAAAACTGCGACTACCGTCTGGATTGACAATGTAACCTTCAGGAACAGGGATTGTCACTGGCTCTGTTGTAGGTTCAGTTACAGGAATACAAGGATCGTCATAGTTTCCATAATCATAGTTTGGATCTGGAAGTTTGCAAAGGTAAATTCACAATGTATGAACAAAAAAAATAATCTTGTTATACCTGCAGATTTCCCGACGAATGGGAAAAATATTAGGTTTTGAATCATTCCAAGATTCATTGTCGTGGTTGGACAAGGGAACGGAGTACTGGTTGACGTCGACTCTTCTATCGCATTTGAGACTGTTGGTGGTTGCTCATCAACTATGATTTCGTTAGCAATTTCACTGAGTTTTTGTTTAGTTAGTTTGTTTTTCTAATGGTTACCTTGTGTAAAATTAAAGCTGAATCCAGTTGCATTAAACTTGTCGTACCGATTCGAGTCTGCGAAATAATAACGGACTTCTACAAAGTCATTCTCAATCAGAATTTGTGTCGGTAGATCTGTTTCATTATAGTATGTGGCATTTTCATAAGGCCAGCCATTTTCAGTTATCATCACACTGTCCCCCTCTGGAATCTACATACAAGAGAATAAATGTCAAGATTCGCGACGGGTAATGAATGTTTGCATACAGTAATAGGTTTGAAATCTATCAGGATATGTTTCCCAGACAATGCGTAAAATCTGTAGGAACAAGCACTGTTGTTATAATTGTCCGTTGGAATTACGATTGCAAAATCCATGCGTAAGACATTGTAGGAACAACCTCTAATAGTAAAATGCTCAGGGTCGATACCAAGACTGTGAGAAGCATCAACTGCATTGAAGGAAACGCAGATCTTATTGTAAGCCATACTGGTTAATTTGCTATTAAGAATGGACTAACCTCTTGTAAGGCTCAAGTTGAATCCACTATCAGTTGTGTCACGCCACCATCTGTCCATTTCAAAATTTAGCTGCAATTTCCTCCCATTCGTTAACAGGGAGTGTTTTGGCCCCCCATAACTGGACGAACCAAAAAACTTTTTTACATAATCCTCATGAAAGTCCAAGTCATAAACAAGCAGGTCGCCACCACCATTCATCTAAAAAAACATTAGACTTTTCAATGAAGCCCTATCTTATTATTGACTTACCGAAAAGTTGGCAAAATCAATTTGAATTTTGGAACCCTTTGGAACTGTGATTAACCAGGTGCAGTTGACACTGCTGGGATAGTCATCAGGAAAGTTCGGAGAGGTTATTTCTTCATAGGTAATGTCAGTCAGGTTTCCTCCGCAGTCTGTAAACATTGGTTTGCGCGTCGTTGTTGTGGTTGTTGTCGTACATGGATCAGCGTAGTCGTCACCATAATCTGGATCTGTGAAGGAAGAAGGTATGGAACAGTTAGGGCAAAATGTCAGGAATCCTTGATCATACCTGCCGATTTGCCAACCTGTGGAAATGGAAATGCCCAAGGTGCAATCATGGGTACCATTGGACCCCATACCATTGTGGTTGTAGGACATGGTGTTCCAGTTGTCACAGTTGGACTCATTGTTGTAGTTTGTTGCATCTCCCACATGATTGCTACATCAGCATCTGGTGGATCCACTGCAAAAAAATATAACATGTAACATTGGGCTAAATATGAATTCTACACGAAAGCACTTACCTTGAGTGAAATTGAACTTGAATCCCACCTGGGTAAAATTGCCCCTCTTCTCGATGGGCATCATGTATTCCAGGAGAACGTAGTTATCTTCCACAAGATATTGGTTGGGCAGATTGTCTCCTGTGAAGTTCAAATATGATTCATAAGGATAATCTGTCGCGTTGCCCACCTTGACGTAGTCACCATCAGGAATCTATGAATTTCCAAATGACATCGTTCTCTTTACTGTATAACAAGATTATTTTACTGTCATTGGCGCAAAATCGAGGAGAATGTTTTTTCCCGACAAAACATGTATCCTCCATTTACAGTAGAAACGCCAAGAACCACCTTTTGCTTCAACAATTCCAAAGTCAATATACTCAAACTTTTTGTCACAATCATCAATTGTATCAAAAGTGTATTGGCTAGGATCGACATTTAGGGTATGGGAAGCATCCACTGTGCCCAAAAAATACCAGTATAAGGTATTTAGATTGAAATATTTTGTTTAGTGTTTCACCTTTGGTCACACTCAGCTTGAATCCTGGAGCAGTCAAGATGGCATACTTTGATAAAATAAAGTCCAGCCTTAACTTGTTGCCTGACAAAAGGATTGGCGAAGGCAAATCATCATTTCCGTAGCTCTTTTGCAACATTTTGATTGGATCTTGGTGAAAATCCAGGTCCGTTACGAACAAACTATCGCCTACGGTAACCTAGAAAACGTAAAGAAATCCTCAGATTTAATGACGTGCCAATATTATATTTATAATAAGGTTAGATCACATCAAAATCTGGAAAATCGATGAGTATTTTGGAGCCTTCCGAAACCGTGACAAACCAGGTGCAGTTCATGTGACGAGGGTAGTTGATAGTGCCATAACCTGGTGTTGTAATCTCTTCAAAAGTTACGTCTGTCAAATTACTTCCACACTCATTGTAGCTCGTTGGATCGCAGGGGTCGACAATTTCTTCAGCGTAGTCGCCATAATCGTTTGGATCTGAAAACAAAGACATTAAAATCTTTCAGTGGCAGAAAATATAGAGCTTACTAGCTGATTTAGCGAAAGCTCCCCATCCTGGCATTGATGGCAACATTATCATTGGAACACCAACAGCAGGTGCCCTAGTTGTTGTTGGACAAGGGCTCAGAGTAGTAGAAGTGACAGTGGTCGTAATTATAGTGGAGGTTTCCAGTGGTTCCTCAACTGGCTCCATTGTGGTTTCCTGATTTCCAACAACTGGCGCCATGGTGAATCCCTGGTTTCCAACTGAAGTTTGCTGTGATTGCTGGCCTTCATTGACATTGCTAATTGTGGTTGTGGTT
>JAAUYL010098844.1_pt1 | contig 10355 bp, 8 predicted proteins | sample 7278011 | NCBI WGS metagenome assembly JAAUYL01 (sample SAMN14350225, study PRJNA611818) | marine sediment metagenome | isolation source: surface marine sediment (1.8m) | place: French Polynesia: Moorea | collected 2018-08 | reverse complement strand
TCCTGGCACTCTTTCAAAAGTTTAACCAGCCTCAAACGCGTCGGATCTGATAGCGCCTTGAATATTTCAACTAATTTCTCGATTTCAGCCATAACATTATATTAGTATATGCTAATAAGCTAAAATAAACCCGCCTTTTTAGTTTGTCAAGCGCAAAGAAAACCGCATATTAATAGGTGCGCCGCGTCAAATAGCGCACCAATAAATCTAAAAACGGAGTAACATGCAAAATGGTCCTCCGGTTTCACTCTCATTGATTAACAGGTTTTGCTTAAGTGCCGGGTCACAAACCTAATTTTAGACGGCAGTCTCAGCAAGCTCCTCTTTAGTGAATGTCTTGGGAACCCCTTCATAGGGCGTGCGTTTTTTGGATTTCAGTGTCTTGGGATCACGCATGGTCTTTAAAATATCGATGCTATCCTTCAGGCCTTTGTTAACCCGACACATTTCTAACGCCATCCCAACTACTTGCCCCACCGCCTGAACGAAATTGACATCGTTCAAGGTAAATTCCCAAGGATCGGTGGTGTATACGCGCATGCAACCGGTGATATGTTCCCCAATAACCATCGGAACCGAAAGAATTGAGGAAATCCCCTCCTTTTGAGCGGCTTCCGGGTACTGGATTCGCGGATCATCGGTCACATCATAAATGGCCACCGGTTCACCACTTTCCAGAGAAGATGCAATCGACCGCATGGAATTCACGGGCCCTTTATCCAAATACTCGTCACTTAGACCAAAACTGCTGGCAAGCTTGAGTTCGTCGCTTTTGGGACTGAATAAAAATAAGGCACATCCTTTTACATTAAGCGCATGGGTAACGCCTTCAACGGTTATCAGAACAATTTCCTCGGGGTCTCGTATCATGGAGATGGCTTTGGTGATGCGAATGAGGGATTCATAATTGACGATAGGCTTTTCCATGGCGGTCTCCTTTCTTTTGGGTGTTAATACCAACAGACGACCATTGAACAGACATAGCCAACAAGGCACACAAACTTTGAAATGTGTGATTCGATAAAGATCAATCGAATCAGCGACTGAAGAAGAAAGCGGTCGAGAAATGCAACCAACAATTGTTTAGGACACTGAGGAACTGATCAGCAAGCACATGAGGGACAATAAAACCAGCACTAGGCAAGAGATCGATGAAGAAGTCTATTTTTCGCGCTGGACCAGCAGCCATTGGCGATCCGGATACAGCCATCGGCACTACAGAGAATACCAAGAAAAATTTGTCACATTTTTGTTTGAATTGCAAGAATATTAATGAGTGGGGGCATTGGCGATCGAAATTCTCCTAAAAACCCTTGTCATAAGTTTTAAGTGTGAGCTTACCTTAAATCCCAGAGTTTTGAAAACAGGAATAAGCGAACAAAAGCAGATAAACCAAATATCTTACAGGATTGGTTCCGAAAAAAGAAATCGCTTCGTTGCCGCTGGTAAGTTCCGACGCTGTTATTCAAGTTTTTGAGATGCACAGCCGATATTTAAAGTGGTAAAAAAATAATTGGAATTTTATTAATAAATACCTTTGAACGTCGAACGACCCATACCCACCTATGGAAACCGATCATTATCCCAGCGCATATTATGAGCAACACCAAATGCCGCTTAAGCGCTTGAGCCTGCGTTTTGATAAACCCTACGCGCACCTCGAAGCGCCATTCAAACAGCAGTATATTCGCGCATCCATGAAACATACCCGCGTTTCATTGGTTCTGGGGATCTTGCTGTTTGCCAGTTTTGGTTTACTGGATGGTTATCTCATGCCCCAGCAGAAGCACCTAACCTGGTTTATTCGCTTTGCCATCATGTGTCCGGTAGTGCTGGCGGTAGTCGGACTGACCTATGTCCGCTCGGTTGAGAATTGGTTTCAGCCCCTACTGGCGGCACTGATCGTTTTCTGTGGGGGCGGCATCATTGCCATGATTCTGGTGGCGCCACCACCGGTCAACTATTTTTATTATGCCGGGGTGATCCTGGTCTTCGTATTCGCCTACACCTATATACGCGTCGGTTTTTATCTGGGCTTCGGTGGGCTGCTGGATCCTGGTCATTTTGTATGAGATTGTGGCCATCGGTCTCAGCCAGACGCCGATGACGGTATTGGTCAGTAACAACTTTTTCTTCGTCAGCGCCAACATAGTCGGTATGCTGGCCTGTTATGCCATCGAATACAACACCCGCCGCGATTTTTTCCTGGCGCATTTGCTGGCGGCTGAAAAAGAAAAGGTCAGCACCATCAACCGGGAATTGGAGCATCACGTTGAGGCACGCACCCAGCAGCTTAAGCAAACGAACCGCGATCTAAAGTTGGAAATTAAAGAGCGCCAAAAGCTGTCTGAACAACTCAAACAAGCTGAAAAAATGGAGGCCATCGGTGGTCTGGCCGCCGGCGTGGCCCACGATCTTAATAATATTCTGGGCGGTTTGGTGAGCTTTCCCGAACTGTTATTGATGGACCTGCCCCAAGATAGCCCTTTGCGCGATCCTATCCTGACAATCAAAAAGTCGGGCGATAAAGCGGCGGCCATCGTACAGGATCTGCTTACCATGGCCCGCCGCGGTGTGGACGATAAAACAGTGTTGAATGTCAATACCCTCATACACGATTACCTCGCGTCGCCTGAATGCCGTGTCCTTAGAAAGTATCATCCGCATGTCCACATCGAGACCGAGCTGGCAGATGATATTTTAAATATCATGGCGTCGCCCGTACATCTTTCCAAAGCGGTGATGAATCTGGTGTCCAATGCCGCCGAAGCCATGCTGGTGGATGGAAAAATAACGCTATCCACAGCCAATTGCTATGTGGATCACCCGATTCAAGGTTTTGAAACGGTGGCCGAAGGCGAATATGTGTTGCTAACGGTTAAAGATACGGGCGTTGGGATTGGCGCAGAGGATCTCAAACACATTTTCGAGCCTTTTTTTACTAAAAAACGTCTGGGCCGCAGCGGTACGGGATTAGGGATGTCAGTAGTTTGGGCGACAATTAAAGACTTAGAAGGATTTATCGATATCCATAGCACTGAGGGTCAGGGAACATGCTTTGATGTGTATATACCGATCACGCGCGAGCAGATGCCCGAGGCCACCCAACGTATCTCCATCGATGATTATTGCGGCAGTGAACGGGTCCTGGTAGTGGATGATGTGGTCGAGCAACGCAAGATCGCTAAAAGCATGCTGGGTAAGCTGGGCTATGAGGTGATCACCGTCTCTTCGGGGGAAGAGGCGCTCGAATATTTGCAAGATACAAGCGTTGATATCTTAATATTGGATATGATTATGGACCCAGGTATCGACGGCTGTGAAACCTACCACCGCATTATCCAACGCTATCCTGGTCAGAAGGCAATAGTGACCAGCGGCTTTTCCGAATCGGAGCGTGTGCGTGAGATTCAGCGCCTGGGCGCCGGTGCCTACGTCAAAAAACCCTACACCCTTGAAAAAATTGCTATGGCCGTCCGCGCGGAATTTGACCAGGTCATCAACTGAGGATTGGGACTCCGCCAAATTAGGCAAAAAACTGTTTTAAGCTCTCAATCACTTTCACAATGTCCTGCTCGGTAACATCCAGATGGGTGACCAGACGGATAAAATTGCCGCTGTTAATGAGAATGCCGTTTTGTTTGAGAAAGACCTGCAATCGCACCGAGCGTTGGGCATCCATGGTGATAAACACCATGTTGGTTTGGGCCGAAGACGGATCCAGCGTTATTTCTTCAATCGTTTGCAATCCATCGGCGAGCAAAGCAGCATTAGCATGATCTTGGGACAAACGATCGACATTTGCGGTCAGCGCAATAATGCCGGCAGCCGCCAAGATACCAGCTTGACGCATACCACCACCAAGCACCTTACGCCAGCGGCGCGCTTCCTTAACAGTTTCTTCGGGTCCACATAACAAAGAGCCCACTGGTGCCCCCAGCCCCTTGGAAAGGCAAATCGATACCGTATCAAAATAGTCGGCGATGTCGGCGGCAGATATATCTAATTTAACCGCTGCATTGAACAGACGGGCGCCATCCAGGTGTCGCTTGAGTTGGTGTTTGATTGCAAATGCACTAGCCTTTGCCAGGTAATCCATGGGCAGCACTTTGCCCCAGTGGGTATTTTCTAAACATAACAATCGCGTACGGGCAAAATGATAATCGTCAGGTTTAATCGCTTCTTCAACCTTATTCAGATCAAGGGTCCCATCCGGTTCAAATTCAAGGGGTTGGGGCTGAATACTTCCCAGCACCGCCGCGCCACCGCCTTCATACTTATAGGTATGCGCCGTTTGCCCCACTATGTATTCATCGCCCCGCTGGCAGTGACTCAACACCCCGATCAGGTTACTCTGAGTACCGCTGGCAGCAAACACGGCCGCCTCTTTACCCAGCATTTCCGCCGCCAGCACCTCCAATCGGTTTACCGTCGGGTCTTCGCCATACACATCGTCCCCTACTTCGGCCTGGACCATGGCAGTGCGCATGGCAGCCGTCGGCTTGGTAACCGTATCGCTACGCAAATCGATATAATCCATTTTGTCCCTCGCTTGGAAACGCCTCTGCAATGAAACTTTGGCAAATACGCCAAGCTTCGCATCGGTAGAACCAAATTACAGAAAAGTGGCAATTAAACAGCTATATAGGCAAGCCTGTCCGAAAACACAATGCCTATGAATATAGCTCCTCTAGAAATACCATCTAACGCATTTAGAACGACAATCAAGTCAATCATTTTTGAAAAGAGGCGCTCATTTGAAATCACCCGTTAATCCAAAACGTCGTTCTTGTTTGACAAACCGTTTAATCTGGCAGTAAATTTATGTGATAGCCAATTAATCTTAAACCAAAAACTGTTTTGGTAGAAATGTTATTTTGCTGAATATCGAAACATTTCTACAATATTTTGGAATGCCACGAATCGATTGAAATCTCCATGTCCCTAGAATGCCCCAAGTGCAAGGCCCTAGTTCCAAAAGAATCAATTTATTGCCGTTACTGTGGATATGAAATGGGACAACGGCCCCGCAGAAGCATTGTCTGGTTTATCTTATCGGGTATCCTGTTATTAACAGTCTGGTCCGTCTTTACCTGGCATTCGTCAAAGACCAAGTCGCGGCCGTCCGGCCCGCCAGCCACATCCGAAATAGCTGAGACAACATCGCAGCGTGCAAAAGAGCCGCGCCCAAGATTCAGACCACCGCCGGCCACCGCCACCGACCAGGCAAATCTTAATTTGGCTGTCGGCAACCTCATTATCGAGGATATCGCTGGCCGGCCCAACATCCAAACCGCAGCCGCGATGACCGCCGGGGGCTGGGTCGCACTGCCCAAGCGAATGTGTTTGGGCGGATACACCTGGCGCCTTTCATTAGGAAACCGTGAAGCGTTAACCATCGATGAAGGGCTACTTGAAGAAAACGACGAGATCGGGCTTTGGTATGTTGCCCTAGAGCAACCCATTGAAGGACCTGCTCTGATGCCCTGGACCGATGTACTGCCGCTGGAGTGGGTGTCGTTGCAGTCACCCAATACACGTATACCCATCACGCCCCAAGGCATCAATCAACAAGGCTATTTTGCCAATATCCAAATGTTAACTCCCGTCACCGATCCGGGTGTGTTTGTCCAAGAAGATCGAATCGTTGGCTGGACCTTTGGCGACTGGGCACCCGGTGGGTTTTTATGGGTTGGTGAGGAAGGCGCAAATTTACAACCGCGTTTTAGGGTGGATGATTTCTACCGCACGACTTTTGCCAATGGACGCGAAGAAGAAATCACCAAAGCGCTGGCTCTGATCGACCGTTCAGATACGGAGCGACTTCAGGCCTTGGCCAATACGTTCCGGTTTGATCCTAAACTCAGCCAAGCCGAGACTCCGCCGCATTTACAGAGCTACCGAATTGTTGAAACTATGCAATCTTTAATTGCCAAATTAGTGCAACAAGGGCAAGCTCGTGAAGTTGCGGCTGTGTTTGACTCCCGTATTTTGAGCAGCACTGGCGACGTTTCCCTATTGACGACAGTCGTCGATGCAACGCGACAGGGATATGGGTACGCCGAAGCGATTCGACTGATTGAAGATACGCGCAACGAACTGGCCATTGCTGATGTCAACACCCAATCACAGTTGGCCCAGCTTCACGTTGATTTATATCGACAGTGGTTTGACCAATCGATACAGGCCGGGGATTTAAATACCGCCTGGTCCATTGCCAATGCCGGCAGCCAAAATCTGCCCCAAGATCCAAGCATTCATTTGTTAGGCGTCAGAGCTGCACTGGCGCAAGGCGATTGGGCTGAAGCCGAGAGACTGCTGTATGCCCGCGAATATCCCGCCGCCCTTTCCGACGAAATCAATTCTCTGGAAAATGATCTGGTCCAGCTCAAATCGGAAGAAAATACCGTGGTTATTCGTTTTCTGGCCGGATCAAGCACTATTCCTGTTGATGCCGTGCTGAACAACAATGTGTCACAGAATTTTATTGTCGATACGGGTGCTTCCATTGTCACCATACCAAGCACGGCTGTCGAAGAGTTGGGATTGATTATGGATAATCGTAACCCTTTGCGCCAGGTATATACCGCCGGCGGGACGACACAGGCCCGCGAAATCGTTTTGGACTCAATTGAAATTGGCGGTTGGGTCACCTACAACGTTAAAGCACTGGTTGTCGATATTCCTAGCCAACCCAATATAGGATTGCTGGGCCTCAATTTTCTTAATCGTTTTCGAATGGATCTCCGTTCCGACGAGGGTGTTCTGATTCTGGAGCCCCGATAGTCTTAACGGTTGTCTTACATCTTTTATATTTCAACCCCTGATTGTCCACGCCCTCCTGCTTGTTGCCAACCGCCGGGAATTAATCCCTTTAATCCCTTTTGACGGGAAAAAATCCTATCGGATTGCATATCATTCCCCATAGACAGGCCGACTTTTAAATACATATTTTAGCTTGATTCAACACCATTTCGCTTGCGTATTATCACGATTGGTTACCCTGCCTGACCTGAGTTTACGCGCCCAACCACTGCCGATTCCCCAGTGTGTATGAAACTCCTGTGACCGTTAGCCTCCAATTCACTGAAAATCGCTGGATCGCTTTGCAGAGAAACATTTGCGCACTGACAACGGCGCTTGCGAATAGTATGGGGTATTTCACCGGCTATGACGATCAAAATCCCATTTGGCGACATGAGGAAAAACTCAGGCCGATAAGCGTTGATACCAACTATTAAGAAAGGAGGCCACAATGTATTTCAAACAATCCGATTTATTCTGGGGACTGGATAGAGACTTTGTCAAGGCGGCAATAGCATCTTCGGAAAAAAGAAAATTCGAAAAAGGGGGCACCATTTTCCGCGCAGGCGAACCGGCCAGCCATTTCTACATTTTAATTAAAGGAAATATCCGACTGCGCATCGGCGAAGCCGGACCCATGGTGTATATTGTCAGTCGTGCTGGCGAGGCTTTCGGATGGTCGAGCCTTTTGAAAGACAGACAATATTCGGCCACGGCACTCTGCTCGGAATCCACTGAAGTCGTGCAGATCAACGGCAAAGACGTTCAAAAGGTCATGTCTGATAATCCATCGCATGGTCTGGTCTTGAGCCAACGGTTGGTGGCGCTGATCGGCGATCGCCTGATTCAAAGCTATGGTATTATTTCAGATCGAAGCCGGGCAGAAGAGGCTCCGACCCTGGGAACCGGCCAAAAGTTGGAATCGATTGAAATGATTTAGTGACAAATGCGTCAACCCGCGCGGTGTGGCAAAGCAGCATAACGCGCTGCAATAACGATAGGTGAGCGACATGCTCATTAGCAAATCAATGACCAAAGATGTTATCACCATCAAACCGGGAGCCAGCGTTTTTGACGCCAAGGCCAAAATGACCTCGCACGGCATCCGCCATCTACCAGTGGTTGATTCCGATGAAATATTGATCGGGATTGTGACCGACCGGGACATTCGCAGCGCCCTGCCTTATAAGCTTCATAAAGCGCTCAGTAAAAAAAATACCCGTCAGGAGGTTGTCAATTTAACCGTCAAGGACATCATGACTGCTGATCCCTATGTGATAGCGCCTTATGACACCCTGCAGGATGTGCTGCTGTTATTTTACCGGACACGGGTGGGGGCTTTTCCAGTAGTGGATAAAGAGCATAAAGTCATCGGCATTATTTCAGAACGGGATCTTTTACGGGCCTTTATCTATGTGTTGGGAATCGAGCATCCCGGCACGTTACTGGGCATTGTGGCCGAAGAAAAAACCGATCAGATGAAACGTATTGTGGATGCCATTACCGATGAAGATATCCCCATGGGAAGTATTCTGGTGGCACAGAATTGGGATACTGGCAAACGCGCTGTGTTTCCCTACCTGCTCAGCAAAAATGTAAAGTCATTAAAGCAAAAGCTAGATCGCCAGGGTTATACTCTGATTGATCCCTTGGAATGGTATATCGACCGGTTGACGCAGCCGCGCATACCGACGACTGCTAAACAATAAATGCCGGCCCTATTATTACAAATAGGTGCCGGCATATCAATTAGTGTTGAAAATCTGAAAATAGGATTAGCGATCTACGGCGTCAACGCCACCAGATTAATCACCCATTTCGGCCATGTAGTCATCATAAAGTGTTTCCAGTTTCAGTTTGTGTTTGGCTTCTTCCTGACACAGCATTTTAAAAATATTTTTAAGATCGCCAGTTTCCGATTTGCCCAACATATCATTGTATAAGGCCAATGCTTTTTCCTCGCGTTTCATGGCCAGCATCAGCACCTCATTGTAACCCATCCCCGGCTGATACTCCAAATCAACCACATAATTGCTGCGTTTCAGATCTGGAATCCACTTCCATTTGTAGCTCTCCACTTTATCAGGTCTATCTTTTTCCTTGATACTTTTTAACAAGGTTTCATGCTTGCGCTCCTCATCGGCAAACTCCAAGAACATCTCCTTGGACCCGGCAAACGCTTCTTGTTGACTTACTTCCTTGTAAAACGCCTGGGCTTCTTGTTCGCGCTTAATTGCATAATCCAGAACCTCTTCCACACTTTCAAATGTCATGGGGCCTCCTCTCTGATTGGTTTTGAAGATTACAAATTTTTACAATGTTTATTTGAGTGAATGATTTAAATGTCGAATCTGACAGAGACCACCGGCACGCCCACATTGGCGCCAAGCCGATTATCTTTGTGTTGGAAAATACAACAATCCGCCGGAAAAACCGACATCTACAAAGTCCGCCCATAACAGATCGGGATAATATGATCAAGTATCGAACGGCTAAAATAATATTAGTTTGGGTTTATGCAATGCATTACATGCGTTTTCATTGCGAGCCTCTATAAATGAATTCGCACGCTGACATCGCAGAACATTCATTGGGTAATACATTGGTTAAAACACCTGAGCCTAAAAATCGAAATAGAGGTTAATCGATGCCGTAGGCGCGCAGTTTGCGGCGCAGGGTGTTCAATCCAATTCCAAGCAGCCGTGCAGTTTGCGATTTGTTATGATCGGCATACCGATAGGTTCTAAGAATGTGATCCTTTTCCACGGCGGCCAAGGGCAAAAACCTGAGTCGATCTGAAGTAGTGGTCGAACTGGCAGTTCCTTTTTTACCGCGCAGCTGCTTCGGTAGAAACCGTGGTGCCAACGGTTTGCCCTGAGCTAAATTAACCGCCGACTGTATGACAGAGCGAAGCTCACGGATATTGCCGGGCCAATCGTGATCAGTGAGGGTTTGCATAGCCGCCACGGTTACCTGGAATGAATCATCCGAGGGGCTGAACTCTTTATAAAAAGCATGAACCAGTGCGGCAACGTCTTCTTTGCGGTCCCTCAGAGGCGGCAGATGCAACCATCCGCCGCGAATACGATAGTAAAGATCTTTGCGAAATGTTCCAACGGCCATTCGTTTTTCGAGATTGGCATTGGTGGCCGCAATCAGGCGCACATCAGCGGTTTGACGGAAATTGCTGCCAATTTTAATATATTCACCATCCTGTAAAAAGCGCAGCAGCTTGCCCTGCAGTTCCATGGGCAAATTGCCGATTTCATCCAGAAACAGGGTGCCGCGATCGGTATGCTTAATATAACCGTCACGATCGGCATTGGCACCGGTGAAGGCGCCCTTGGCGTGACCGAAAAATTCAGCTTCAAACAGCGTGGCACTAACCGATGCCATATTTACGGGCGTAAATGTGTGCTGGTTGCGTGGACTGGCCCGGTGTATCGCCCGCGCCAACAGCTCCTTGCCGGTGCCACTTTCCCCGGTCACCAAGATGGGTGCATTGCTGGAGGCGTGCAATTCGGCTTCCTTTAAGACCCTGAGCATTTTGG
>JAAUYL010038870.1_pt1 | contig 10356 bp, 11 predicted proteins | sample 7278011 | NCBI WGS metagenome assembly JAAUYL01 (sample SAMN14350225, study PRJNA611818) | marine sediment metagenome | isolation source: surface marine sediment (1.8m) | place: French Polynesia: Moorea | collected 2018-08 | reverse complement strand
TTGTTTACATTTTGCAGGCGACGACGAGTCCGGATTAAGTAACGATGATCGCAAGAAGCGACCGAGAACGGCTTTCACAGCCGCTCAAATCAAAGCTTTGGAAACTGAATTCGAAAAGAACAAATACCTCTCCGTTTCCAAAAGGATGCAGCTCTCAAAACAGCTAAAGCTCACCGAAACTCAAGTAAGAAATTAACTTTGTAAAATCATGTCCAATTTCACAAGTTTTTTTATTCGTTCCAGATCAAAATCTGGTTCCAGAATCGTAGGACGAAATGGAAGCGAAAATATACGAATGATTTGGAAGTTTTGGCTCAGCAATATTATTCTCACATGGGGTTAGGACCTCTTGCTCCAAGGCCGATGTTTGTTGGAGATCGACTATGGTATGATTTGTTTACATTTTGAAAATGTAAACAAACCGGTTGAACCAATAATTATTACGCAGGCTATTTAATCCCGCCGGAGGAGGCGCTATTCCGTTGCCATCTAACGCCGGACCTTATGGACCACCGCCGATTTTTCCGGCGAATCCCGCCGGTGCTGGCGGAAGTTTGCATCAACATATTCTGGCGGCAGCCGCCGCTCAAGATCGACCTTTGCCACCATCATTTGGTCCTCCGGCTGGAGCTCCAGCTCCACCAAATCCATTGATTTCCTTGGCAGCAGCAACAGCTTCAACGTCTTCGAATTTGACCCGATCGCCTTCCGTTTCACCGATAAGAGCTTCTTCTCCCGTAATTAAATCCGGACCGTCCTCCTCCGACTCGCTTTAATGACATAATTATCATAGGAAAATATACGAACCATATTAATCTTAATTACTGTCCCCCTTGCGTTTTTTCAATTGTATATATTATACTTTAAATACAAAACCAGCAGGTTTCTCTACCTGACCTTTATCTTTGCTTCGACGGTTGTAGCAGGTGCTTTCTTTTTTAAATCTACAAAACAGAATACTCAATAACTAAGTGCATTTCCGTTATATACTGATATTGTCCTTTGATAAATGTAGTATGAATACAAAGCACCCAAAACAGCAGTAAAACTGAAAACACGTTGGCAGAAACTTGTTCAGCTTTCCTTATTTTCCTAGCCGAAAAAATACCAAAATAACAGAAAATTCTCATGTGACATACTTTCCAAGAGCACTTACCACTTAGACGTCCAAAGTCTGAAGACAACTCAGTCTACGCTCCGCTCGAAAACCTTCTGCAAAAATGAAGACAACAGCGAATTTTGCGTGACATGTGAGTTTTATTGCTTTGATACAGAGTTTCACGGAAATTCTGGATGGTATTTAGATTCTAAAAATCTTGTGAAACACTCTTTACTTTCGTGCTTTCGAGGGTAGGTTAATTCCTAGGTTGTTGTTGTTCTTGGTTTTTTGATGTGTTTACATATATTTTGTTGACTTACTTGGGAACCGCCATCCAGCCAGAAATGAGTGTTATTTAGTCGATATACTTAGTTGCTCAAGCTTAATTTTCATCCCCTTATAAAAAGTAGAACCTTCTCATCTAAAAATAAAGGTAATACTTTAATCAAGATCCTTAATTGCCTCAAAATTAGTTAATGACAATTGAATTACAGTCACAGAGCAGATAATTAGGCCCATATTTCTAATAATCACCACCTCTCCCCAATATGTTAAAGTTCTGTTTTACCGCTGTAACGATAAAAAAACATGTGAAATTGGAAGCACCGACTTTAATCAGCTTTTTTAAGGGAACCAAAGTGGTTTGGGGTTAGTTGTTGATACTTAGCTTTGGCACCCCCTTCGAGACTTTCCGTTTCTGAAAGTCGAAAGTCTTACAACTTTCTCAGACCTTTGCCAAGGTGGGGGTAGGTATTTAGTATAGGGTTGTCTGCTCGATAACGCACAAATAAAGACGGAGAAAATAATTTCGATAAAGGAGAGAAGGCAAAATAATTGCCAATCAAAAAGTGTTTCACACGAAATAATGACATAGAATGCATTCAATTATGTCAAGTCGTAGTGAGAAAATGCACAAACATACCAAAAACGCTAACGGTGGCCTCATTTTCAATCCCAAAGGAGCTGGTGGAACAAGTAATCGTCGAGGACAACATTTGCCAATTCCATTGAGCTACGAGAAGCAGTGCTTCATTGCCATGATCCAGAACTTTGAAAACCAGCGGAGGACAAAGAGGCCAGCCTCAAAAAATAACAACAACAAACCAGCTTCTAGTCCATCGGCGATGGTGACCAAGACTGACCAAGATCAGCTTGACATGCTTATCAGCAGCACTTACCAGCTGAACCTCCGGCGACCTCGAAAAGTGAGGACGCGATTGGAGGACAAATTGGAAAAGAATCGGACGAGGTGGCGGAAACCGCCGGATCAAACTAATCCACCGGCGTTAAAACCTAATCCCGGTTTAAGACGAAGCTGCTCGGCGGACGCCACAAGGCGATCAAGGCCAGCACTTCCGGTTCCGGTCGCAACTTCGCGGCCTCGAATATCCTGTGATGTGTCAAACTTGTCTCTTGAAGTGGTTGGACGACGGCCTTGTTCGAATGGGGAGGCGGCGGGATCCGCCGGATCTAGAACAACTACGCCGGAACAATATTCTAGTTCCGCCAGCAGCTCCGCCAGCAAAATCCCGCTGAAATCGTGCTTGAAATCCCCACAATTTGAGGTCAAAGATGAACTCAACTCGGCCTCTAGAAGCCGTCAAATATTAAAGGAGCTTCAGCGACAGGTACATTTTCAAGTAATATAGGGTTTGACTGGTTAATACGATTGTTATTTTCAGTTGAAGACGAGATCGGCCAGAACGGAAACGGGGGTGGAGTACAAAAAGAGGTCACCTTATGTTGTCCTAAGGCAGAAATCATTGAGCGAAATGCACGATATGGTACTAGAATTGGACAATAACCTGTCTTTTGGCAATGAAGCTACAAGGACCTCAAGATCAACCTCTAGCTTATCAATTCAAAAGTAAATATATTTTTCTGTGAAATCAGGCGATTCGGAAATTAATAGCATTTTCTTTCCTAGGGAAGAGACTTGTTTGTTTACGAACGATTCCCCGTTGAATACGATCAAAGTGAATCCGGACAAAATCAACCTCGACGAAGCTGAACTGATTGGACGCGGGACATTTTCACGAGTTTTCAAGAGTCAACTCTTTGGAATGGACGTTGCCATCAAAGTATTTAATCCAACTCCAGACAAGACTGACAAAGAGGTTAAAATATTTTGTTTACGATTGAGTTCCGGATTCATATTTTTTTTCTGTGAAATTGCAGGCACTGGTTCGCAGATGCAAAATGGAAGGAGAACTGATGTTACAACTGAGACATCCACACATTGTTCAACTCGTTGGAGCATGCCAAATCCAGGATGACAAGGGTGGACTCCCAATGCTGGCCTTTGAATATCTGGAGAGTGGATCACTCAGCCACTACATCCACGACGTAACAAAGTCACCCCTAGACCACGGTTCCTTCTTCTCCATCGCGAGAGATTTGGCACTGGCACTGAATTACCTCCACAATCAAACCAATCCTATCGTGCATTTGGATGTCAAGAGTGCGAATGTTTTGCTGGATGCTTATTTGAGGGCAAAGCTGGCCGATCTTGGACTGGCAAAAGTCCTCCGGCAAGGGAAAGAACAACAAAATGATTTCGATACCGGCAGCCTTGATCTCCAGCTTAGTGGGCCAAGAGGAACTCCAGCTTGGATGTCACCGGAAGTAATGGCTGGAAATAGAGTTTCAACTTTCACAGATGTTTACGGTTTGGGATTGATTCTCTGGGAAATGACGTCTGCAACAAAACCATTTGAAGGCTACACTATGACTGAAGTTTACGAGGCTGTAGGACAAGGGCAGAGACCGGAGATACCGGAAGAAATCTCCTCTGATGTGAAAAGTCTGATCCGACAATGCTGGAGCCAAGATCCAACCTTAAGGCCGAGCTGCAAGGCCATCCTGGATATCTTGAACAAGCTTTCATTTCCTGATCATTGGAAAGCTCTCTTGGGAGTGAACAGCTCTGCTTTGAGCCAGTTGAGCAGTTCTGCCGGAGATCAAGATTCCTCTGAATCTGATGAGGAAGATACTCCTGAAACTGTCATTGACCATAAAGAGATTGAAGACCAAGAACTAAGTCCAAGACCACCGGTTGTCATAAAGAGAAGTTTTTCCGCACCGATTCCAATCCCGCCACCCCCGCCTCCTCCTCCTCCGCCGATATCAAACAAAGTTGCAGACGTCAAACAAGACACAATGACTGTAGAGGCTGCTCCGAGGCCATCTTTTAGCGTGACAAGCAATGAGATTCAGGATCAGTTGAGCAAGCTTAAGTCAAGGTCCAAACCGGAAGTCGAAGAGGATGCCAAAATGACTAACAACGTCAATAAAAAGGAAGATCTGACATCGATTTTGAAACGAGTCCTGGATCAAAGGAGGGAATCCGGATGGTGTGATTATAGCAGCAGCAATGCCAGCAGCGGTCGAGGCAGTCGGTGCAGTTTGAGCGCCAGCAAAAATGGCGGCAATCTCTCGACGGTTTCTTGGTCCGGCGACGACCTTTAAAATCTAAATAAATCATTTAGTTTTCACAAGAAGAGTCTGTTAATAAAGTTGCTATTTATCCGTTTCGCATCGTTTTATCTGGTAACTCTGACTTACTTTTGTTACAAAACAAGACTGAAAATTGTGCGTTTTGGCGTCCGTTTTTTATAGCAAGAAGCAAGAAGGAGAATATTAAAGCAACTGTTAGAACGCGAATATTTCAAAACAAAACAAGAATTTTTGAACTCGCCGATTTTCACAGTTTAAAGTTCAAAAATGGCGTCAAAGCTGGACGAGAAAGCGGATCGGGCCCTTAAAATTTACGAGGAGGCCATCCGGCAACGTGACACAGAGCTTGGCAATTTGCGTCTCCAGCTCTTCGAATCGCAATCGGAAAACGGTAAGTTCCAAAAGAATGAGGATTGGACAATTTTCAGTTTTCAATCCTTTTTGCCTCTATTAAGATCGCCTGGAGAAAGAGCTCCTGGATCTTCGGTCGAAGCAGAACAGCATTTCACACGCGGAGCTTGCGAAAGAATTGGAGGTCCTGGAAAATAACTACAAGGACCGCCTGAATCAGGCTTTGGCAACAATCGAAGCAATGACTCTGAAAATGTCGCAGCTCGAGAATCAAGTAAGTCGATGGCGAGGATTTTATTCGGTCCTTTTAACGTGTCTCGTTTTAGTTGCGAAGCGCTCAGAAATCGCCCAGTCCAAATGTCACCGTCCACGACGTTCTCAACAACAATAACAACGTCGAGCTTGAGCACAACAAGACTCAGTTGTCCGAGGATGAATTCCAGTCCGCTCAAGAAGAGGCACTTGAGAAACTCGCAAAGAGCCCGGATTTGAAACAAGACACTTGTCTTCCGCTAGTCAACAAAACCGTCGATTCCACTTCTTCCCTGGATTCGGAGATCCAGTCCTTGACGACCGTGATTAACAACGACGTCAATGCAAACAACAAAGTTGCTGCTTGGGTCGAAGGCAACCGCAACCCCACAAAGTTGAACGCCATCACGGAGGAGGAGGAGGAGCCGTTACCATCAGGACTTCTCGGCCATCTTGAATCCGTTGACGTTCCCGAGCGACGATTTGAAGTCTGGTCAAACACAAAGCTGGTGATTGGTCGTAGGACAAGAATGTGCCAAATTGTCATCAACTATCCAAAAGTAAGAAAACCATGGTATTTGAGAGGTTTTCCAAACTTTAATTCATGTTGGTTTTAGGTTTCAAGAGTCCACGCCGAGCTGTTCACATCGGACAATGAGATCTTTCTCAAGCAGTTGAGCTACGCAAATCCGATCTACTTGAATGGCGTCAGCTTTTTCGTCGACACTTTCAAAGCTCACGACGTCAGGAATCTAAAGGTAATTGAACTATAATCTTCAAGGATATTAAATCTTGTTTAACTGGTATGTTTAGGACGGGGATGTTATCAAAATTGGCAACGAAACATTCAGACTCAAAACGATCACGATCGAAGAGGAATTGGAGTCTCCGTTGAAAGATTTCACCGATCAACCGGATCCGGATCGGGATTTGGTTAAGCCGACTCCGTGCAAAGCAGTCTTGCCAACGGGTGCAGATCATGAGAGCCACGAGTCCGAAGTGGAAATGAATAACAATACCAGCGAAAATGAAGATGCCAATGACGCATCTGACGAGCACAGTGATTCGAACATCAATCCGGAACCTACAACTGAGGTAGGGACTTATTTTCATCCGAGCTTTCTGAGTTAAAAATCTTGTTTTAGGACCGAAAATCGCCATCAAAAGAGAATTTTGGACACAAAAACATGGTCATCGATGTCCCGCGAGGTCTCAAAGCGAAAAAGGCTGAAAAAGCCAGGAAAGAATCTGTTCCAAAACCAGAGTTTCGCAAGCCCTTCGCTCCAGGATCCTATCCTGGTCCAAAGTTGGCATCCAGTCACCAAGACAAGTACGTTAACCTGCTGTTAACAGAGCAGTCATTGAATATTTGTATCAGATCTCAATTGAATTACAGAAACCGCGATCTGTACCAAGAGCAGGGGAGCTTTTTGGCCGGTCACGAGCCAACCATGAAAGGTAAATCACACTCAACTGACCATATTGCAGTGTATAATGTTGCACTAAATCTTCATTTTCACAGAATTTTACGCTGGACTCAACGCTTCCACTCCGGCAAGGGTGCTCAAGAATGAACCCATTGCTGCACCAATGAAGAAGGCCAAGATCGACAAGAAACCGGATCTCCCAAGGGACAAGAAAAAAGAGAAATCTGGTAAAACGAGTATTTTTTTGTAATTTCTGACCACACATTTTCACAAGTTTTTTCCCTTGACAGCTAACAGCCATGAGCCTCACACCATTTCGTTGATCCAAGCAGATTCGGGAGATGCCGAGAAATCCCCCAGGCGAAGTAAAACAAAAGCTGTTTTTTTAAGAAACCGTAACTTTTTTGTGATTTGGCTACTTTCAGACTTCAAGATGGGCGCGTTTGTGGGCTTCAAATCCGATCCAAAATCGAATGACAACGACAGTCCGGATGTTGTCATCATGAGCGAAACCTACATCGACTGAAGAAAAAGAAGATAACAAGAGTGATAGTGAAGTGTTAAACAGTGATACAGAGAGAAACAGCTCAAGATTTCAACCGCTCAGAGAATCCTACTACTATAAGTACAGTAAGCCAATTTAAGAGAATAACTCCTATATGATATCGTAGATAATCGTTCTAAAAAGAATAGAATACAACAAAAAAGTAGTGAAAGTATGAGCCCCAAATGTCTACTTTGGACAGTACATTTTTGGTGGTCTGGTTGGTGATATTATTACGGCGTCATATAAAAATATAATGGTAGGACCACTTTTCCCGCCTGTTTTTTTGGTGCATTGTGAGTTGTGTATGCCTATTCTTATTCTACTGCGGCACTGAACATGTAATCTCTACTTTCGTAGGTAGAAAGATAGAGATACTTTTCCTAAAGTATCCTACATAAAGTCATTAAGTAAATATTAAGTAACCTAAACATAGTCTTACTTTTTTATTTTCTCCATCTCAGGTAACGGATATGGAGTCTATGTAGATGGCTGCGTTGCACATTAATGTAAGCTAATCCTATGCCCTGCGCAAAAGGGATTATCAAATGTCTTAAACTGATCCTTATTAAACCATAAGGACAGTAGCTATATCTCCTTGTATTAAATTAAAAGGGCAGTAGGTTTGTGTCACATCAAAGACCTTCAAATGCATTCTCGTAGATAGACTTTGTTTACTCTCAAACGATTCCACTTTATATTTGGAATCGAAAATTGGCGAAAATGGAGGCTTAATGCAAATCTCCTGCTAGAATGTTTGAAATCAAGAAAAGGTTTTTTCTTAGTTTGTTTACAAATTCACATGATCAACCAGCCTTAGACAAATAGACGCACGTCGTCCAATTCTATGGGGAGACAAAGCCTTTGGCTGACATGCTCATTTCCTATTGGCTTCCGCATTTTGAGCAATTGGATCCTCGTCATCTGATTGGTAGAAATTACTACATGCTGATTGTCTTATTCAATGAGGTCAGTAGGGAAACGTCAAGTTTATTGAATCAGACCAGTAGTAGGAAAAAAGAAGAGTGAGGTGAAGATCAATAGAAACGGTTGCACAGGGACCACCGAATTTCATGCATAGAAAGAGGAGAAGAGAGTATTGGCTAGAGTCTGTTTCACTTAAGATTTACCTCTTTTTCCTAACCAATTTAAAGTGTCATTCAATTAAGAATCTTGTGAAAAAATCAAGACATCTTGGAGCTTTCTCTTTTGAAAGCAACTTTAATCCAATCATATATTTCACATTCAGTTTGAGCTGCGGGAAACTGCCACAAAAATAGACAGCACAAAACATTCAATTCAAAATGCACGTTTCTCAACAAGACCGAACTGTAGCCTGTTGGCAACAACAAAATCAGGCGCATTACCAGATAGGGGGTCAATCGCTGATGGTAGTTGGGAGCGGATGTCAGCTGTTGCATTTCCGATTTCGGGTGGGAAAGCAAAGAAGATAGACTTCCCAGGGTGGGATTCGAACCCACGACCTCTGTGAAATCTGCGCACCTACGCTAGTGTCTTACCGCCTCGGCCACGCAGAATTCACAATAAAGATGCCTATGAATTGTCTATATAACCTACTGTGCCCCTATACAGTACAGTACTACAGGTAGCTAAAACGTTTTTATGTAATGCAGCGCCATCTCTGCCATTTTTGTGCACTCCCAATGTAAAAGCAAACTCACAAAAAAACATCTAAAATTCTTTGAATCTCAACAACTGAAAAAAGTCAAATTTCTTTCTTTTTAATCAAGTTGTGCCCTGCCCAGCGTAAAATGTGTTTTACTTTTACCCATGAAATAGTAGCCAGTTAAACTGACCTAACAATTCTGCAGAATAAGAATAAAATAAAAATAGGCAGAGAAAACGTGAATAATAATGCTCTGGAAATCGACATCATTTTGGAATTTGACCAGACTACTCTACTCTGTATACAGGTTGTACTACAACTAACAAAGATTAGTACAAACTCATAACAAACAATTTGGTTTGCACCTTACCCACCTTATAAGTGAATACTAAGCAGAGTTGATTCAATATAAAAGGATAGCTCAAACTCAAAAAATGTCAATTTGGCGGAGAATTGCCAAGTCTGGTCACACTGCAGGTCATTTTCTGAACCCCATCTTGAGACAATTGAGCACAAGCAATAAAACACGAGCAAAAAACAAAATGCATCTTAATAAGATGGACTATGAACCAATCCGAAAAAAATTGAGTTAAATCCAAATCCAAATCCGACCAAGATAAAAGATTTAAATCCACAATCCAATCCGAAATTCTCAAAAGATCTTCCATCTAAATCCGACTTCTATACTAATATAGTGCAAAAGTGTTGCACTCGCCCTTATTCAGAACAAATCTGGCGAAAAAAAAATTAAGCAATTTTGTTGTAAATGACTTTTTTTGCAAAACCACTTAAAGAATAACAAAAAAGTAGTTTTTTATTAAGAAAATGAAAGAATCCTTGCAATTTTACGTCCCAATCTTGTAATTTTTACCAAAAAGTCGATTTGGATTTAAAGCGTATCTGTGGATTTGAAATCCAAATCTCAATCCAACTTTTCAAACTGATTTAAATCCGGCCTTAAATCCAGGAAATTGGATTTAAATCCGGATTTCAAATCTTTTGGATTGAAATCTCCAATAGTCTGCATCTTATCAGTGAAACAGAATTCCACAAAAAGAGGCCTAATTTGACTAAAAAGACGCAGAATGCAAAATCAAAATGCCATGTACTGTAAAACGGACGTTATTTCAGAGTTCAGACTTGACCAAAAAAAGTTAAAATTGACGAAAAAATAGACTTGACCAAAAAAGTAAAATTGACTAAAAAAATTTGCATGCTGCATCTTAAAAAAAGAAAAACCAAGAAAAAAGGGAAAATGCAAAAAAACACTGACGATGGGGATCGAACCCGGGTCCAGCGGAAATGCATCAGCTGACTAATTTTATAACTTCACCTGAAATCGATTGCACCTTTATCTGTAATTAAGCCCAAAATCACGTGGGCCAAAAAAGCAAGTTGTAGACCGTGGTCGTGGTGTGTTTGGCATATTGTTATTGGTATTCTCAGAGGCATCTTGAGTTTTCGTTCCTTCGTACGAAAAAAAGAACTGATATTTTGTGCACGACTTGCCTCTGCTGCAAAAACCTCTATCCTCTGTGCCAATATGATTTTTCTGGGAAAACCAGTCCGGATTTTTCTCACCAACATTTGGCCAGAAAAT
>JAAUYL010084567.1_pt1 | contig 10357 bp, 5 predicted proteins | sample 7278011 | NCBI WGS metagenome assembly JAAUYL01 (sample SAMN14350225, study PRJNA611818) | marine sediment metagenome | isolation source: surface marine sediment (1.8m) | place: French Polynesia: Moorea | collected 2018-08 | reverse complement strand
GCCTTTTGCGTTTCCCGATCATATTGAGGTTGTTATGAATACGTCTACCTGAGGATCAATGTTGACACGGCGCACATTTACGGATGATGACCAGCGGGCCTTTGCCGAGCTTTCCGGAGATCGCAATCCGATACATCTCGATCCGGTGCTTGCCCGGCGCCTGCTGTTCGGGCGACCGGTCGTGCATGGTCTGCACGCGCTTTTGTGGAGCCTGGACAGCTATCTGGAAGACCAGACGATGCCGATCGAGTTTGAGACCCTTAAAGCCAAATTTCAGACCGGAATCGGTGTGGGGCAAATGGTCCGAAGTATGATTAGGGAGCCGGATGAATCCCGGATCGCAATCCAACTGGAAACAGACGATGCGTTGGCGGCGTGGTTTGAAGTCAACTGGAGCGCCTCGCGGCAGTCTGAAAATGTTGCGCTGCCCGCGACAAATCCGGATCCGCCCGTTTGCCGTGGGCGCCTTTTAGCGGATGTGGCCAACGCCGCAGGCCACCTCGAACTTTATTTAAACCGTGACCTTGCCGGCAGCCTTTTGCCCAATCTTAATCGATTGCTGCCGACCAAGCAGCTGGCTGCCCTGCTGGCGACGACCCGTTTGGTCGGTATGGAGTGTCCCGGACACCACTCCATTTATTCCGCCCTCAATCTGGATTATGGTGCGGACCGATCCGGGGAACCGAAACTGAACTACCGCGTCGCGAACTGCAATGAACGATTACGGTTGATCTCAATGGATGTCGCAGCTCCCGGGGTTAAAGGACGGGTCGACGCCTTTTTGAGGCCTGAACCACGACGCCAGGCGGCCTATGCCGACATCCGCCGCCAGGTTGAATCAGAAGAACTGGCATCCCAACGGGCGCTGGTCGTCGGTGGATCCCGTGGCCTGGGCGAAGTAACCGCTAAGATCCTGGCCGCCGGCGGCGCCAGGGTGCTCCTGACATACCATCGCGGCAAAACGGATGCCGCCCGAATTGTTGAAGACATTATCGCCCATGGCGCTGAAGCGGACTGCGTTGCCCTGGATATCCGGAAAACGCCCCTGAAGCTGCCGGACCGATTTTCCAAACCGTCCAGGCCGCTTTATCTATATTACTTTGCCACTCCCCATATTTTCGGTACGGCCAAAGGCAGATTCTCGATCCGGCGCTTTACAGCCTTTTGTGAATATTATGTCAGCGGTTTTCGACGGATCGTACAGGATTTGGTTGATCGGTCCAGCGGTTTGACGAAAATTTTCTACCCATCGTCGATAGCTGTTGAGGAGATTCCCCTGGACATGGGCGAATACGCTGCCGCTAAACTGGCCGGTGAATCCCTTTGCGATTTTTTGCAAAAAGCGCATCCCGGCCTGATCGTCCATAAACCGCGTTTACCGCGAATTGCAACGGATCAAACGGTCAGCCTGCTCCCGGTAAAAAGCCAGGAGCCGGTATCGATTCTATTAAACGAGCTTCGAGTGCTGAGAAATTTATAAGGCAAGGAGAAAAGATCAAGGTCATGAGCGCTAACCGTCAAGTTGAATCATCGGCGGCTCATTCGATGAGCGGGTTGCTGACCGAGTCGGCTACCAAATTTTTGGCAACCTACCGCATCTGGATCATCGCAGCGGTTTGGCTGGCAGTCAGGGGTTATGTTCTTTGGGGGCTGACCCCAAATTTTTACGTCGAGGGATTCATCAAAATAGCCGGAGACCTGTTGGACGGCTTTGCACCTTATTTAGCTTTTCAGGTCGAGTATCCGCCCGGCGCTTTGCTGTTGTTTACCCTGCCGCGACTGTTTACGGATACCCCCGTCATGTATGGCTATCTGTTCGCTGGCATCATGCTGCTGGCGGACCTGGGCATCCTGTTTTTCCTCTGGCGAATTCCACTGCTATTCGACGACGCCGCCGGTGAAATTCGAAGCGAAACGGAGCGACGCTGCCGGTCAGCCGCACTGTGCCTGACATATGTTCTGTTTACGGCGGTCTTCGGCCGCCTGTTGTATCAAGGGTATGAGCTGACCATCGGACTGCTGTTGACGGCATCCATATATCTTGCCCGCCGCAAAAAGCACCTTGCGGTCGACCTGCTGCTGGCCGTCGGAATCTGGTTTAACCTGTCGGTGATTGTCTGGATACCGCTGGTGTGGTGGTACGGTTATATCAGTCGGGATCAATCCAACCTGCCCGGTCGGCGTTTTGATGTCAGCCAATTTCTGCGCTATTTATTGACCCGGTCTGCAGTTTTCAGCGGCGGCCTGCTCGTGTTGTACCTGCCGTTTTTGTTCTATTCCGGTGCGCCCCTGTTTCAAATTGTTAAATTTCACCTCGAACGCGGCACCCAGCTGGAAAGTACGGTGGCCAGCCTTCTGATTGTCGGCGCCAAGCTGTTCGGCTTCGAGCTGGCGACTGATTTCGTCAACCGCGGGATCCACCTCAGCGGAGAGATCGGCAGCCACGGAGCCGCTGCTTCCGGAATTCTGTCCGTCATCGTTTTTGCGATCCTGACCATCATTATCGTGCGGCGGATGGCGATCCAAACAACGACTGCGGCGCGGGATGAGTGGCTGATCCGGGGATTGTTGGCCATGATATTGGCCCTGTTGACCACATCCAAAGTATTTCTGCCGCAGTATCTCTTGTGGGTAAGCCCGCTGGCAGCGCTTCTTGCCCATGACCCTGCGCCGCGCACCAGCCGGATCGGCTGGCAGCTGTTTGCGGTGAATCTAATCAGTGCGGTGAGCTTCTTCTTCTTTTATCCGAACCTGATCGAGCTGCAGGCCCTGCCGGGCTTGCTGCTGCTGGTACGCAATTTGTTCGTCGTGTATCTCGTGCTGATGCTCCTGCTGCCTGACCCGTCCATGATGGACAGGCCTTTGCCGAAACCGTCGACGACACCGCGAAGCCGAAAAATTCTGCTCCATGCATCCATTGTGCTGCTGTTTGTCTGGGGGACGACTGCGGCTTTTCGACCGATTCGCAATGCGGACGTCTGGATGAATCTGAGGGTGGCTGAGGACATCATCGCCAGCGGTGAGATTCCGGATGTTGACCAATACTCGGCAGTCGCAGCTGACCGGCCGCTGATCGTCCATGAATGGCTCAGTACCTTTATCTTTTACGGGATCTATAAAATCGGCGGCGGTCAGGCGCTATCCGTCTTTCGTGCCATAATGATGCTGACGATGCTGCTCCTGCTCTGGTTCAGCCTGGAGAAGCGCGCACGCAGCTTTATTCTGACAATTCCCATAATGACGCTGGCCGCATATCTGATTCTGGAACGGGTTTTCGTCAGACCGCATGTCTTCACTCTGCTCTTTTTATGCGTTTGGGTCTTCGCTCTGGAACACTGGCGACGGAGTCGCCAAAAGCGCTATTTAATTATGCTGATTCCGCTCCAGGTCCTCTGGGCAAACCTCCACGGCGGCTATCTTATTGCGCTTGTTCTGGGCTTGATGATGACCGCAACCACAGCCGTGCTGGCTTTATTTCCGTCGTGGTCGACCGATGAGCGCTACAGCCGGTCCGACGTGGCGACCTTTGCGGCACTGACCCTGGCCTGTCTGTTCGCCAGTTTTATCAATCCGCACGGGCTAAAACTGGTGAAATTTTCGCTGACAGTCGGCTTTGCCAGCGACTATTTTAAAGAGTTTGTCTATGAGTGGGGCAGCCCGTTGGCAGATAAGTACATGCGTCGGGCCTACGGATTCGATGTGGCGCTGTCTGTTTTTATCCTGATGTGGTTGGGATTGATTCTGAATATCAAGCGACGCCCTTTGCCGGATGCGGCCATTGCCCTTCTGGCCACGGTGTTGACCGTTCAGGCCATACGATTCATTTCGCTGATCGGCATATTGGGTTTCGCGGTCACGGTGCGGGCCTGGCTGGCTGTGGCCGATAATGGGATCAGGTCTCTTTTCGTCCAACGCCGTCCCATCCCCGAGTTGATCCTGAGCGTCTTTCTCCTGGCATCGATCCTTGTATACGGATTCCCGTACGATAAATCGACCCATCGCCGAATCGGCTGGGGCTTCGGCGGACGGTTGCCGTTCGAAACGGTTGAATTTCTTGCAAAGCAGAATATCGAGGGCAACATCTTCAACGACTATACCGATGGGGCATTTTTAATACACCACCTGGCCCCCAAAATTCGACCCGTGATGGATCCCCGAATCGATATCTATGGAATCGACCTGACCCGGGAGTATTTTTCCAGCCGCGATGATCCCATTAATTTCTTTTACTACCTCAACAAATATGATGTGTCCTTGATATTGTTGATGCAGACCAAAAAGAACATCCCGGTCATTAATTTGCTGTCCCGGCTGCCGGCGTCGAACCTGCTTTTAAGAGCCGATGACCGCTTTTTATTTTCGTATAATTCGGATCGATTACCGGTGGAACTTCGGCAGCAGGTAGAGCGCTTGTCAAAATGACGTTGGGATACCGGGGTTTTTCCGGCCTTCATCAGGTAATTCCGGCATTAAACCGCCACTTCCAGTGGTGGAGCCAAAAAGCTTCTGCGGCGTGACCCAAATGAACCCTAAGTCGAAGAGTCATACTCTCGATCGTCTGCAGCCTGGTGCCGATTTCGGGTCTGAATGTCGGCAGCTAATTCTTCACTCCGTATTTCTTTAACCACGTAGGCGGGTCGGTTTTTGGCCTCCTGATAGAGGCGACCGATATATTCACCGATAACCCCAAGCGAAATTAACTGGATGCCGCTGAAAAAGAGGATCGCGATAATAAGGGTGGTAAATCCGGGCACGTCACCAGGGCTGTATCCGAAAATTTTGTAATCCCCGATACGTGCAATTAGATAGACCAATGTTGCCAGGATCGAGATTAAGGACGTAATTAAACCGGCAAGGAAAATAATGGTCAGCGGACGGGTAGAAAAGTTAAAAATGCCGTCGAAAGCCAATTTTAAGAGTTTTTGGAAATTATATTTTGGCTTCCCCGCGGCGCGAGCCGACCTCTCATAAACGAACCCGGCCTGGCGAAATCCGGTCCAGGTCCTGAGGCCGCGTATAAATCGATTCCTTTCAGGCAGAGATTTCAGAAGATCGACAATGCGGCGATCCAATAAAGCAAAATCGCCGCTGTCAAGCGGCATTTCGACCTCGGCGAAAAATCGGTATAAATGATAAAAAAATTTGTACGACAGCCGCATATGGAAACGCTCTTTTCTTTTGGCGCGGATGCCGTAGACGACATCAAACCCTTCGCGCCACTTGTCGATCATAGAGTGGATCAACTCCGGAGGGTCCTGCAAGTCCGCATCAATGACGGCAACAATGTTTCCGGCAGCATAATCAAGGCCGGCGGTGATGGCGGATTGGTGACCGAAATTGCGTGAGAGCGAGACCACCTTAACCCGGCCGTCGGAAGCGGCCAGTTCGAAGAGGATTTCTTCTGTTCGATCACGGCTGCCATCATTGATATAAACGATCTCAAGGTCAAACTCGGAATTATCGCCAAGGGCTTCAATCAGACGCCGATGGGTTAGATTGACGACCTCCTGCTCATTGAAGCAGGGCACCACTACCGACAGGAGCTTATGAACGCGTTGACTCATCGGTCCGCCTCCAGGTGTGATTGGAGTTCGATTGGCCTCTCAAAACGCAGACAATAAACGTGCCTGTCTTTGCCCACCGGAACTGATCCGAGGACCTGTCGGCCAAGTTCTTCAGGATTCTTCCGGAAAGGCCATCCCTTCTTGCTGACCAGCAATATTTTGTGGGGATACGTGGTCATGTATTTTGCTAGTTCCCGATCGTTTTCTATCAGTATCAGGCGTCGGCCCGTATAAAATGAAAATGAGCCGACTTCGGTCTCACCAAAATCATAGGCGGCCGGCGTATCATCCGGGTCGATCAGTTCCGCGATTTTCGCCATTCCGGGGCGATGGGATACGATAGGTTCGGCGGCCGGGACGTACAATAAGGCGATCTGAACAAATAATAGGCATGGGGCAATCCAGAAAGCGGGCAAGCCCAGTCCTCCCGGACGGTTTTGGAGGTGACGGATCGACAATAACCCGAGCACGGCGGCCATGCTACCGGCGATAAAGCAGAACCAGGGCGAAAGATAGGCCGCATGCCCAAGGTAATGAGCCGTTATCGACGCCGGAACCATCAGCAGCGAGAGAAACGCCCAGCCCAGGCTCCAGATACGGCTGCCCGCAAGCTGTTCCCGGTTGCCCAGAAAAGCGGCGAGCAAAATTGCAGCGGGAGGCAGCAACGGGTAGGCATAGATTTCACGCTTATTGAAAGAAAGAGACAGCAGGATCAGGCCGACTCCTGCCCAGCAAAGGGTCAGCTTCTCGATGGACGTCAACTGGTTTTGCCAGTGCCGCAGCCGTTGAATGATTTGGCCCAGAAGCCACGGCGACCAAGGCAGGGTAATCACGAAGAACCCCTTGATATAGAAAAAAGGCCCCTCCGAATGGTGTCCATGCGAGAACCCCGTGAACCGGCCGAGATTTTGATCGATAAGCCAGTATCGGAAGGCTTCCCCGCCGTCATGCAGGGCCAGCGGGACAAGCCAGATCGCCATGACCGCAGTGAAGGCGACCAGTCCGGCGATGTGCCAAGGGCAAAAAAGCTGCCGCCATCCACGCACCCACAGCAGGAAAACGAACATACCCGGAAAGATCAGAGCGATGCCGATAATACCTTTAGAGAGACATGCACCCGCTGCAAACACCCAGACAAGGACCAAATGCATTTTTCTCTCCCGTACCTGGTATTCCACAAAAGCCCACCAGGCTAGCGCGACGAATGCAACCAGCGACGTATCGACGAGAATAAAGTGGGCTGCCTGCAGGAAGCCGGCCATGGTGGTCAGGGCGGCCGCGGAGGCCAGTGCGACCCGCACACCGCCCAGAACGAATCCGATCCGGGCGCAGGCAATCAGGGTCAAAAGCCCATAAAAGGCGGATGCAACGCGGAACGTCCGCGCCGGTTCGCCCCCGAACAACTTGAAAATTGACACTGCGGTTACATGGTACAGAGGCGGTTTTTGCAGGAAAGGCGCCCCATTCAAAGTGGGTACCAGCAGGTTGCCCGAGTCTGCCATTTCCTTCACAATACCGGCCACACGGTGTTCGTGGGGGTTCCAGAGGTCGTGGTCATAGATCAAGAGGCCGCTTACGGCGGTGATGTAGATGACCACAATGACGATCGCAATGTTCCTGTCCCAAACCGGTTCTTTATTGACGTTCACGACTTGACGATAGCCCCCAGAGGCCCAACCAAAAGAAGGGCGGTAAAATCACTAAGACCCTTTAGACGAACTAAAATAAGGCGCGAGGGTAGCATTTGGGATTGAAAAAGTAAATAGCACAAGAATATGATTTTTGTTGATATTCGATAGTTTGGCCGGGTTCATTGTCAAGCATTTAAGGATCTTACCGCCTAAATGGTTAACGGCAACGTCAAAGTGTTGCCGATCAGACGACTTTGTCTGAAGTTTTAGAGCTCGCTGTCAAAAGCCAGCGGTGAGCTTTGCGATTTTGACTTGACGGCTCGGAATTGCTTGTGTATTTCTCAAACTTTGACACAAAAGGCGAGCTTGAATGAAAAAATCACCTGTTCCACGGGCGGTCATGCAGTTGAAAATCGGACCGCATTCCCATCTATACCGAATTACCCCTACGTCGGATATTGTCGATCGATGATCACACCAGCAGATCAAAAGCCGAGATTTTTCCTGTCGTCCATCTGGCCTGGGATTTCGCCGCCGGCGTCGACGCGGTTGATGCTCAGGTTTTTTATCCTACTGCTGCTCTTTTTTACCCTGGTGCGCATACTATTTTATGCGCTGTATGGCGGTCTGGCGAACCATTTAAATCTGCCGATTTTGGCCCGGTCATTTCTGGTGGGTATGCAATTTGATATCGCAACTACGGCGTATCTGCTGTTCCCCTGGATCCTGCCGATGCATCTTCCCTTTACACGGGACCGGGGCAATCGATTGCGCCGCGGGCTGACGGTATGTTTGATCATTTTCGGAATCGTAACCAGTCTGATTGCCGTGTCAGACTGCATCTACTACGCAAACGCTGCCAAGCGGATTAGCTACGAACCGCTGCTATTCCTGAATATTGGCGACAAGATTACCGAATTTGCATTTGGTGAATATCCGATTCTGATGCCCTTTCTGCTGGCGTGTGTTCTATTCTATTGGGGTGCTGCCGGGTATTGGATTCATCGCATACCGATCTCCCCTGATCACTCGACAGCGTTTGTCCGGGTGCGAATCATGTGCTGGGGGCTGCTGCTGATCGGATTGTCCCTCGTAGGGATCGCAGGGGGCGCGCGCAGCACGTCACTGCGCATCGGTGATGCCTATTTTTCCAACGACATCGTTGTCAACCATGCCTCCCTGAATCCGGTATTCACCTTCCTGCAACACCTCTTTGAGGACCGCGAGATCTACAACGTGATGCCCCCTGAGGCCGCTCTGGAAACGGTGCGCGCAGCCGTTGCCGCGCCCGGCGAGCAGTTCACGGACGAGCGTTATCCGTTAGTCCGAAATTTTGCGGGAAAGCTCACGGGCGGTTCCTACAACGTCGTGCTGATCATGGTTGAAAGCCTCACGGCGAGTTTCATGGGGACCTACGGCGATCCGGTGGGCGCGACCCCCAACATGGACCGGATCGCATCCCGGGGGATTGTCTTCGAGCGGTTTTTCAGCTCCGGATCCCGGTCGTCACACGGCGTTTTTGCGACCCTATTTTCAGTCCCGGCCCAGCTCGGATCGCCGGTCATGCACTCGACGCTCATTCTCCATAATTTCCGGAGTCTGGCGCAAATTCTCCAGGATCACGGCTACGAGACCCTGTTCATTTACGGCGGTGTCTATGAATTTACCAATGCCCATGGCGTACTCAAACACGGCGGCTTTGAAACCATCATCGGCGAACCGCTGCCTGCCGATCCGCCCATTGCCCGCAAAACCTGGGGATTCGACGACGAGCACATGTTCGCACGACTGCACCATGAACTTTCGAAGCCGTCCGACAAACCCCGCCTTGCAGTCCTCTTCACCCAAAATCTTCACGGCCGGGATGTACCCCAAAAGTTCCTGAAATTGAAAGGCGGTCAGAAATACGGCCAGGAAACGCCCTACCACAGTTATTACAATTTGGCGTTTTACACGGATTGGTGTATCGGGCAGTTTTTTGCGGATGCCAGGGAACAGGCCTATTTCGAGAACACCATTTTTATCATCACGGCGGATCACACCCGCCATCTCATCCCGAATCTGTATCAGAATTACCGCATACCATTCATCCTTTATGCCCCCCGGCTGTTGAGTCCCGCCCGTTACAACACCGTCGGAAGCCAACCGGACGTCCTGCCGACCGTTCTGGGCTTGTTGAATCTGAAAACCCGGTATGCATCATTCGGACGGGACCTGATGCGGGTGGCGGCCCGCAACGAGCCGGGATTTGCCTACCTGATGCTGGGGGATTCCATCGGTTGGGCCGAGGGACCGCTGATTCTGCAGGATCTTTTGTCAGAATCGTCGCCAAGGTTATACGATTATATTGAGAACCCCGCCTTGACCGAGAACTACGCATCAAAACAGACTGAAATCGCCCGGCTCTACCGCAGCAAGGCACGCAGTTTCATGCAGATCAGCCGGCAATTGCTGGACGAAAACCGAATCTTTCCACCCGGATTCAATCGTCCAAGCAGCCATCTTTCTGAAAAAGAATAACCGATAATGCACCGAAATCCCGAGACATGAAGATATTCCACTACTGCCAGCATGTGCTGGGAATCGGGCATTTTTTCCGCAGCCTTGAAATTAGTCGCGCACTGGCGGATCATGATGTGGCTTTGATCACCGGCGGTCCGCCGGTCGATGCGACCTTGCCCGGGCATGTCCGGGAAATCCGCCTGCCCGATCTCCAGATGAACCCGGATTTCAAGGGGCTTTTTAGCTCTCAAAAAAACAGCAACCTGGAGCAGATTAAATTCGAACGACGGAAATGCCTGCTGGACCTGTTTGCGCGGGAAAGACCGGATCTGTTTTTGGTCGAGCTGTATCCTTTCGGCCGCAAGGCCTTCCGCTTCGAGCTCGATCCGATATTGCAGGCCCTGGAAAAACATGATTTGCCGCCTTGCGGCGTCGTTTGCAGTGTACGTGACATCCTTGTCGAAAAAGAGGACGCGCTAAAGCATGAATCCCGGGCGGTGAATACCCTCAATCGCCACTTCGATGCGGTGTTGGTGCATGCCGACCCGAAACTGGCCCAACTCGATGAGACCTTTGATCAATTCGATCGAATTGAGATCCCGGTCGTTTATACAGGCTACATTGCCCGCAAACCGTCTCCGAACGCGAGGAAAACCATGC
>JAAUYL010000453.1_pt1 | contig 10360 bp, 5 predicted proteins | sample 7278011 | NCBI WGS metagenome assembly JAAUYL01 (sample SAMN14350225, study PRJNA611818) | marine sediment metagenome | isolation source: surface marine sediment (1.8m) | place: French Polynesia: Moorea | collected 2018-08 | reverse complement strand
TCGGAAAATACAGGGTATCCAGAGAATTTCGGTATTTTTTCCTGCCTGTTGCTGTTAGTAAACCGCCACAACTTCCGGCCGCTCCCACGAGTCGTCATTATCAGTCAAAAAATTGAGTTTTTCCAAGTTTATAAAAATCCTCCTTCTCAGGATCTTTTGTTTTCATTTTTTCGGCAAATCCGACATGCAAGCAAAACCTTAACTGGTAAGATTCAATGTGTATTTTTGAGGCCAGTGCAGAAAAATGTTAGGTCTAATTTTAGTTTTTGGCAGAACAAAGAACCAGAACTCAATCCAAACTGCTTAGATAATTGCTCCAGTTTTTTCCCAAACTTTTTGATTGCTATTTATTTTGCTACGGTAAAATTGAAGAGAATAAATGGCATCTTCGAAAATAAGTGACATTTCTGCTGGTGAAAGAAAAAATATGAATTTGAAATCGAAGTCCCAAAACGTCTTGTTACCATAGAGATGGAAACTCGAGCTACTATTCTGCTCAAACATTTATTTGATTTGATTTTGGCGCTCAAGAAATTTTGAAAAGCTAGATAATCCGGCGGCCAGACAGCCCATTGAAACGGACTTAAGTCAGCCATTTTATAACTTTGGCCGCTGTCTAGGCAGTACAAAAGAATTTTACAAGCAAATCGGATTATGCCTGGTGCTTTTTAATGCAAAGTACGAGGAACACCTCAACACAATTTTCGTATCCCCCGAAAAAAGTACGTTAATTGCTAACATACCATCTGAATGAAAATCTGAATTTGGACCCGTCCAACTAAGCCCAGAGCCTTGCTTTTACTTGTGCCCGTGACGAGAGGACCCGAGGAAAAGGGCCGCGTGTTTACACGTGTAAGCTTCTTCGGGGAATTGGTTTTCGATTTGACGGTCAACAAGTTTTGTGTGCGCGGTGTGTGGTGGTGGTACCAGAGGTGGCTTTGTTTGCCCTCGTTTTTTCAAGGGACAGAGAGGGGAGATAAAAGGAGCCAAGCTGTGTTGAAAAGCGCCATTTTAATGGAACTACAACGTACGAGTAGCAGTGGTGCTGCTTTTTCTAGGGTTATGACAGTTTGTAGATTAGTTACCCACTACCCTAGTTTTTGTTTCCTGTTTCCTGTGTTCCAGCAGCAAGCAACATTGTTGTTCCTTGTGTAGTCGCAGTAGCAGTCCTTTGAGATTGTTGATGCAGTATACGGAAGAAGAAAGCAAGCCTCAGCCAAAGGGAGCTGAGGATGGGTATTTAATTATAGCTGGCTAAAGTAAATGGTCTGTCTTGTTTTATTTTGGGCCTCCCCCTTTTGTGTGCTATACCTTCATTTTGAGGGAAGCGAGAGAGCCAAACTCGTCAGCTGAAGAAACTCGTAATGCTCCGCACAAAAGCTTTCAGGAGACACCTTGGACTTCTACTTTGGAGCTAAAGTGTAACACGTTCTAGATCTCACTGTGCTGTGTGCTATGTTTAGTTGCGGTTGGGGGCTATTAATACTGTAGCTCACCACACCCTAGAATAGTGTCGGATCGAGTTTTGCCAACCCTAGATGGTTTCGTTCACGCTCAACCCGTTCCCTGGCATCTCCCGACGCGTTATCCAAAAGAGAAGAGAAGGTAGCAAGAAGGAACTGGGGAGAGTGTAAAGCTCTAGGTAGTTGTATACAATATATTTATGTGGCATCAATGGCTGCGCAATATCATCAATCCTGAATCTTTGTGCTACACAGAAAACACCACCTACTGTCCCAGGCAGTCAGGGAGTGCACAGGATTTTGCCAGGATGTCTGGGGAGAATGCTGTGCAGTCTGTCACCTCCCCGCGCTTCTCTCATTTGAGGCTGGCAATAAATCAGAGCCATGATACCACTACCTCCCACTACATTCTTGCTACGCCCAGTTTGAAAAATAGGCCCTGTATCTTTCCGTTTCCGCCGTGAAAATGTGAGCAATCCCAGCCACCCATTCTCAGGGCACTTTTCCCGCCATTTTCGTCTATTAACGACAAAAACCCTCGTCGTCACATTTCGAAGCTTCCAAAGCTTGTTGAACAAGACTGAACCTGTCATAGGACCACTCAACAATCTCCTGGTCCAGCATCAACGTTAGTTGTCATTGTCAAGTTCAATTTGGCGCTGTCGAAGTTTCCAACCGTTTCGTTAAATCACACCAAGCTTTTCTTTAGGAAATGCTCTCAAGTCTCAAGGTCTTTTTGGATGTGCTTTGTTGTTGCAATCGGGCGATCCCCTTACCAAACTAACAACAAATGAATCAAGGGATGAAAATCACTCAAGTGGCAAAAAGAAGATTTTATTTCATTCTTCCCTTAGAAAAGTGAGAAACCCAGAAAAGAAAGTAATCACCTTAGAGAGGGAATTTTAAGCGAAAATCATGTTTTTCAAATTCCATTAGAATCCTATTACGCACATTTGAATCAATTTGAGAAGATCGAAGAGAAGTCAACCGAATTCAAGCGCGAAAACAGTTCATTTCGCCTCAAATTTCGTTGTACTACAAAGATTCCCTAAAACTTTTTGGGGCAGCAGCAATTAACAGATTTTATAGAGTGTAAAGCTACCTCACTCTCTCTTACTTACTTGAAACTCACTTCTGAGAGTCGAAAGTTCTGTTGTTTTTAAGTCTTTTCCTAAGCCTGTTTACAGCTTTTGAAGCTTGCAAGAATCGACCTTGCTTGCTCAAGTCTAAAACTGTAATGGTGACAATAAACCAAATCTACAGACTTATTCCTTGGCCCACCTAAGGAGGGCTGCGTTTGCGTAACCTTTTTTTAATAGCTATCTCGGTATTCAGTCAAAGAGCCAATGTGATTTTAATGTGTGTGACTCGACCTTGCGCTCACTTGAAAACCGAGTAGAAAGCCGGGTAATTGACAAGATTTTCGTTTCGCTTTCAAGTGTAATTTTCCCGCCAAAAACAAGCAAAAATGCAACAAAATCCGGGCCCCATAGCGGCTAATTAAAATTTCCAAAGCACCTCTCCCTGCTGCCTGAAACATAGAAAAAAGTCACATTCATTTTGTGCAACATGAAGGCGAAGAAGAAGCAAGTCAAAGCGGCACCTGTTTCTGATTATTTTTAATGTTTTTCTCTCTAGAGTTCAAACTGTTTTAGTACAGTGCTCGAAACCTTTAAGCAGGCATGGTGGAAAAATCTGTGCGCTCCGGAAAGCATTTTTGAGACCCTGAAACTTGAAAGTCTTAGTTGGAAAATTAAGCTCTGGAAATTAAGAAGTTTTGTTGTTGTTGCTGCCGCTGCTGCTGTTGTTATTGCTGTTGTGTATCAAGTTGCAGTTTTTCCCACTACTACTCTAACTTCTCTCTCCTAGGTCATAATTACTCTGTTGTTTCGAAATATGATGCCTCAAAAATTGCAGAAAGTTTCCTTCCACCCAAAGCTACAAAAACAAAACAAGTTTATTTTCCTAGCTTCCTTTTCCCTCTTCTCTTGCTTTTTTGACTTCAAGTCACGTTTTTAATGTTTATTATTAGTTGTTGTTGTAGAAGCAGAGTCATAGAGGTCGCGAGCTCTCTTGCAGCTGGAATTTTGCAGTCTGCAATGCAGGAATTTTTATGCTCTAAATCATACAAGGTTGGGGCATAATTCGGTTCCCCAAAGGAGAAGGGTACGGGTCGCCATCTAGGTTTCTGGCACTGTACGGTAGTGTGTCACTGACTCTAGGGGGGCCTTTATCAAAAAGTCCATCTCTAGGCTTCTGTCACTGCGCATTTACTATTTCTGTCACCAAAAATGTGGGCCTCCACCCAGAAAGAACTCAACTGGCTCGCTCACATGCAACTCATATCAAATCTCGTGTGTTGTGCTTTTTACTTTTATCACACATAATGTACTTACTTGCTTTTGTTTTTGTTTTTCCTAACTTTGTACAGCACCCAAATCGTCGAACTGAAAAAGAGAATCTAAAATAGCCCGAGTTCTAAGCAAGTCACCTATGTAGGCAAAATGGGGGAAAGTAATTGAAAATTTGTTTATGTAATAGCTCAAGTTGAAAAGGTTAAAAATATAAATATCAGAAGTCTCACTCCTTAACTCTCCAGAAGTTCCGGGGCCTGTTTTGTGGATGACCATGAACCTGATCTCTTTCATGTGGACAACTCTGATTTTGCATATTTTTGTCATTGACTGAACATGAACATACAGAAACATCTAGCCTAGATACAACACAAAGAAAGTACAGAAGTCCAAGTAAGTTTCAGGCTGATAGTACGCAGCATAAATCAAGCGCCTCTGAATAAGAAATGTCACAGCATGTGTATAAAACTGTCAAAAGGGGAGACCGGGGAAAAATAGGTGAATGGTAGCAAAGTAAAGCTCCGAGATATCCAGAAATGTTTTTAACATGTATCTATTTTGATTGTTGTTATATTTGCAGGTAAGTTGGAAGACAGCAGGGTGCGCGTGCAATCCAATTTAGTCGCTTCAAAGCCTCAAATTGGACCCTATTCAAGTTTGGACAAGTTTGAGTAAGTTTGATCAGGTCTGAACTTGTTCTGGCAGCCCAGGGAAACTATTGCTCTCTCCTGAACTTCGGCTGTGTTGTATGTAGGTTGGTGTAGCGTAGCACCCAACCAGAATTCATAACAACTTTGGACAGATACCCTTATAGCGCAAAAAAGAGACACGTTGTGTATTGCAGATATCAAGATTCCTTAATTTTTACGAAACCTGATGAAGTTCCCACTAAAATATCATGTTGGGTAAAGCTGCTCAGACCCTTGCCTTCCCAAAAAAGTAAAGTGCATTCAACTGATCTGACATGACGTTTTGAAAGCAATTCCCCATGCAAGTTGACACTCTCGAGGTTTTCCTCTGGCCATTTTTCTTGACTCGATCTGGGAGTGCTGGAGTGTATTTCTATTTTTTGGACCCACAGATAAGGGAGGCCTAGTTACAGCATCACAATCTCATAGAATATCTAAGGCAGCATTAACTGTAAGGTGTAAGCACGAGAGTGTAGTGACATTGCCTAGATGTGCATTTCAGGTTCACCGACAACACAGAAGACTGGATTTCACTCAAAATCGCCCCGCTCCGATGCAACCTCTCAACACGTAGAGCAGCTTGCCTGCACGTAAAAATATGTAATGCTGTTGCATAGGGAACAAATTTCCCGAAAACAAACATGCCTGTCAAACAAGGAAACTGAGAATCATGGTTTCAGTCAGCTGCAATTTCCAATTCTCATTAGCAAATGGAGTTTCGGAAATTCGTCACATTTATACAATCCAAGGTTAAGCTTGCCCAGGTTTAGGTGGTGCCTGATAGATAAATTAATTCCTTCTGCCCTAGATAATCTTCTTGGGAGCTAGGTGTAGAGGAAGTAAAAAAAGAGAGCATCAGGAGACAACATGGAAAATTAGTCAGTTGAAAAATGGCTCCTCTGTTAGGGCATTGACATTTTGGTAAATGAGACCTGTCATCAAATTTGTGCCCCTCTCTCTCCCAAGCTCTAGGTCTATTTCTATTTCTTGTTTTGTTGTTTTTCTATTTACATTTCCACTCCTTACTATATCTAGTAGTACATAGTAATGCTGCTACTGCTATCTTAGCCTCCTCCTACTTCTCAGTTCTCAGTTCTCAGTCCTTACCTATATCTTGTATCTATAGCCATCCTCAAGGAGGAGGAGGGGAGGGTGTTCTGTCCGTAAAGAAGTTTCTCAGCCCCACTTCACTTCATATAGGCCCTTATATACAGAAATAGAGGCAGTAGATTTTCTCTCCTATCTTTTATCTGTGTTTTGTGCTCCATACACTCTCTCTCTATATGTAGCTTAGTCCCTCCCCGTTTAGGTGACAAATTCACTCTTCGGCAAGGAGTAACTTTCACAATACACCAGTACCCTGGCCAATCTTGATGAAACTTTGCCTGAATACTCTCACTCCTCAAAAGGGGAGGATCCAAGCCTATTTATTGGCCTGGGACCCTTGGGAGTCAAGATGGTATCGTTGTCGAAATCCAGAAAATTCTCAAAACAGTCTGTATTTTTGCTCTACTCCCTTTTACAGGCACTCTAGCCCCTTATTTCTTTAGTTCAAGCCTGCCTCAGTTCTGCACAGGGTCATTCATTAATCTGCCGGACCGATCGGGAAAAGCTCGCTTTTTTCAGCAGCACTGACAACAACACTTGTGCTTTTCCTTAACTTTGTGAACGCCACTCTCACTAGTATGTACAGTCCTACACACTCTTATGGACACTACAGATATATGTCATGTGTCCCAGCAGAATTTGCCGAAACTCCCCACGCATTTGAGTATGTGTGTGAATGCTTCTTTTCTGTACATCTGGCCGCAGTTCAAGCATAGACAATTATAAGCAGACTGACCACAAAAAATGCATTCTCAATCATCAGTCTTTAAGGCCACTACAAAGAAGCCTGGATGTCAGTATCGTACTCGTACAATACAAACATTTCTAGGCTAATGGCTGCTTTTATCAGCACCCACTTCTTGTTTCTCAATAGTGCATGGCATGTAATGTTATTTAGTTTAGTGGTGTGGCGTGTGTTTTTTAAGGGGTATTTTTGCACATTTTACATAGGTATCTACATAGACATTTAGCTGCAGGATAAGGCATAGCACATAGGATAGCAAAGTTCAAAAACAAGCTAGCTGGCTGCTAGCAGGAAACAGGACAAGTTTGAAGGGCTGAAAGTCTGTAAAACTAAAACTATGCTATAGGTGAAAAGTTTGACTTAGTAATTTCCTTGCCTGGGGGTTGGATTGGAGAGGAAGAGGAGGCTTGAGCCCACAGTACATTGCGTACAGGGCGTTCCAACACTAATGTGAGCATCAGCTATGTATTGCAATTCTTCTGCTTTAAACAAGACCCTGTAGAATCGTGCCTTTTGAAGCAACTCACAATCTCCAGGTACAGAACAAAACTATTTCATGTTCCAGATATATTTCCACGTTGGAAAAGTTTTTCCTCAGTTTGAAACTTGGACATTTGTTGAGCAACATATAGACAAATGAATTTAGTCAATATGTAAACAACAACAAACAGCTGCATTGGAAACAAAACAAGTAAACAGCTGATTTATGTATGTCTTAGGACCTTTTCTCACTCCCTTTTTTAAAGCCAGCTGACAGATTGCCTTTGAATCTGTGTAGTGTGTATCCATTCCAAGCTGTCCAATAAATTTTCAGAAAAAAATCTCACCCAGTAAAACATTACCCCATCATCTTGGTTGCAAGCAAAGGAAAAGGAAACTGTAAACAACAATTGAAAGAGAAAGAGTAAATGCCAGGTTTTCTTGCTAATGTGAGGGCTAGGCTCGCATGCTTTTCACTCACTTTTTTGGTGGTAGTTGTTTTTTTTTGCAAAGAGCAGAGCAGGTCTTTCAAGTGTACAGAAAAAGTAAAATACAGCCACTCTGAAATGGAAAGTTTTTTTCCTGGCAGCTTTCCCCCACTTGCAAAAAATACTTTTTAAGTAGTGCTGGCCTTGAACTTATTTAACTCAAACCCTTATTTCTTGCTATGGTAGAGTACCCAACCAAGCAAACTAAGATAAAAATAATACAGCATTCTTCTTTCCACTTACCAGGTGTTGCCAGACTACCAATACTTGAAAATGGCCGGAAAAGCTGGCAAAAACGCTCTGAAAATCATTACTCAGGTCTGGTCTTGACCAGCCGGCTAGCCTTTCAGATTCATGTGTTGGTCTCACTCTGATGCTCCAGAGTTAAAGCGACGTGGAGTTGCATTTCTATTGCCGTTATCAACGATCTAAACGGAGAAAACTCTTTGTGCAGCATCAACTCCGGCTTGGGCTGATATCAGAGGCCTATCTGAAATGGGCCAAAATTGCAAAAAATCGCCATTTTTCAAGGCATTTTCTGCCTCCTTAACCCCAAGGTGTTGTTGCCAGCAAAGATATCTATTCGTGTCATGTAAGATGATTTCTGATTTTTTGCATAAACAAATACGCTTGCCCTTCACGGTGTAACTATATTGTTTACGCGCTTTGTGCAAACGAGAACTGTTTTCACACAAAAAGTCCAAGAGAAATCTAAATATGCGCGCGATTTTTTGCCCGCAGAATTGAGTCTCAAGGTTTTTCCTTCCGCAAGAGAAGACAACAGGGTGATGCACAACTACATTTCTAAAGAGACACTCGTCAGGAGACACCCTGTACAATCGAGCATTACATTTACATTAGATAAGGAGTGAGAATTAGACAGAAACTGCCTGATTTTAAAGTCTAACGTGAGAGAAAGGAGAAAAGCATTAGAAATTGTTGAAATTCCTTAAAATCCTTGCCCAACCTCCCAAGAGTGCTTTCAGCGCTTCAAATTAAGAAATAAGAAAGTCACCAAGTACCTCTAACAACAATAATCATCATCTTAATCGAACATTAATGAGTGGACCAGTGTTCGTTTAATTGCAGTCTACATGAACATTGTTTGCAGTAGGTGTGTTCTGTTGTTAGGGGGAAGCAAGCCTGCATAATTGGAATTTCAGTTTATTTAGCAAATTGCTTGATTTTATCTTGATATAAGCAGCTCTCACATTCAAAAACAGAGGTCCTAAATATGTGTGTACAGTACAACAAACAAACATAAACTGCAAGGCAAGGAGCTTTCTCAGTGCAAAGTAAAGTAAAGCAACTATTCTCAGGCTTTTCGAAGGGGGTGTGGGTGCTCTGTATAAGCAAGGGAACTTTAAAATGATTTGGGCGCATTGTTGTGTACAAGTTTACCCCCTGCAAAATATATCATTTGTTTGTTTGTTATCAATGTTTGCAAAAAAGTTCTGTATCATTGAATACTGTTCAATGCCCATTCACAAAAAGGATCTGGTGTGTCTGTCTCAACATTGCTTTTTATCAGGTTATATTGATAACATAGAGCCAGCAGCTCCCCTCAAAAGCCTGCACATATTGCAGGTCTAAGAGGAATTTCAAGCCAGAGAAATTAGGTACAAAGTTGTTGGAAGTGTGGTGCCTTATTTTCAGTGAAAGGGTTCCTTTATGTTTGTACTTGTTGTTTCTGTATTGCTTGCACTTTACTTTAACCTCTCCTCCCCCCTCTTCCCTTCATGACTAGCCTTGCCTATCCCACCCAAAATAAGTTTATTTGCCCTAAATTTCGTGAACCCCTAAGCGCCCTGCTCATTTGGTGCATTTATTTGTTCACATGGCTTTTTTCCTTTTGACTGATAGGACCATTTTTGTCAAAGGCCTCACTGTCATTTTGGTCAAACTTGGACATGACAAGGGCTTGAAACTGGACATAACTAAGTGAATACCACTAAAGTTGTGTATGATTAAGATTCTTTTGGCAACTCTTGAGAATGAGATGTCTTGTTGCTGAAATCAAATTTCAGATTTGTAGTCGGTGCTCAATTCTACATTTCTTTGCTGACCCGCGCTTTAAAAAGTAGGAAAATAGGGGAGAGCATTTCTCTTGACAGAACCCCCATCAGCACCTGTTTCTTAGATCTGCCCAACCAATTAGTTTCTATGCACCCCTTCCCACTCCTGCTAACTCAAAGAAGCAGTGAAGAAAATCCAAAGTGCTTTGAGAAACAAGTCCAAGTGACGGACTAACGTCAAATCTGCTGAGCTTCACTTCAACCTTCATCCATTAGTCGACCTTTTTATCTGAAACCTGCCATCTCAAAAAGGGCATATAAGCGTGCACAATCTATTTTGTTTTTCCCCCGGGAAAAGAGCTGAAAAGCTGCAGCCGGGTTTTTGTCTCGTTTTCTGAAGACTCATTCTTGTTCCTAACCCTTTCATAAATTTCCCTGCTGCCTCGTCATTTTTTTCTAGGGAAGCTTTAACTACTTTCCGAGACGTTTGCAGTGTGCTTCAGATAAACTAGCTTTGCATTTTCAGAGTTTCCCGAAAAAATGTGGGACTTGAAAGTTTTTCGCACACAACAGCAGACGACGAAGAAGTTTTTCCTTCTTCTGGGACATTTTACTTAAAAGTTTTGTTTTCTGTTTTCCTTAGCATGTTTGTGAGCGTTATCCAGAAAGAGATCGGCCTACTTTCCCTTTTCCGTTTTTCGATTAAAAATCAGAAGAAAAGGAAAGTATATTTGCAAACAGTTAATTTCTCCCACTTGAGTCTCATTAAAGATGTTTGTTTAGACTGCAAATTGGCAACACTGTCCAGAAGAAAGAACAATACAACGATTTTCATAATTAGTCTAATCTCAGTCTTGTTTTCGTTAGAGAGGAAAATGCACTTCAGCAAGTTTCAATAGAAAAAGTCTTATGGAATTGAGAAAATCAGGCTAGGTCTTTGGCAAGAAACTTCTCTCATTCTCCCACCGTGAACACAAGTCTAGTAGATAAGATATAGCGAAACTGGCGAGAACAATTGG
>JAAUYL010023421.1_pt1 | contig 10364 bp, 11 predicted proteins | sample 7278011 | NCBI WGS metagenome assembly JAAUYL01 (sample SAMN14350225, study PRJNA611818) | marine sediment metagenome | isolation source: surface marine sediment (1.8m) | place: French Polynesia: Moorea | collected 2018-08 | reverse complement strand
AATTAACAAGTCAACATTCTGTTTACATTAGGTGATGCGCAACCTAGGCTAGATGGGCACTGACGCAAGCGATGGCAGTAGGAAAATATTGTTCGTTTACGCATGCCTTTTGGAAGAAAATATTGTTTGGTAAATCATTATTTATGGTATTTTTTGTACGGTAGATGTACTTTTTTCTTTTAAATCGCTCATAATGATCTCGTTCTTCCCCGAGGGCAGCATCAGGCAAATTGAAATGAGGAAAAAATCCTCCTCAAAGAACTATTCACATATTATAGGAAAGAAAAAAATTAATGCAAACTTGAGAAAGTCAACAATATTCCAGCCTATTGGTAGTTCTTATGTACACAGAGCTCCTGAGGGAGATTGGAAAATGAAACTGTCAAGTTGTACAGACTGGAGGAGTGTTTTCAAAGGAGCACGTCCACATGTGTACATAAGCTCACGAGTCAATGAAAATAGAAATTCAGTCATATTTCTTAGTTAAAAAAATATGTAAAAGTTTACGTGTAAAGCGAGCCAAAATCTCCAGATATTATCGCGAGCAATATACCCGTATGGGATAGCTAAAAAGAAAGCCATTTCCTTTTGGAACGACTTTTCACTCACAGAAAAAGAAGAAAAGTTTTGAAGTCTGGGCCGTCTGTACATATGCCTTTGAGCCTAGGAATTTTCAATGTGTAGGGGGAAAAGTAGTCAAAAGTTTTACTTTGTAGGTTCGGTTGTGAGGTCGAGATCCTAGATTGTGTAGCTATGTGTACGATCTGTCAAGGGCGTATCATGGGATGGCTTTAGTTTATAGACCTGAAGGTGAAACATACCTTGGCTTGTCTCGTCAGGGGACAACAAGGAGAATACGAAATGTGGATGGAACCTTACATCCACACCAAATACCAAAGACACGGTCTTAGAAAAAAGTCCCGCAGTTCCGTTTGGGCTTTAGCCTCTGTCTTCCCCCACCCAAAAAAGCAAAAAAACCGTTGGCTCATTTTCGTGGTATCGCGAACTATTCCTCTATTGATGGTAACAATCATATCTACTATTTTCCCCTTTAGAGGAACGAAATGATTCTACTGAACCAGGAGCACCGCAACCAACTCGACGACATTTCAGCTCAACTTATGCATTTTGAAGCTTCGCTTCGATCGAAAGAGAAGCGGATAGAGAAAACGCTCAAGACCAAAGATCAGGTACACCACGAGGCTTGTTTATGTTCGAGGTTTTTGCGACTCTACAATGGACTTTTTGAATGCATTTTATAGGTGATACTTGAACAGCAACGGGTCATTAAAAAGCTTCTCAAGGGTGACGGAAAAGGAGCAAGAGAGGCCGTCGACTCGACCTCGCAAGTGGCCTCTGCCGTTGCGGCCGACAGTTCGGGCTCCGAGGCCACGACGTGTCAAAGCGAGCCCATTCGCAAGGGAAAAAGTGGCGGCGTGGGCATCATCGACAACGACGCCCTCAACGACTCCGACTCCGCCATCATGCTCGAGGACCACATCACCGAGGTATGGGTAAAAATATGCATAAACGAGGCCATTTTTAGGCTTTATCTGTTTATAGGTGAGCCTATCTGTGCCCAATTTGAGGAGCATTCCTGGCGGCGCCGGCGGAGGAGAGGTTGTCAATGTGGCCTCGGAGGCCAACGAGGTCGATTGTGGTAATGGTGTTCGGGTGATACGGAGCGTGTCGGATGTCGTCAAGGCGAAGTCAGCCACCCAAATTGAGCAGCCGTCGTCCTCAAATATATCTGGCTCGACGTGCGGCGACACCTCGACCAACACCACTGGCAACAACGGCAAGCAGCTCAACGGCCGCAAGACCAAAGAGGAGAGACGGATCAGCAATCGGCAAAAGCTCCTCCTGCTCAAGCGACATTCGGGATTCCTCAAGAGGCCCGAAATCTTAGAAACAGTGTACAGTGTTGAGGAAGACGGCGACGTGGCCATCGTCTCCCAGCAGCAACAACAACAGTTGCAACAGCAGCACCAACAACAACAACAGCAGGAGATCAAAGAGGAAGAGTCGTCGTCCTGCCCGGGTCCCCAGACATCAGACGAGCAGCAAGATGTGCCTTCCTCTGCAGGAGCATCGACATCCGCAGCTGCCCCAGCATCAGAACGGGACGTGGCCTCGTCCTCAGGTTCAAAATCGAGGCCGCCCTTGCAAACTTCAGGATCGATCCACCAGTCGATGGTCAACTCCCCCGGCCTCGGAGGTCGTCGCGGCTCCAACAACAGCAACAGCTCCATCATCCTGACCGGCTTTCGCTACCGCCTCGACTCGGACATGACCACGTGCTCGGACTGCTCGACGACGGACGACGAGAGGCTGATGTACTCGGAGTACTCCGACTCGGGGACGGGCTGCAGTTGCTCGCAGCCATGCTCGCGGAGGTCGTCTTACGGCTATGGGTGCTCGTGCATGCAGTGCGGGGTGTTGTCAATGCCGCCGGGAGGCAGCGGCGGCCTCCTCTCCAGCATGACTCTCGTGTCGGCCTCGGCCCCGGCCTCGCGACGAGCCTCCTATGGATCGTCGAACAACGTGATGCTGATGAGACAGCAGCACGAGGCCGTCAAGGAGGAGGCGGCCAAAGTGTACAACAGAGTCATGTCCAACCACAGGACGGTTGTCAAACCGAAAGACGTCAAGTTCAAGAGGATCAACAAGGCCAAGTCGCGCAGCCTCGAAGAGCTGAGGGGGAAATTGAAGTGGCCTCTGAACCGAGGCCAGAGACGAGCGGCCTCTTCGATGCTCAACAACAACTCTTTCAGCAGTGGTGGAGACGGTGGCGGCGACGGCGGCAGCGGTGACCAGGACATTGACGACACCCCCGAGGACGAGATCGAGGCCAGCGAGGCTGACGAGTCAAGTGCGGACGCCTCGGGAAGCAATAACACCCCGGCAGCAGCGGGAAACCGACTCACAATGCTGCGAGAGATGATGCGCCATCAGCAAAGCCTTTCTCTGGAGCAAGAGAGCACCACGGACATATCCACCAATTGAGAGAAATACCATAAAATTAAAAAAAGATCATTCTCACATGACCTTCGAATTTCGATGAATGTCTAGCTCAGAATAGCTTCTGCACGATTCCGTTAATTCCGACACGTACCCTTTAGAAGAACAAAGCTGTAGCCCAACATTTGCCTAAAAAGTATAAATTCATATCCTTCAATGTTATTGTAGCGGAAAAGGGGAAACTTATACTATTATAATCTAAATACAACACACGCAAACCACAAGGCCTGAAATAACAAAATGATACACTTAGATCGTGCATGATTTCCTTACCCTGATAGAATTTTTCTTTTTAAAATATGTACACCGTCGACCAGAGCCAAACCAACCCAAACAACCGGTGTAGTTAAATTATATGATAAAGATTTAATAATATGCAACAAAATACTACAAATGTTGTAGAGTCATAAATTAAGCATAATATTTTCGTTTTTGAAAGAGAAAATAAATTCAAACCATCTAGTGTAAAGAATATCAGAAATAAATCACACTGACGAAAAATTAAAGTAAGCCGACCATCAAAGGCAAAATTGAACTTTTTTCTTGGTTTTTCCTCCATGTATTTTTATCCCTCAACAGAAAAGAAGAGGACAAAAGACAGCAAACGACTTAACACACACATGACACAAGACAAAAAGATAAAAAAGAAAGAGAGCCGCCTTGCTTTTTGATGGAAAGTTTCCTAAGGTTCTTAACCAAGAGGAAAGTTGTTGATAGTTGTTTCAGAAAATACTTAATACCAGCGCATCGCGCAATAGTATCTATCTACCGTCTACTTTTTTACAGGGTGACCATGGCTGTAAGTGTTTCTTTTTCTGGCACACAAAAGTACCTTTGTTTTTGTAATACCCTGACCCTATTGCTCTCTCTCTCTCTTCTGTTCTCAATCCGATTCAGACCCTGAGTTGGCTGGGCCGTAATTCGCTTTAAACAGTTTTGCCTTGAGCTTAGCCAATTGAGAAGCAATCTTTTTCTCTTCGATTCGATTTTTTTTCTTTTTCTTTGATCAGATTTACCGGCTCTGGAGTCTCTGGGGACAGAGGCCACAGGCTCTTCATGTAGTCAGAATTTGGTACTTCGTGAAGATCGGTCGCAGGATTAACAGAACCGGATGGCAGTTTTTAGTCCGTATGCTTATGCATTTGGCACCATTCCGCAATGACCAGTCAACTTGCACATCGAAGGGCGAAGGGGGCTTTTTCAATTCTTCTGCCAAACCAAGTTGCAAAGGATAGACGTTTTCGCAACTCGAAGGGTTGAATCATTAATTATTTTTTTTCCTTAGGGATGTCTTTTTCAAACTAAAATTCATAGATTTCTATTTCATGTTACAACGTGAATTATTGGTACAATATGTGCCAAGATCATTATGTAGAGATGTTCCGGTCATTTACCACTTCTACTGTTTACATTGACATATGCCTTATATCTAAATAATGAATCATATTAAAAACATGTACGCTGTAAAATATTTGGGAGTGGGACATTATCTTATTCTTGGTTGTTGTCTGTAGAGTTGTTTGGTAAGTTCACAAGTCATGTCTGACAAAGTTGATTTTTGGACGAATTCTTATGTTATTGAGATGTACCTACGGACATGATTACATTTCTAAGTATTATCTATCAAAATGGGGGGTGATCAATTTAGACCCTTTAGAAATTGGTAGACTACGTAGACTTAAATTGGTTCGTTCCATTTCTGAAAAGTCATTGGCTAAGCTAAGCATGATTTTACGCTTTTACCATTGAGGGACATCAAGTTATAAAAATATGAGTTTTTGTCATTTCATCTGACAATTCAAACGCAAGTGAGATAATCGCTAAACAGTTTGTTTAACTTAGAACTTCATTCTTCCGTCAGAGGAGAACTTGGAGAAGTCTTCGTTGATGACACTGTCCGGACTGGCCAAGGTCTCTGGCAGACCAGATGTATTGGGGGTGGCACCGTTGAGGACGATGGGCTGGGTCGTGTTGTCCTCTTCGTCCAGACCTTGAGTCAGCGAGAACTGCATTGAGGCGCTATTGGGAATGGTCTCATCTCCTTCCATGTCATCAACCTGAACACAAGACAGGGTTAGCTCAAAGAATAGAATATTCAATGATGGTTTGCTTTAGCACTAACCTGGGCTTTGTAGGAAAACAAGAGAGTTGGCTGAGTGGTCCTGAAAAAGGGGCTGAGGAACGTGAAGTACACGATCGGCGTGTAGAGCGCCAAGTAGAGGTAGGTGGTCAGGTTGACCAAGCAAAGACCCTCCGCGTTTGCATTGAAGTAGACGAGACCCGTTCCGCAAGCCTGGACGGTGTAAATCAGGAGGAGGACGCCACAGTACTGGTAGAAGGAGACTTTGCTGGGCAACGCCAAGGTCCTCTTGGCAAATGGGATCAATGGCAACAAGAGCACGACGATGTAGACCCCCGCCAAAATGATGGAGCTGACCATCCAGAATAGGGTTCCTCCATGGCCGAAGAGATCGTAAGTTGTTCCACTAGTTTCTCGCACACGAAAGGCTTCGTCGGGCGACTCGAACTCAAGCAGGCCTTGGGTGGTGGAGAAGATGAAAGACGACAAGGCCGCCACGGCAACTACCCTACGGATAGACCTGGAAATAGAGGAGCATTGTCGTCTCGAGCTTGTTTTTCTTGCAATAAAAGTTGTGCCTTACCTTCGAGAATCCAACTGGCCACCCGCAATGCCAAAGACGAGCACACTCATTTCTGTGGCTAGCATGAGGAACTGCAGTAAGATCCACAGCATTTTGTCGGCGACGACGCCCGAGCTGTTGCCGTGCTCGACAGATCCGGCCACCAACATAGACACGCTGCACCGAAGGACTGCGACAGTCGCGTTGATTCCGACGAGGAAGTGAAATGCCCGAAAGATCGGGGAGTTTGTAGCCCTCAACTTCCTCCGAGTTGCGGTCCACCTCAGCGCGAGGAAGACGAAGAAGGCCAAGTTGGGAATCAGGACCATCACGTCCCAGGCCCGAACTGTCGATCCATTGAAAACAGGCGCGTACAAAATCTTCTTACAGACACTGCTGCTGACGATGTAGCCTGGGTGTTGCTTCCCGTCAACAAAGTTGTTGGCGAAGTCCTTGAAAGCCGGGTCACCTGGATCATCGGCCAAGTCGATCTTGGAATTGGAGCCATTGTTTAAGGCATCGTTCAGCTTCTGCTCAACAGCCTGTTCAAACTCTTCGGCGATGTCGCCCATTTTTCCTCCGCTGTATCGGCTTCCAATTAACTGAAAATTATGCGAGCAAAATGAAAAAAAGAGAAACCCAACACGGAGACTCTGTGGACTTTGTTGCTAGGCAACCAGGCTCTGGCTTTACTTTTACAGCAAATTAAGTCGAGTCTGTCTGTAGTCAAGTGAAATGACACGCAGCCAATTAATTCATGAGCTAAAAGGGACCAAAGATAAGCAACTGTGCAACATATGCTAGCCTTTGGGACGTCCCTCTCGCTTTAAAGGGCACAACAGCAAAAATAAAGTTGTTACAATGATTGGGCGAAATTCACATTCCCTTTCACTTTTTTTGCCATCGTTAGTCATTTGACGTTTCGAAACGAATGTGAAGTTTTCATTTTCCAGTTGGTAACAACCGAACTTACCGAAATGGATGCAAAGATCTCGATTATTGAATCTCAGACCAGATCAATCCCTCGAGGAGTCGTCGTCCTGAGATGCCGGCCTTGTCGCACAATATCCGCCCAAAGACCGGAAGACTGGTTTTGGATGTTAGGGTCACTCGGGCTCACTGTTCAGATTCAGAAGTTCAGGTCAGGGTTCAGGAATGAGGAATTGGGATGGCTGTCTTGGCTCTCGGTGTCTGTGTATCGGCTGAACAGAGGTGAGCTCTCCGTTGCTGAGAATGAGAAGATTTTAAAAGTTCGTAAAAAGACGGGCAACTATTTTTCTTGTCGAGTTCGAAAGAATATTTTATTTTTATTTGGTACAGATCCAATATGTGAAAGATAAAAATGTAGAGAAAATTAGTAAGGTGAATAGACTGAAGATCCATGATTCAACTTTTAGAGGACAAGATTAACGTTTATTAATTTTGTTTGCCTCAAATAAATTTCGTTGATGCACATTAACTCAGTTTTTGTTATGTAAACATTTGACACTTCTTCACCTTTGGATTTTCTTTTCTTCAGACTTTGAGACTTGTTCATTTCTTTCTTGAAATCGGATATTTTCCAGACAGACAAGAATCGAAAAATAATCCAAGATCAGATCAGATTCAAGTAACTCTTCTGGAGGAAGCAGTGTGAGGAGTCTTCCGTTCGTTCCTCAGCAAGTGTCCCAGCCTCGATCTTATCTTCATTGACCAGCGTTGAAGCTGTTGAAGACAATGTGATTGTCAACTGCCTGTTCACATCGACCTTGACGTTTTAAAAAGCAATCTAAATCGAAGGTGAATTTATGTCGATTTGTAGCTTGAAAACCGTCTCCTCAGCCGTCGTTGTTGCCACCCTTGCGTAAGATTTAGCACTCTACCCTGATCAATTTGAAATTGACTCCTCCTCGAACAAGCTCCAAAACATTGCGATCAACGATCTGTCATTTTACAGCTATTTTTCTGGTTTGTTTGGGGAGGCACCGGTGCCGGAATTGACAGTCGCAGAAAAAATGTCAATCGCATCAAAAATTGCAAACAACGTCCTCAAACTGGCCCCCAGCGGCCCGGTAAGTTTTGTGGCACCCAATTGCATCTGAGTAGAACATATTTTCGCATTGTCTTCTTGCTTATAGGATGTCAAGTTTGGGGAGCTGTGGAAGGACCACAGGTGTGTTCTGGTATTCTTTCGCCGATTTGGATGACCCTACTGCAGGTTGGCTGCTCGCGAGATTTCCGCGATCAAGCCAACACTCGACCAGAACAATGTCAAGTTGATTGGCGTCGGCCTGGAGGAGCTTGGAGTCCAAGAATTTATTGACGGAAAGTTCTTCGACGGCGAACTCTACATCGACAGCAAGAAACAGAGCTACAACGACTTGGGCTTCGAGCGATTTGGCTTCTTGGGCCTGTTCCCAGCAATCCTCTCTTCGCTCTCGAGGGCTGCACAAGGACGAGCCAAAGCTTTGGGCCTTGGCGGGAACATGGCAGGAGACGGGTATCAGAACGGCGGAGCGATCGTTGTCGAAAAGGGTGGTGAGCAAACTCTCCTGCATTACAAGCAGAAGGAAGCTGCCGACCATGTTAGCAACAGCGAGGTTCTCAAAGTAAGCGATCTTAAATATCTAAATGCTTACACGTGTGAATTGATTTTGCATCTGGCATACAACTCGTCCGTGATCATTTACAGGCTTTGGGAATCTCATTCGATCCGAACAATGTACCTACTGCCGAAACTGGACCCCAAGCTGCTTGAGCTTTTTAACTCCCGTTATACCCAGTGACCCACTCAATCAGCCAAAGAGGCTTTAATAATTAGTTAAACCGCCTTGTTATTTTTCTGCACACCGATATGAAGCGACGAAGATACAACCTACGCTAAGGGAACTTCATCCGCTGATGTAAGATTCTGCTGGAAAATCTCAAAGACTGGTCAAAGAAAGATTTTACTTTTAAAGTCAATGAATTTGTATTTTGGATAACAATTAAAAATTAGTCCCAACGTAATAAATTTAACAGTGATCGGCGCGAATGCATGGTTTTCGTTTGATGCCTGAACTAAAGTCTTCTTCTTTTGGCGTCAGCTATTGCATCAGATCTTCGTTTTCTCTTGATTATGCTTCTCTCCCCTTTTGTGAGAGAGCCCCGGGCCTTAAGCTTGACCGCCAAGTGGTGCAGGTGTATCAGAACTCTTGCTGCGGATTCAAGGTAATCGTCTTTGGTGTTCGACTGTACGTAGATAGTGGCTTCCATTCGTTCCGGACTCTGTTGTTTGAAGATCGCGAGGTCGCCATCGAGGTCATCCGCTTTATCGTCATCACAAACCTTGGTAGAGAGTCGGAGCAAGTTTTGAAGGGCATCGTCTAGCTTTAGCCGGACAGCGTTTCTGAAGCCGCTGGACCTCCATAATGCGGTAACTGCAGAATCTGATCAGGAAAAAAGTGGAAATTGCTTAAAAACTTACGATAACTTATACACATTCCAGACGAAAGCAACTCTCGAAATTAAAAATCTTAGTTTACTTACCATTTTGCCTATTATGGTTAAGTACTTCTCTTTTCAGCAGGTCCTCCCCACTTAGCAAGATATGAATCGGCACACGTATGTTGCTGCAAAGTATCCTCTGGAGATTGCACAGTACTGTGTATTGACCACAGTCTTTCCCGTGTTTTCCTACATAAAAGAAAAGGAACAGGGGATGGGACACGGGTAGTAAAGTTGCATCAGGCGTTATACTTACTTTGAACTTCCAAGTACTCTTCTAAATGTGGAAGATACTGGAGTAGGTAATTGCGCTTGGCCTCGTACTGACTGTCGTCTCTTTTATGACTGGATAAGTCCAAATCGGGCTGGCCACCCATGACAACTGCAAGTGCCACACTTATTACCCCATCATTAACGTCCGTCTAAGTCTCCGACGATTTAATATCGGATCCAGCACCAAATAACACCCCTCCAAATCATATCCATTGTCCTTGTGTGATTTTATTTTCCAATGACACTGACAATCACAATTCACATGCTGTTTGTTCTGTGTCTACAAGTTGACTACTACTGTGCGTTTTCGTTTACGTGCAAGTCGTTTACCTCGGCGGCAAAACGGGACCTTGACTGAGTGCAATGAACTGACTACAAAACATTTACGACACGACGGCGAGGAGGAGAAAAGCTGCGAGGCGCGAACGAAGCCGGGGGAAAGGGAAAGGTCTCGCGGATCGAGATCAACTAAAGTTATTTAGTGACGAAGCCAGAGGACTTAGGACAGCTGTAAAAATGTAGCAAGATCTCGTGTGTAGATCAAGCATAAGTACAGTTTGGCCTCGGTAGCGGTCGTTGCCATCCCTTCTCGAACAAGCAAGTCTCATGCGAGGAGGGACCCTCTTGTCAACGTAATCAAAAGTCCTTGAACTAATGTATTTTGCTGTTCAAAATAAATGTAACTTTAAAGGCAGATGCACGATGTTTGTCCGAGGAAACGTGCATAACAACGTTAAAGGGTCGTTCTAATTCTCCAAGTATTTTTTTATACATTTCTGTAAATGTATAGCAAATGTACTTAGGTAACATTGTAATGTACACGTAGCGTGTTGCGCCACGATCTGTTCGCTGTTCTCCCCTGCTTTCACTTTTTATACGCTCTCACCGCAGAAGTAGGTCATTCTCAGTGTGTCAGTGACACCATAACGAAGAAGTCAATGTCCTTTGCTCACCTCCGACTTT
>JAAUYL010015763.1_pt1 | contig 10367 bp, 13 predicted proteins | sample 7278011 | NCBI WGS metagenome assembly JAAUYL01 (sample SAMN14350225, study PRJNA611818) | marine sediment metagenome | isolation source: surface marine sediment (1.8m) | place: French Polynesia: Moorea | collected 2018-08 | reverse complement strand
TGGTTTGGTATACATGCATTGACAATACAATTGCTTGTTGTTATTCTTAAGAATTACTGTATTCTGCTAATTTGCTTAAGTAGCAATGAACTTAAAAGTTATAATAGTTTGAAATATAGCATACTATTTTTCTGGTTATCTTCTATAAACTTATTAAGAATCAAGAATTTAAGACTTGTGTCACTTAAAATTAAATAAAATTAAAATAAATTTAAATAAAAGGTTAATGGTAAGGTCATACTGACTGTTGTTTTCGTTTCTTCTCTGTTGAAGTTATCGTGCGTTGAAACTGTCTTCTTGCGTTGAGTGTTTTACTCCTTATCGCTGTCCTTGGACCTCCTGTCGGACTTGCGCATGTACTCCTGGGACTGAAACAGGAGCAAGAGTTAGAACTGGTCCAAAACGCATAGCATCAGTAATGGGTATCTTACCATTTTCGGGCTAGTAGCTTTCCAAGGCGCGACATCAGGGGGTCCCATCTTCTTGAGTATTCCAGCGGCGCCGCTGCCACTGCTGGAAGAGGTTGATGCGTCGTGACCCGTCCCCTTGGAGGTGTCCTTCGAGGTCTCCTTGGACGAGGACGAACTGGTGGACAATTCCGGCAGATCAATGTCCATGTCTGCGTACGCCTCCATCGGGGTCTTCTCGCGTGGCGGACGGGGAGGAGTCTCCGTCTTCTTGGTGACAGTTTCACGGACCGTGATCGACGTGTCCTTAGTCCCGTGGGATGTGGTCGCCTGTCCCGTGTTAGGGCTGACCGTGACGATGTGGTACTGCGTCTTCGAGTTGGTCGCCGTGATTCCACTGGCCGACAGATCAAGAGGCTCGTTGGTGATACCCTGCGAAGCGAGTGCCTGCAAGGCAAAAGTAGAAAACATTTAAGCATGTCAAGGCAAAGGCATGGTCATCGCCAAGACTGTAGACATGTACCTGAGCTAGAGCGTCACTGCTGATCAGTTGAGCTTGGCCACCCGGCTGAGTGATGATGATCGGAGACGTGTTGAACCTCTGCAAAGAAACGTTGAAGTATCTACAAGCATGCGTCCACTCTTGTGGTTAAGTGTAACTTACCGGATCAGACGACGTGCTGGGCTGAACCAGGACTGGCTGGTTGGGCTGCTGCTGCGGAGTGAAGACCAACTGTCCTTCCTGTCGTTGGGTAGACAGAAGACGTATCAGTGGCAAGGAAAAACATGTCAAGGTATGTAATCGTTGGGTTCACTTACCGGGTTGACATTCGCGAAAATCTGTTCCGGGACGTTGGCATCTTGCACAACTGTCCCTTTACCGCTCCCGCTACTGCTGGAGATGTCGTTGATTTCCCCGAACAGGTCTTGCACTGTTGGCACACGACCAAACTGCTGTTTGTAGTCGTCAGCCACGATGATCTGTGTGGCCGAGTCTTTCTGACCGCCCGAGCCCTGTTTATCACTGCGTTTGGCAGGGCTCTTGGCATCCTTTCCACCTGCCTTCCTGTAGCTGGTGCTTGTAGATGGCAAACGGGGTCTCTTGCCCGAGGTTCCACCACGGGGAGGTGAATCGTCGTCATCTCTGTGTCCACGCTTCAAAGGACTGGACAGGGAGGAAGCGGATTCCTCGTCGTCTTCATCCTCCGAATGGCTGTCATCGTCGTCGTCAGGTTCAAGGCCATGCTTCTCAGCGTAGGCGACGCGACGACGCTTGAGCTTCTTCTCGTGCTTCTTTGAAGCAGTGGCGTGCTTGGCCTGTATCTCGGCAGTCTCAGCCTCGTTCGGATGAACAGTCGCGTTGACGAGCTGAAATTGGCAAGGTTCAAACGCCAGAGCGAATAACAACATGACTAGAAACAATAACTTACCAGCCAGAGAGCATGCGGGATGCGTGGCTTTGTGATGCCTTGTTCGTTCAGGTCAGCCTCGATTTGTCTGGCTGTGGCCATGTCATCCAGGCGTTGGCCCTTGTTCATTTTGGGAAAGACTCGTTCCTCAATGTCGTCCGGGATAGTCTTGTCCTCCACGTAGTTTTTGTCGTCGGGTAGCGCCTTCCCGCGCTTCTGGATCTTGACCTGCGCGACCTCCTTCTCAAAAGGCCAAACCTTCTCGATCGATTGCACGGTAGGGAACATGTGCTGAAAGAACAGTGCATAGAATCTGACCATCACGACAAACAGCATAGTGTACGTACCCTGTGCTCCAAGTAGAAGTCAATTCTCTCCCACATGAGCTTCTGGGCCATTTCCTGGATGCTCTCGGATTCGACGATGTACTTGGCAGCCAGGAGATGTGTCTTTCGCAGGGTTCCGCACTTGTCGCGAAAGTAGGTCGCGTTGTCCTTCTCGCCGTCGACTCTCACCTTGTGAAGAGTGACCATATTCTCATCTGCAATGCGGATGAACGTTTGGGGCATCGGGAACCGGCCAAAGTGCAGCTTGGAAGAAGACCTCCCGGCAGCCTTGGCCTTGCCCATGTGGATCTGCAAGCGAGTGCTGCAGACAAAGTCAATGAACGACTGCATCACGGTCTCCCAGTCTGGCTTTGACGTCACGTCTGGGTACACGCGACGAACGACCTGGAAGAAGAGGAACTTCTTCACAGCCTCTCTCTTCAGCAGCCAGTCAATGGCCGGCGTGTAGATGTTGATCGGGAACAAGGTGAGCATCTGGGACTCGACAGGGCTGTAGTCCGGTGGTGGCTCATCAGACGACGCGGAAACGCCAGATGCCTGCGAGTATCTTGGCAGTTTCAGACGTTTGTTGCGAGGGTCCCGGTACGTAACCGAGGCCAATTCGTGAACGTCTGCATTGCCCTCCTTGAAGCGCTGCAGTGTTGTGACCAATTCGTTCAGGTCTTGCATCCCCTTGAGGAGTTCTCCCATCGTCCGGTGAAACTCCTGCAAAAAATGACATAGTACAGTTACTAACACCCTGCCCAATCATCAGGCAATGAAACACTTACTGCGGCTGTGAGGGGTAAGTCATCTCCGGTCACGGATCCTCCGCCCACCTGGAAGCTGGCATCCCGGGTGTCGACATGTGACCTGCTGTAGCCAGATCCGCTAGGTTGCGAATCGCTAAACGGTGGATCCTGCTGCGTGTACACCTCGGACTCTCCTTGGCTGATCACTTCGTCCGGTTGCTTGTCAGGTGCTCCCTCCTTGTCTGCCTCCGGGTCCACGTTGGTTGACGGCTCTCGTGTAATGGGGGGCTGCATGTTGTCGTCGCCCTGGACACTCGTTGTTTCCGTCTGAAAATGCACAATTTCATAGTGATGTCAACATTCCCTAACGAAAACAACTTACCTCGGCCTGTGGCATCTCCTGTTCCATGGGTTGCTCGCGATCTTTTTCTTTGTCGCGATCCTTGTCATCGTCCATGCGAGCTTTCTTCTTGATCATCACGGACTTCTCACTGTCTGTTTTCGGATCGGTGAGCCTCGAACTGGTCGATGGCAGTGACTGGTAGCTTTTCGTGCGCTTAGCCTGACCAGACTTGCCTTGTCGCACAGCGATAGTCTCCTTGTCCAGATCGTTGATAGGGCGACCCTCTTCATCGACATCCGCACGGGCTGGAGGCTCTTCATCCTCTGCGTACAGGTAGAATGGCACGTTGCGAACCCCCGGGATGAAGCGCGGCCCGGTATTGTGGATGAGATTGATGACCTCATCCTCCTTCTCGATGGTGGACATTCCATCCAGATGGTTGTTCAGGCAGGCGACAAGAGACTCGAGCTCTTCGAGCGACATGCCTGGAAGAATTGGAGAAAAATTTGGTTCAGACACTGTTACCTTGCAATCAAACAAAATTAGCACTTACTGTCTCTGACTAGCGCATACAGGTAGACTCTTTGGGCTTGCTCTCCAGGCGTGAGCTGAAGCAGCACTGGGCTCAGCCTTCTCTCCTGGGTCAGATGAATCACTCGCTCCGATGTGAGAAGTTTCAGTACCCCCTTGCGACGCTTTTCGTCCAGGAGGCAGTGATGCTGAAAGCGCCCTGTCTTGACAAAGTAGAGCACGAAATCAGAGTACTCGCGCACGTTGGAGATGTCTGGAGCGGACACATCACTGCTCGAGTCGTTCCCTGACATTTTCATAGGGTTCTTTCACTCGGATGACTGATTTTTCCACTGATTTTCGCCACAGAAACTTTGATTTTTCGAATCGAAAATCTGTTGTTTTTCGAATTTTCTGCTGAGTCAGGGAGCGTGTTGAAACGCGCCACTTTGGTTCGGTTTTCGTCCGGTTATCGTTCGGTTTGGTCCGGTGATGGTTCGGTTTTCGTTCGGTTTGGATTTCGTTCTTCGTTCGGTTTCGTTCGGTTGGACGACAACCGTACCAAACACTTAGCTCAATCCTGGAATGAAATCAAATGGAGAAAAAGGTTAATTTCAGGAGTTTTCTCTCGTTGGACAGGGTCGAAACATACTGACAGCCTGGTAGCATGGCTAGCAGGACAAATCTACATGTATTTATCAAGTGATAGATATCGCTAAGTGTTTGTTAAGACATATCAAATATTTGGCTTTCGTTCAGAAAAGACAGCTGTCCTTTCAGTGTGTGGTTCGTGACATAAGACTTGGACATGGTCTGGTGGACTAGCCGGTGCTGACAGTTACGAGAGGTCTACTTGCGCATCTTCCAATCGTCATCGTAGCCACGGGGAAGCAGGTCAGCCATAATCTCTCGGAGGGTCTCGACGCTTCCATCGACAGTGTTGATGGGGTGGATCATGCCAGCAAACCGTGGAAAAATCCTCCACTGCTCTTGGGCACACCACTCTTGGCCTATTCCGTCACGCAAGTTGTCCTGGTAGATCTCCAGCTGGCGATTGAGTCTCGAGGCGATTGCATTCACCAGTACCATCTGGGCGTTCACACGGATCCGAGCAAACAGGTACGCCTCCAGGTACATGTTGCGACGATGCTTGACCCCAATCGGCTTGACGAGAGTACCGAACGAGTTCTGGTACATGTCTTTCTCCAGGTAGAAGTCGTTGATCGGGTAGGACAAAGCCAGGTCCTCCAGTGGGAATACCTTGAAGCACCCCTTGAACGACGTGTACGTTCCGTCCGTGAGATTGTAGCGCGGATAGTAGACAATCACGTGGCTGAACGTAGTGGACCTTGGGCTAGCCAAGCACACGAATGCTTTCAACAGTCCCTCGCCAGCATTGTTGGGACAATTCTCCTTGTCAACAGCGTCCACCTCGTTCTGTTGGGGAGACTACACCGCGCCATCAAGATCCCTCTCCTGGACAGACTTGTTCTGGGCGTCGTTGCCCAGGGCACTCTGGGAAGGTTCAATTGGCTGAACCACAACTGGCATCGATTTGCCTGGAAGCACTTCCTGCATTGGCGCATTGCTAGCACTCGCCTGGGACTCAACGACGTTCGGGACACTGGCCTGCTCCATCTTGGCACTGAAGTGGCCTGTTCTTGTACTGGATGGCTGTGGAAACAGTAACTATTTGCTTTTCGATCGCAAAATTCGAAAATCTGAAAATGGCGTTTTCGTTTTGTTTTTTTCACGTTTGTTTTTAGCAGCTGTTGAATTCTGTAGTCGCGCTATCCCAAAAAGGATAAGGCTACACTGGCTTCCTTTTTGCAAGGTAACGCTCGCTTTCGTTCGGTAAGGGACTAACCGAACGAAACCGAACCATCGCAAGGGAAGTAGTCACTTCAGTAACCGCCCCAAAAAACTGAACCATGGCGCGGTCGTCGTTCGGTTTTGGTTCGGTCCAAACATAATGTAAACAAACAAAAGCGCAAAGTGTGGAGGCCATCAGGAACTTGATTTTTCGATCGAAAAACGACCATTTCTTGCTGTGTGAAGGCTGTCTCCACCTGCCCAACATGAAGAAGAGAGGTCGCTTATCCCGTGCCTACAAGAACTACGTCCGTGAGCGCCGCTTTTGGAAAAGGCGCAGGCGCTATGAAGCTCTCAACAATGAACAGTCTGATGATGGCGAAGCTCAAGAACCACAGCCAAAGCGTGCATTGTACAAGCCACCTGCCACAGATGCAAGCTCGTCTGAGTCTGACGACCAGGTGCCTGAAACTCAGGACCTTCTCATGTATGCCAACACGAGTGACAACGACAGTGACTCCTCTCAAAGCAGTGGCTCATTGCACATCGACATGGAGGCGTACAGGCGTTCCAAGCGTGCTGAGAAAGCTGCCTTAGCTCGTCAGAGCGCACTTGGTGGTGACAATGCCGGACAGGAAGGAATCCCTGGTCCATCACAGTCGACAAGGCAAAGTGCAGCGAATGGGCAGGATTACTATACGCGACAAGCAGACACTGTCTCGATGTCTCTAACAGAGGTGATGAACGAGCCTGTTGCCAGCACTTCTGCCGGACCAAGTACAGGTATGCGTTGCCATAGTGATTTCTGTAGCCATTCAATTGGTTGTATATTTCCTTTTTTCAGGTGCTGCGAGCTCTACCACACCAAATCCTTCTGCCAGGGACTTGGGCCTGAGAGTCGACCAGAGCGAACACAACACCAGCGGGAGGATGGACTTGAATGTGCCTCTTCAGATCAACCTGTCTTCCCAGCCAGCTGAAGGAAGTGACGAAGTGAACGCGTTGGCACAACAACTTGGTCAGGTACGGCTGAACCTGCAGCTACGCATCAATTGTCGCTGCGCTAAGGACACTTCCCACAGTCTGTACCAATGCGACTGATTATGGATGTAATAAATTCTCAACTGCTGCTTTGCAGGATGATTTGCCAGATTATGAGAGTGTTGTCAGTGGATGGTCAGACTTGTCTCCACCGCGCCGATCTCCTGGTCCGTCCGATGCAGAGGAAGCTGCTTCTGACGGTGAGGAAGCAGACACTTCAGTTGTTGCGCCTCCACCAGACTATGCCAGACCGATTGAGTTTGACATTATGCACGATGACCCCGCCCACAACTTGTTCGCAGTTGAATTTGTTAGTGACCAACAGATTGGCGATGTCACTAGACGTTCATCGGTCCGGAGTTGGAAGTTGTTCCTGAAGCACTTTTGCACCGGGACACCGATCTCGTACGACACAGTGGAGAGACGAGTGTTCCAAATGTTACCAACCATTCGTGTTTCTTGGAAGGTGCAAAATCTTGAGACCAAAAAGTTCTTCCACGGGGTTGGTGTGAGCTTCCCGGAGAAAATCTACCAGGACCGAACATTGTACGAGACTCTGATGACCTGGTGCCGGGTCGACTTACGTGACATCATCAGATGGCATGCAGGAGTTCATTCGGGCAACTGTTCATTTGTAGATGCGGACGGAATCATCCAGTACAGTCAGGTGCACTTGACCGTTACGTTTGATGGGATACCCCTGTCCAACACCTCACCAGACAATCTGAATGTGATGGCTTTGCGTTTCCGTGGCTGTCGTCTGGTGCACATCCCGGCGGCACGGATAGCCAAACGCCGCGAACCCAAGTGCGTAGAAGATTTTGTGGGTGCCTTCGTGCAGCAGGCTAACGAGCTGTCTGTCACAGTTGACTACTTTGTTGCGGACGCACCAATGAGAGCGTTCTTAAAGTGCTTGAAAGGCCATGCCGGCCGGCACTCGTGTGAATCATGCGAGGCCCGCGGGGTCTGCATCAGCCGACGAATAGTGTACCCAGCGTGCATGGTACATCAACGAGCACGCACCATGGAACGGTGGCTAGACGCAGTTGCTGATCTGGAGGAGCAGCGAAGGAGTTGTCCCCAGGAAAACAACGTCAAAGGTATCATGGGTAGGAGTCCACTGCTGGCGCTAAAGGACTTTGACATAGTACGGAAGGCCCCCACGGACCCGATGCACCGCGATTGGCTGGGGCTGGCACGAAACACGCTTTGGAGGCCAACAGTTGGCATTGGCAAGAGTGGAGCCATGAGCAGCAGGGGTTCAAGGATCACCAGCCACGTATCCCAGCACTACCGGCGTGTTCGCCTGCCCGGAGAATTCACACACGCGTCTAGGCCTATTGAGTTTCCCCACTTCAAGGCCCAAGAGTGGAAAACAATGATTCTCACCTCCTTCATGTCTCTGTGCGAGATCGTCAACACTGAGATTGGTCTGGAGTTGGCTCACATTTGGACACTCTTCACGTTCCTTATGTTCCTGTACTACGGGCCGGACGAGATCTTTCAACAGTTCGACACCAAGGACCTTGACGACATGCACCAGCTGTTCTATGATGAGTTTCAGGAGGAGTTCGGGCAGGCTGCATGCTCGTACAACCTACATGCCTTTTACCACCTACCTGAGGTCAGAAAGATGGGAAGGTTCACACTCGTCTCGACCGAGACCTTTGAATCTGCCTATGGTCAGGTTCAGATGTCCTACCGACCAGGGACAAGAAACGTCGGATTGCAAATCGTGCGCAACATGTTGTTGAAGTCGGTGAACCACACCCACGAGTTTTGTGAGCCGAAACTGAAACTGGAGCCTGAAACGACCAATCGATTTGACAATTCTATCGTCCTCGATGAGCACCTGAACTTCTACAAGATCAAGCTGGTCAAGAAGAGGTCTGTCACAGTGGTTCGCATGCTCACCTCGACCTGGACTTGCCCTTGGGATGGTACCCTGCCCTTCGACATGGTTGGGGTCAAACAGTTCACCAAGTATGGCGAGGAGCTGATCGAGCTGCCAAAACAGCAACTAAAAGGAAAAGGCGTACACCTGCACAATGGTCTCCTGATTCCAATGTATTGGGATTTTTTGTTCAGTTGAATTGACCCAACGAGATCTGGTGACAGGTTCTCAGTGATTTTATTTCATATACCATCATGTTGAGAACGGGATCAGGTACTGAAATATACATGGTATCATGGGGCTAACCACACAATTACTTGCTAGTGCCTTCGTTCGGGTTGTCTTCCAGAGGCGTGGCCAATGGTTCGTTTTCATCGAGCCTACCGCATTGGCACAGACAGCGGCAGTTGCACTTGCAGCAACCAACGCAGGTGGCTTTGGTCAGATCAGCCAGGGCTTCTGCTTTCTCGGCCAGACGCTTCTTCTCAAGAGACACCAGGTGAGGGTGAGGTATCTTGTTCTTGGGAGGTGTCACCTTCACCATTTGCTTCCAGCGTGCGCCATATTTGAAACGGTTCATCTTATCACGCGGTGTTGGGTTCGCGTAACGGTGTCTGACCCGTTCGAAGAAGTCCTTCAAGTCGTCGGGTGGGTACATCTCCTTCCAGGTACGGAAGTCACAGAACCCAACGTCGTCACGAGCAAATGCTGCAAGGATACAAGGACAATGTTATCCATGGTCAGGTACATTACACTCAACAATTTACTTACGATTGTTTGGTGGCTCGTGCAACTTGTTCCAAGCCTCCCTCGCTTTGACCCTGCGATCAACCTGAGCTTGCAAACGTGCCTTCTTGGCCTCAGCTTTGTCTCGCTCAGCAGCCAACTTCCTTGCGCGGGATCTTCTCTCTGCCTCTTCCCTGATTTTCGCCTTATTCTCCTCGTAGTCGCAAGCCCTGTCGAGAAGGATACACTTCCCCTTGCCTGCAGCAGGAGCCTCGGGCACTACCACCGGTTTGCCAGCATGTGGAGCCTCAGGCGCTACCTCCCCATTGCCAGCGTCAGGGCCTTCAGGGGCTTTGTTCTGTGGGCACTCCTTGCTGGGCGACACTTGAGTTGGAGCATCGTACAAGGCTTGAGTACGAGGCCCTGGGACACTGTTCTCTGGCTCAGACATGGCAGACACACGCGACGATGATGGAAAAGCCACAGCGAAAAAGCGAAACGAAAATGGCGTCAAAAACTGATTGTTTTCAAAGATTTTCGAAAAGTAAACAAAGCGTTCCACGAACCCTACCCAACCGAACCAAAAACCGAACCAAAAATCGGCGAGGGGGCGGGGCTTAATTTCCAGAAAAATTTTGGTTCGGTTTTTCGTTCGGTTTTGGTTCGGTTGGCAGATTTTGGTGCGGGAAAGAAAATTTCTGAGATTTTCGTTAGGTCGTGGTTCGGTCAAAATATTGATTTTTCGACCTAACGTGGTTCGGTTTCCTCAACCGAACCATAACCAAACCATAACCGAACCACGGTTCGGAATTTTGGTTCGGGTTGCTACGCTGGGTTTGTTTTGACTTCTGTAGGAAAAGAGATACGATACGCCGGATTTATTAAGTAACAGTTCTAGGACTTTCAAAGTCCTAGCGCTTAATACAGTTATTAAGTGACATCTCAGCTAAAAATCCTGATTTCTCAGCTTTTGCAGGCAATGCCAGCCTCAACCTGCTCAGCTTTTAGTGTTACCGACAAAACTCGCGTATCGTACCTCTGTTTCAGGGAAGATGTAAACAACCAAATTACAGAGACAGCGCCATCTACAACTCTGTGAAAGATAATACAGTAATGAATTGACAAAAATGTGTCAGCTGATGCTTAG
>JAAUYL010040115.1_pt1 | contig 10370 bp, 9 predicted proteins | sample 7278011 | NCBI WGS metagenome assembly JAAUYL01 (sample SAMN14350225, study PRJNA611818) | marine sediment metagenome | isolation source: surface marine sediment (1.8m) | place: French Polynesia: Moorea | collected 2018-08 | reverse complement strand
CCCCTTCATTCTCAATAAGGATTTTCTTTTAATTGAATTATTCCTCAGTTTCCTTTCCGCAAATTCCTTTCTATACATAGCTTTCAACTAGCTTGTCACCCCGTGAGATCAGTGATATGAGTTTTTCATAGTTTATTGGCTAAATCTTCAATAACTTTCTTGCAAAGCTCTCCTTGCTCTTTACTGACTTGAATACTTTGTCCATATACTTCATATTTTCTTTGATCTGGGATTTCATTTAAAGGTAATCCTTGATTTGCAGCTACAACTCCTGCACTATTAAAGTCTCTCAATTCAAATACATACTGCTGCTGAAATTCGTCAAAATCTAGAGGCTCAGATCCGTAGTAGTCGCTAAATCTATCCGGAGCATTTTCGTATTCGCTATGCATTGCAGTTGCTGTAGCTTCAGATAAGGCTTTGAATGCATTTGCAGCTCCTACTCTTTGAGTAAACCTATTTCCAAGAAGAAGGTGTATTATTGGTCTTCTCATCCCATTTTTGTCTAATCTAGCTGAAAAGGCGTAATTACCATAAACTGGATGGACGTTTCCTGACCCATAAATAAGATTGAACAAAGCCGATATAGCTACTCTGGAGGAATCATCTGCATTGATGGGTATAATCAACTTTTCCCCTGATATGATTGCTATTTGAGTATATATTGAGAAACTTGGATTTGTATCAATGAAAAAAACGGTTTCTCTGTCTTTATTTATGGCATTATCTGTAACGTTTTTTAGAATTGAATGAACTTTTTCCCAAGGTTTGTCGCTTTGCGATAGAGGTGTAGCATTAGCTCTATCGGCAAGCAATGGTGCAATAAGTTCTAAATTTCCATCTCCACATAAAAGGAAAAGATTACTCGAAAGACGATCGTTATGAGTATTAACTTTTACCAAGAAGTTTTGTAAATTTCCCGTCGAAAAATTATTGATAATAGAATCCGTCATATATCCAACAACACTTTTAGGAGTTTCTTCAGAAATTAGTTTTTCTACCTTTTCTTCCCCACTATTCCCTCCTCCAAGAAGCATCATTGAAACATTAGCTTGGGGGCACATATCAATAACCACAATATCTTTATCTGGGTTTTTGGCTGCATAGACAGTAGCAAGATGGAAACAGATAGTACTCTTCCCTACTCCACCTTTGTTATTCCAAATAACATAACTTTTAGATTTCATTTCATTTTTCAAACTCACTGACTAAATTTTGACATAAATATAGCAATCAAGAAGAATTTATGAGAAATTATTTTATTATCTATTTCTCCTTTCCTTTTGCCTGTTCCCTTTTTTTCAAAAAAAGGTATCTCACAACTGATTACTATATATAAAATACCACTCAACTATACTTCCTAACAAATCTGAAATATCACCCTGAGCATCAAGTCGTGGATTATCATAAACTATTAAGACTTCTAACTTAGAATGACGCTATAATTTTTGAACTATATTTAAATTTTGCCTTTGAGATTGCCACGGCTGTCGGATCGAAACCTTTCAGACTTTTAACTTGTGGATAGCGCTATACTATTTAAAATGCAAACTATTTGAAAAACTTGTATACTTACTAATTACCTGTTAATTCTGGCTCTATCAAAATCAAAATTAATCTGAAATTATGAGAATATACCTATATATTCTGTCAGGAATTACATCCGCATTAATCGGTTGGAGCATCGGTCAATTTATCCTTAGCGATTTAGGCTGGTTACAAAAATTTCCCGAACTAGCATTATTTCCTTGCATTGCAATTTCTCTTGCAGTTGGCATAGTAGCCACAGATATATTTTTAAGTAATCCCACTCGGTTTAAACGCAACTTCACCAGAGGTATAATACCTTTAAGTATTGCCGCCGGATTAGGATTTTTAATTGGCATTACTTCTGGGGGATTAGTACAAATATTACTTAATCCACAATTACGAGATAAAGTCATAACTATACCGGATAAAATTGTCAGAATAGTCGGCTGGATATTAATCGGCGGATCAGTGGGTTTAGCTGAAGGTTTGACTTGGCGCTGGCGCAGTATAGAAGCAGGAGATAAACGCCGTTTTTGGCAACGACTTACTATTAGTTTAACTACCAGTATTTTGACTGCTTTAACTGCTGCTATTATCTTTGAATGGATACGACAAAAAATGGGAGGAATGCCCATAGCTTTAAAAGCTTGGGAAGACACAATAGGGTTTTCTTTATTGGGGAGTTTGTTAGGTTTAGTATTGAGCTTTTCTACCTCTCCTAGTCATCTAGTTGCTCTCAGAGCTGGAGCAGGTTTTGAATATACTGAAAATATCAATATTAGTCAACATCAAACACCTAATAATTATCCTCATGTTCAGAAAGAATTATCACCTAGACTCAAATTTGTGAGTAATGAATTTGCCGATAAAATTGAAGAAGGATTGTCAATTCAATTACCCACCAGAGGCAAAGTTAAAATAGGTTCGGCTCAGTTAAAAATTTTAGGTAGTCAACAATTTGGCGTCAATATTTGTATTCCTGGTTTACCATTACATATTGCTGACTTAGACCTAGCACCTAGCCAAACAATTCTAGTACCTAATCTCAAATTTTTCTCTAACATTGAATATCAAGGCGATCGCTTGAAGGAAAGTACACCTATTAAACTAAAACATAACGACTTAATTACATTTCATGCTGAAAATGGTGTCCATAATGGTAAAAAATTATTCAGATTTGTCTACTACAATCGCTTCTTGGACCCACAAGGTTAGTCTATCTTTATTAATAGTCAGTTTTTACATTAATCCTAGTTTTGCTCAAGTCAAAAATCTGGAAATTATTGAAGCTATTCCTGACCGGAATGAAGGAGAAGTTACCCTCCGCGTGAAGGTATACGACCAAAACAATAAACCAGTAAGAGAACTAGAAAAAGATGACTTTAAATTAACAGTTTGTCCGCCGAAAGCTGACCCCAAAACTGGAGAATGTCAAACTTTAAATCAGGCAGATATTAATTTGAAAATTCCCCTACCTAAAGAATTACCTCCGGCTTGGGTAATCCTTTTATTAGATTTTAGTGGCAGTATGAAACAATTAGATAGTAGTGGAGAAAAAACTAAATTAGAAGGAGCGATCGCTGCTATTAGAAAATTCAACCAAGATTTAGCAGAAAAAGGGGAAAATACTAAAATTTCTATTGTTCCTTTTGGCAAAGGAGGTAAAAATTGTCCGGGAAATAAAGTAAGGAAAAAAGAACTAGATAACTTTGTTTTAGCTGGCAATAAAAAAGTCGAACAAACTCTCAAAAAATTAGAGAGTAAACTAGATAATCTTTGTGCAGCGACGGATATTTATGAGCCTTTGCGCCAGGCAGTACAATTTTTTGGTAATCCCGAAGATACTCGTTTTAACCTACCAGCAAATTCTAATTTACCTCAGCCAAGACGTTCTATAATTTTACTTTCTGATGGCTATCATAGTATTTATGGAGAGAGAGAAAATGAACCAGAATTAGAAGCACAAGATTTTGAAAAAATGATGTTTATGTTAAAAAGTTATCCTAATATTACTGTGCATACTTTAGGTTATGGTTTGACTCCCCAACAGTTACAGCAAAAATATGATTTGGAGCAACCTCCAACTATTAGAGATATTAGTAAAAGAGGAAGAAAAAAAATTAATGACTCGGAGAGTTTAAGCGAACTTGCTGCCGAAGAATTTGTTGACCAAAAGCGACTCCAACAAATAGCAGAAGTAACTAGAGGTATTGCTGAATTTTCTGGAAATGCTGAAAATATTTCTAGCAGTTTGACCGAATTTTTAGAAGCTTTATTTGATGAGTATCAAATTAATTATATTCAACCAATAAATCCTGACCGTGGTTCGTTACATAACGTGCAAGTTAGTTTCAACTTACCTAATAATTCAATAGATTCAGAATTGGAGCCTTATGTATTTCCTTGGGTATCGCGCTCCCTACCTCGTCTGACTAGAATTATCATTTTTTTATTCACATTAGCAGCATTATTAGGAGGCGGTGTAATACCATTTTTATTCTGGGCAAAATCAATTAAGCGAGAGTATCAATAAAAGTATAGCTGTGATACAAATTCACTTTTAAAGATGTCATTTCAATTATCAGTTATCAGTTATCAGTTATCAGTTAGCCTTCTATGGTCGTAACTGGGCAATTCAGTACCTCTGGTGCTCACCATTGGGATTGAAATAATGAACCAAATATTTTCTCTTGGTCGATTGGATATGGCGCACTTCGGAGCGGCTCTGTATTCTTCGGGAAACCTCGCCATCCCATCCTACTCCAAGCTCCGCAATTCAAGTCGATCAGCGTTTCATGTCGGCGACAGCCGAAAACGACCGCTTTTTCATCCCCTTAAAAGGGGAGGCTTTAGAGCTTATTTTTTGGTCACAAATAGTTTCAAACTAAAGATGTGAAATAACTTCCTGAAATTACTGTAGCGTCAAAGTTATGACTCTATAAAATCTTACTTTTAACTTTTAACTTTTAACTTTTAACTTTTAACTTTTAACTTTTGACTTCCGTGAAACGGTATGAGTAATGATGAATATACAAATTAAATTGAAATAGAAGCTATAAATTGCGACAAAACTTACAAATCTAGGGAAGATACCTGAAGCAATAGAACAATATTCTTTAGCTCTAGAATTACAACCAAACTGTATCGATGCTCTTGTAGCATTGGCAAATATTCACGAAAAAAATCAAGAACCAGATAAAGCTATTAATTACCAAAAGCAGGTGGTAAAATTAATGCCAAAAAATAGTACCAGATTCTCAAGGAGATAAATTTTGCCGATAAAAACAGAAAAAGATTGCAGCTTTAATCAGAAATTGTCAGTGGAATACATCTTTAATTTGTGATGGAAGAGAGTTAGATTTGTATGAATTAAGAAAGAACATTGGATTACAGGGATATCAGTTAGGTAAGGTAGATATTTATGGTAAAGGATGGTCATAAAATATAGTAATTGAAAATTCTCGCTCAGGTGAATGGCATGAAAGAAAACTAGACATATTGCAGAAATATCATTTTAATCTCTGTTTTGAAAACACAATTGCCAATTATTACTGTACGGAAAAAATTTTGGATTCTATTATGGTTGGTTGTCTACCGATTTATTATGGGGGAAAAGATAGTACGATTTATGAAGACTTTGCCAAAAATAGTTTTTTAGACTACACAGAGTTTAGAGATGCCAATGAATTATTTGAATATATAGAAGCAATGACCATAGAGGAGTTCAATAAACGCTTAAATCTCTGTATTCAAAAATTCAATAAAACTTATGAGAAAGTCAAGGAAGTCAAACCGATAGAAGGGGTAATTAGGAATATAGTACAAAAGCTCAAAGAAATTAAACAAGAATATTAATAGTATGAGGCAAAACTATGATGAATATACCAATTAAATTACCTGATAGTTGTAACTTTTCAGATTATTTCAAGTTGAATTATTACCCGGAGGATATCTTAAATTACTTTGGTTATCAATTAATTACAGAAGAGTTAGTTTTGCCCAAGTCTCAACGGCAAATTGATGGGTTAGAAAATCTCAAGCAAAGATTTCGCAAAAGTCTCCCTTATATTACTTTAGATAGTGAGATGGCAAGGCGAGAATTTTTAATTGCTCCAGTATTGATAGAATTAGTTGATTATTGTCAGGCTAAACTCAAGGTTTCCTATCCTTTGGAAGTTGAACCTCAGCTAAAAGGTTCTCTAGATTATTTTTTACAAGCAGGAAATAATTTATTAGTTATTGAGGCAAAGGATGAAAATTTAGAAAGAGGTTTTAAACAACTGGCAGTTGAGTTAATTGCTCTTGATAAAGGAACAGAAGTAGAACAAAATTTATTATATGGAGCTGTTTCTATAGGTAAAATTTGGCAATTTGCTATATTAAAACGGCAAGAAAAGCAAGTGAACCAAGACCTAAATTTATATAGAGTACCTAATGATTTAGAAGATTTAATAAAAATTTTAGTAGCAATTCTCACCGGAGTTGAAGGTAAGCATTCAGCGGTCAGCTATTAGCTATCAGCTATTGATAATAGGAGGAGAAAAGCAAATGTTGATGTATTAATTTGAACACCGAACCCGCCCCTACTATTGCACTATTTTAGCTGTGTCGGTCTACCACAAGTTTTACTACAATTTTCTAGAATCAAATAGAGAAGTAAACTATGCCTATTCCAGAAACAAAACTGTCAATCTGGGCAAAATCTCAGCAAACTCAATTAGCAATTAATACTCACGAATCAATTCGTATATGGCTGCACTACTATTAAATTCTGTAGTTAAAAATTTAGAATGGCAAGTTCCCTGGTGGTTAGATGCTCCGTCAGTAATGGGTTTTTATGGTATCTTTTATCAAGCTTTTGACAAGTTTTTTTGGCAGTTAAAGCTAGGTGACTTATCCTGTTCAAGTATTCCAAATTTACAAGGTACATGGGTAGGAAAAATCCATTCTTCTTACGATGATAGTGATTATGATGGAATAATTTTGTATGTCCGCCAAACATGGTCAGCTATTAATATTCAACTTCGTGCAACTTCGTCTATTTCTAACTCAACAATGGCTGCTGTGAATACTTTAGATTCCTCTGAAGCTACTTTAAAACATGAATATGTTAATGAACCTTCTACTCGAAGTTTGTCAACAATGTCTATGCACAGAGGTTCTGCGAATTTACGTCTTTCACCTGATGAGAAATTTTTAGAAGGTGACTATTTTAATGGAAGAGGTAGACAAACTTTTGGTGAAATGAAGTTTACTTTGATTACTCGAAAATATATAAATAGACCTCTCCAGAAAATAAACTTGCTCTTTATTTAAGACAAGCTAGAGTTCTAAAATTAACTCTCATAAATCATTTTTCGTATCTTTTTCGTGAAAATATATTCCCTGTTAAGCGTTCCCTGTTAAGCGTTCCCTGCTAGATGCAAAAAATCTATATCTTTTTCACGCCTATGTCTAATAGAGATGAAGCAATTAGACAATATAACCAAATACATAATACCTAAAAGTATTGAGTTATAAACCAAACATAGTAACCGGAAAAAAATATTACTACGTCTTAAATTTATTTCATTTATCCTTTATTGATTCCTTCTTCCTTATGACGGATAAACCCACAGACTATGCTGCTATTATTCGAGCTGGAAATCAACTACCATCTCCTCCAGAATGGTTAAAAATTGGTGCAAAAGTCTATTCTCCTGAATATGGCATAGGTCAAATTACAGCCGTATTAGGAAAACGCTTAATTGTAGACTTTTTGGAAAATCATTCTCCAGTGCATTTTTATGATTGGCAAATAGCAATTAATGAGAAACACATTAATCCTAGAGATATTACAATTTTTAATCATAAAAAATTCAAACAGCCACAAAAATCCCAGATTCCCACAGCAGAAATAGAAGCTATTTCCCGACCAGTATTTCAAACAATTGCCCAAGAATTTTTAGATAATTTAGTAGCGATAGATAACACACCGCCAACTCCAGGAAAACTTTATCCTTTGCCAGAAGATTTACCAATTACTCTCAAAAATTCTCTCATTCTACAAAATATTACAGAACTCTATGAACATCAAATTGAATCATTAACCGCTCTAAGGAAAGGATTAGATATTTGCATTTTTACCCCCACAGCTTCCGGCAAAACTCTCTGTTATAACCTCGCCATTTTAGAATCATGTTTACAACAACCTGAGACTACGGCATTATATATTTTTCCCCTCAAAGCATTAGCATTAGACCAGATGCAAAAGCTAGAAAAAATGACGTCATATTTCCCTGAAAATTCCATCAAAATTGGATTAATTACAGGTGACATATCCTCAGCAAAAAGAAAAAAATTATTTATTCCTAACCCACCCAATATTTTAGGTGTAAGCCCAGATTTATTACACTATCAATTATATAGAATTAGAAGTAAAGATGGAGAAAGATGGCGCAAATTTTTTCAACAACTCCGTTATGTAGTTATAGATGAATCTCATACTTATAGAGGTGCTTTTGGCGCACATTTTTCTAACCTAATGCGACGGTTAAAAATCGTAGTAGATAGAGTAGGAGGCAATTCAGAAAAATTACAATTTATCTTTAGTTCAGCTACTATTGGAAATCCCGCAGAAATGGCAATGGGATTTAGCGATCGCTCCCATCAACCGGAAAGACTTCATTTAATATCAAAAAGTGGTGCCGATACTTCTGGCAAAACTATTTTATTTTTCGAACCAAGTGATACTGCTAATCCGAATGCTTGTGAAATAATAATGTCTTGGTTACGCCACGATTTGAGTGGGGTAGTATTTTGTAATTCGCGGGGAGCAGTTAAAAAGTTATTGGGGATAATTAAACGAATAGCTGATAAAAATAGAGAGAGTTATTTGGCAGATAAGGTAGCAATTTTTTATGGTTCTTTGGGATTTGATAGGCGACAGGATATTATCCAAAAATTACAAACTGGGATAGTAAAAGTTATCCTTTCTACCTCTGCATTAGAAGCAGGAATTGATTTACCAGAACTTGACTGTTGTTTAGTGCGTGGTTATCCAGGTAGTTTAATGTCTTGGAAACAAAGAATTGGTCGGGTAGGAAGGAGAAATCCAGGGTTGGTTATGTTTTTGCCAGTAGCTCAAAATCCCTTAGATAATTTTTACGGAAATAAACCAAATTTATTATTAAATGGTGAGGCAGAAAGTGCTGCTTTTAATCCAAATTATCCGACAATTTTAGGTAAACATTTAGAATGTAGTTGTGTCGAAAGTGGAGTACCTTTGCATGAAATAACAGAACGTTTTGGAGAAGTGGCTGGAGTAATTGCCGATAGCTTATTAAAACAGGAAAAAATATACATTAATAACTCTAATCAACTCTGGGGGTATGGTTATCCTCACCGGAATGTTAATCTACGCGGTCATGCTCAAAATGATGTGGAGTTAATCAATATTAATACTGGAAAAAGTTTTGAAAAAATGCAAATGAGTCTGGCAAATCAAGAAGTATTTCCAGGAGCAATTTATTTTGCTCAAAATTATGATAGTGAGTTAATAACCTATCGTTCTGAGAATCTCGACTTAGATAAAAAACAAGCATTTTTAAAACCTTTAGGCAAAAATTTTAATTTAGAAACTAAGCCAAAAACTGGATTAGTAATTAAAGAAATTCAGCAACTAGCAACACCTCAAATCATTAAAACCAATATTTCCAACGCCCGACTTAGGTTAAGTTTATTCTGGGGAGAAATTACATTTTTCGTAACAGGTTATCAGTTGTTTGCTACTAAATATAAAAAAGGAGTTGAAATTACTACAGTTGTGGATGAAGGTAGCTTCGAGCCTCCCTATCAAACTCAATATCAAGCTCCTGTTGTTAAAGTAGAAATAAATTATGCTTTTACTCAAGCTATACAGGAAAATATTACACCTATTAAAGAGAAAATTAAGGATAAAAATCAAGGAATAATTCCAGATGATTTCAAAGACTTATGGAGTTGTCATCCAGATTTTATTGCATTACATAGTATGGGGCATCAAATCATATCTGCTATTCCATTAGTAGTGTTAAGTTCGAGTCAAGATGTAGAATGTTTTGTTCAGCGACAAGGTGGAGAAACAGTAGGTTATTTTTTTGATACTTGTGATGGTGGAAATGGAGCCAGTGAAGCAATTTTTAATCAACTGTTGAAATTTGCAGAAAAGGCAAAAGAATTAGCAAAAAATTGTGATTGTGAATATGGTTGTCCCCGGTGTTTAACTCAACATCGTTGTCCTCAGCAAAATCGAGGTTTGTATAAAGACTTGGGTTTGTTACTTTTAGAGGCGATCCACTATAAATAAAGTCAAAAATTACAACTATTTCCAACTTTATGAAGTACAAAATTATTGAGTAGTAAGCAGAGGAGTAGCTCAATAATTAATTATTAATAATTACCTCTTCTTAAATATGTTTGCAGGAACAACTGAAGCAGCAACTCTATTAGGAATCTCCACTCAACGAGTCCGAGTCTTACTTAAAGAAGGTCGGATTCTCGGCGCTTACAAAATCAATTGTAAGACTTGGGTGATGCCTCTGTTTGATGGAATGCCAATTATCTCAGGTAAGAAGCACGGCCGTTCTACTAAACTTACCCAAACTTACCCAAAATTGTATTTTGAGCTTTGGAGCTAGCTTCCTGTTTCACGCATATACCACTGACCGCAGTCTGTAACTTATCTTCTCCACAGGCTTAAAATCGCTTGGAACTCAAGCTACTTATTCACATAGTTTTCTAGATTGACAGCAGCATTCAAGTCTCTGTCACCTTCAAAACCACAGTTGCCACATTCGTAAGTTCTCACACTCAATGGCATT
>JAAUYL010011115.1_pt1 | contig 10381 bp, 7 predicted proteins | sample 7278011 | NCBI WGS metagenome assembly JAAUYL01 (sample SAMN14350225, study PRJNA611818) | marine sediment metagenome | isolation source: surface marine sediment (1.8m) | place: French Polynesia: Moorea | collected 2018-08 | reverse complement strand
TAGTGTTTCCCATAATTTCCCATAATTTCGCTTCATAAAACTGAGTCCTTCTCAACTGAGGCGGGCACTACATAAGCCTTGAGCTGTTCCTCTTTACTTATACCCTCTTTGAAGTGAAGAAAAAACTCAGATTCAAATTGAATCAAATTTAAACTTTGCGATTTCTTAGACTTGCCTTGAACAGTGGTTAACTTCCGATCGGTGACAAGTTGTGTCAGTGTTTGACAATGGCGTCCTGCTCCGGAATCAGTCGTTTGCTGAGGATCAATAAAGGTACGAATTCTGATTTGTTGCGCTGTCAAATTCAACTTTTACCTGAAAATATTTCCAGGCTTGAGGATTCCGTCAAGATGGCAGTCCAATTTAACCGCCGGAGGAAACCCCGTGATCACGACTCACCCTTCTATCAAGTCGCGAGAAAATGATCCACGATGGAAAGATGTCGACATGACTCGAGAACTTGCCGAATACAATGTCGTCATTGTCGGCGGAGGACCGGCCGGAATGTCGGCTGCCATTCGACTGAAACAGTTGGCAGCGGAAAAGCTTGGAAACGCCGATGACTTCAGTGTTTGTGTGCTCGAAAAATCTGCCGACATCGGAGGTGAGCTTTCCAACTTCATCTCCTAAGCAAGATCATCAATGATTTTGATTTCTAGGACACATTTTATCCGGTGCCTGTCTGGAGCCATCGACACTGACAGAACTGATTCCCGACTGGAAAGAGAAGGGTGCTCCGCTGACTACAGAAGTCAAGGAGGACAAGTTTGCCATTCTCACCGAGACTGGCAGGATTCCAGTCCCGATCCTCAAAGTAAGCAATACCATTGACAGCACTAGGTTTTTCAAAAACAATGCTCGACTTTTAGGGTTTTCCAATGCACAACCATGGCAACTACATTGTTAGAATGGGACACTACGTTCAGTGGTTGGGTCAGCAAGCCGAAGAGCTCGGTGTCGAAGTTTATCCCGGATCGGCAGCTTCGGAGGTCCTGTTTCACGAAGATGGCAGTGTCAAGGGTGTGGCTACAACTGATCTCGGCATTGCCAAGGACGGATCTCCGAAGGACTCATTTATGAGAGGAATGGAGTTCCATGCCCAGTGCACAATGTTTGCCGAAGGATGCAGAGGTCAGCTGTCCAAGCAACTGATGGACAACCTCGGCTTGAACCAGAACAACGAAAAACAAGTTTATGGCATTGGTATGTAACTTATTAAAACGACGATCTCTTCAGTACGATCCGTTTCGTTTTCCAGGAATCAAAGAACTGTGGAGGGTGAGACCGGAAGTCCACAGTCCTGGCAGAATCGAGCACACCGTCGGCTGGCCACTGCCGGTTAGATATACCAGATTTGCTTACAAACAAGTCAATGCCACTAACTAAATCTTTTCCAGGATACGAAAACATATGGAGGTTCATTCCTGTATCACTTGGAGGAAGACAACTTGGTTGCCGTTGGATTCGTGATAGGACTGGACTACAAAAATCCCTACATCCACCCATTCAAAACATTTCAGCAGTTCAAAACTCATCCTAGCGTGAGCCCCACTTTTGAAGGTAAAACCTTTCAAATCGCAACATTTTTCTAAATAAGTCTTCTGTCGAAATTTCAGGTGGCGAGCGGATCGGCTACGGAGCCAGAGCTCTCAACGAAGGCGGTCTCCAATGTATACCCAAACTGGCCTTCCCCGGTGGCTGTTTCATTGGTAAATATGCAGCAAAAAAGGAATTTAAAAAAGTCGTGAAAATACCTGTGTTATAGGCTGTTCTGCCGGCTTCATGAACGTGCCCAAAATCAAGGGGACCCACACTGCCCAAAAGAGCGGGATGCTCGCTGCCGAAGCCATCGTGGAAGCCTTTGCCGATGGTGGCCAGGAAAAGAAAACCCTGGATCCAGTTTCCTACGAGGACAAGCTCAAAAACAGCTCCGTCTGGAAAGAGTTGCACGCGGTTCGAAATGTCAAGCCGGCCTTCGCCAAGTATGGCATGTACGGTGGAATGGCCTACACTGGCTTGTTTTATGTTCTTGGCAGAGGCAAGGAGCCTTGGACTTTTGCACATGGACATACTGATCACGGAAATCTGGAGTCCAAGGAAAAGCACTCCCCCATCGAGTATCCGAAGCCTGATGGCAAGCTAACGTTTGACCTCTTGAGCTCGGTTGCATTGACCGGCACGAATCACGAAGGCGATCAGCCGCCACATTTGACTCTCAAGGACGACGACACTCCCGTCCAAGTCAACTACGAGAAGTTTGACGGACCCGAGGGCAAATTCTGTCCGGCCGGTAAATCAATATGGATTCGTGCGATTTCACGAGTTTTTTCATTGTTTTGATTTTATTAGGTGTTTACGAATATGTACCCCGAGAAGATGGCAAGGAAGGCATGAGGCTAGTGATCAACGCTCAGAATTGCATCCATTGCAAGACTTGCGATATTAAAGATTACAGCCAGAATATCAACTGGGTTTGCCCCGAGGGCGGTGGCGGTCCGGCCTACGATGGAATGTAAACAATGACAATGCAAAATCCCTTGGTTTGTTTGTTTCTCTTAGCATAACTAAATATATTTCTAATGATAATATTTAAGTTGTTAGAACTATTAACACGAGTGTCCTATCCTTGTCAGAATCATTGAATCTACAAGCTTGACAAAGGAGGGAGGATTTTGTTAAATCATGTTATTATTGCACCCGATTTGCGATTTTCTCATAAAAGCGCAGAAGCAGCTTTTTCTGGGGTTGTCAAACTTGTCGGGAGCTTCATAGAAATATCTGACACGGAATATTGTATGAATTTTACATACAGTGTAAACATATTTGAAAAAATCGAACAGAGGAAGGGTATGAATCAGATTAGGCCAGTCTAAAAAGGTTAATTTTGAAAGACAAATTTTAACAAAAAAAATTCGTGAAATTGTGCAGGAAAAATTGATTACGAGGAGCTAAAAAGTGTAATGAAGCAATGGTGGCAGTAAATATTTACACTTTCATTTTTTTAAAGCACAAAGATTCGCCTAGAGTTATTTTGGGAGGGGAAGGGATTTTGTAAAACTATTAACATATTTTTGAGATCATGATTTGGCATTCTTACATAAGATTACAAGGCAGTAGATAAGCAGCAATTTTGATTTGAGTGTGAAAATCACAAGCACTCGTGCTTGATCAAACATGAAGAAATTAATTGGATAAGGGGTGAAACTAGGATTAGGTTACTACGGGCACAATTTTACATAGAAAGTCCGTTCCTTCTGTGTGATAACAATAGTTGGGGAGCTTTTAGGTTTCTAGTCTGATTCACTGCTAGTTTTTGCCGAGGCCGACGAGGCTGTCGCCGCCATTAATGGCGGAGTTTCTGACCTCTCCGATTCGGGCTTCCTTTCTTGAACTTTCACCTTCGACTTGGACCGCTTCTTGGATTGCTTAAAGTGTCCTGCAATGCAAAAATGTCAAATGTCAATTGATAACGTGGGAATCTTGAGGAATTGCAACGCTAATGGCCGACCGCAAATACAAGTCTCTTAATTCTTAATTGATAAGATGATTTTGCGTCGCAAAATATGGTGGTATGATTCATGACTTACTCGTTACTGACGGCTGTGTTGCTGTTGCCGTTGTGCTTTGTGAAGGAGTTCTTTGGCTTGACGAAGAAGATGGTCCTGAAGCCGGAGTTGCCGATCCTGACGAAGTGGTTGTTGACAATGTTGAAGCTGGTGTATCACAGGCTGCTTTTGCTTCATCCTCCTCCGGACTCTGATCAAGTCTGGAGCCACCACCATGATCTGGATCTGTTGATGCTGTCGGTTGGTTGCTACTGGCTGCTCTGGAGGAATTACTTTGGCTGCTGCTCGGATTGTTTTCAACTCGGTTCTCTCTGTCCTCGTCACTCTCTCGAACTCTGATCGGGTAAGGTCTGCCCGCGGCTGTCTCCCATTGGTATCGCCCTTCCAGCGGACGCTCGGACTCGAAGTTGAAGTTCCACCGTTCGTTAGCTTCTGTGAGCTGTTTTTGCAACTCGTTCTTGGCAAACCTGAAACGAATATGGTTAGAGGGTGTTTTCTAGAACAGGGATCTGTTGACTTACCTAATGTTTTCCTCAGTATTGCCCTTGCCAAACAGACATCTCTTGACGTTAGAAGTGTTGGGATCGATCGGCGATCGTCGGCGACGGCCTCCACTGCCATCCTCGTCTTCGCTACTGTTACTGCTACTCCGGTTTCCCCCGGGAAACAACTGGATCCGGTTGTACAAACTGAAAGCCATCTTAACTTTTTCTTCTATTCGCTCTTCTCAATTAGACCTCTGAACCTGAAGAGAGAAGGTGAGAATTGCGACTGGAGATTAAATGCACACACGTCTATAACATTGTTAAGCCCTTATCAAAGCAAAGCAGTGGCCTCAAGATCGTGCGAGAACGAACAAGATTTCTGATTGACACCCTGGTTATCTTTGACTTTGAGCAAATAAAACTTGCAAGCTCATTCGTTAATTATCAATCAGAAGATCGTGAGAACACATCGCCCGCCAAGACATTTTCAAGTGCTTTGTCAGCTTCCTTCAGTAAACACATGGGGATCAAAAATGCACTTTTATCCCTGAAATTCTAGAAAAACTGCCTTTTTGCATGACCAAATGACCAAGCTCACTTGCAAGAATATAGATTTGAATTTTGCAAACAAAGTCCTTTCTTCGGGAAAACCGGGCGTGTCCTCAGCTCAGCTTAGCTCAGCAACCGCGGTGCCTGCTCTCCCCCTTCTTTCGATTTGGGCGTTGAAATTTCCAGGTTTTACTTACCATTCTGTTCAAGATGAATAACTGGCACACTCTTGACAAGTTGGAGACGTGCAGCAGCCTTTCTCGAGGTCGCAAGGAGCCTCTGAGATTTGAAAAAGGCGCCGGACTGTCTACTAAATAGTTAATAAAACGAACTACAGCCGCCTATTTGCCACTGTCTCTCTCTCTAGGGTCGAGCACTTAAGCTTGGGTATTCAAAGCCATTCTTAGCTAGCTTAGCTTGCTTGTACACACCTGGACGGAGTGCTCAAGTTGGACTGCCCTGGTCTGCCGGCTGCCAAAACGGCCAGCCTCTGGAGCGCTCGGCGATCGTGTCGTTGTTTGCTTCAAGCAGCTATGCCGTCGATCCTGGAGCTGGAGTTGGAGTGGCGCGTCACCTAGCCGTTATTGAAATTCAATTGTCGCGCCGCGCCAAGTTTCAAATCTTCTCCACTTTACTAAAAGGTCTTGAATCCAGGATGATCACATTTTCTTTAAACTCTTTATCGAAAGTTGACGCTTCAATTTTGAAAGTGTGTTTGTTTGTTTACACTTTTGAAATTTGAAACCGGTTTCTCAACGGATTTTTTCAAGAAAACTGAGATTTCAGGATGCTCATTGCTCTTCTGCTGAGCGGCAGCGCAGCACTAAACAGCGTTTCACACACACGTGAAAAACTCTCGTTTTTTTGAAAATGGCGCTCAAAAATTTCTCGACATTATGTCAATTTTCTTCTTAGTGCCAAAATTGCGAAAAGTCTTGCGTTATCTCAACTTCAATTAGTTTATGAAATGAAAGGCATTTTTGGCTCTGTGCTGCCTCCATTTGCTTTGTTTCGAAGGCGTTTGACAGTTGCACTGGGGGAGCCAGCAACGGCCACAACTGTCAAAATTGAACCGAAATTTCGCTTTTTCATCTAACATTGATTGTTGAATGAAAAGTTCTTGCTATTTTTCTCGATAAAACGTCGTTTGTTTGACTATTTCTTAGGGTTGCTAAGCCGATTTGAAGCCAATATTTTAGATCTGCTTTCAGCAAAGTGCTTGTAATTCCTCCGCGTCCTCTGTCCCATTTAGGTGACGTGTGGAGCAAGTCTACTTTTCCAAGGCAAAAGTAAAAAAATACCACTCAAATAATGCAATTTTAGCTTGATTTACTGAAAAAACAGTCCTTTGGCTGGTATTTTAACATTAGGTATTGTCTATTCTTTCTTTGTTTTTGACACAAAACCTTAACTTGATTTCGTTGACAGATGATTTCAGAGATCGAGCTGTTCTGACACCTCAACCAAATTTGGCTCGGCCTGCAGGAGGACTGTCTGCCATTGCAATTGCAATCGTAATTTCGAGTACAGACGAAGAGGGCGATTAAGTGTCGGATCTAGAAATTGATCCACAAAAATCGCCATTTTTCGGGGCCTCCGACAAGCCAAAGACAACCCTGTCGGCCTCAGCAACTCCACGCCAAGGATCCTTTGAAGTTAACATCCATTCAAAAGGTGAGCAACTCAGTGATTTCCCGAGATCTTCGCCATCAAAGTCCCAAGTGTTTCGAATAGAAAAGTCAAATCTTCTTCGCGCTCCAGGGGTGAAATCGGTGAATTGCATAGTTCCGTTCAGGAGCCGAGTCTTGGGAGCTTGTTCAAGCTAATGACTTTGACAGCTTGCCAGCCTCGATCGCGATTTTGCAATTTCAAATAGAATTCTTCTTCCAATGAATGGTTTTATTGTGTAGCTTTTTGACCCCGACCAGAGCAAGGTCAACTTCATAGAAAGAGTTTTGCTTGGCAAATATTATCCAGATTTAATGAAAATGGCCGCCATTTTGGCCTTTAGAAGCTTCTAGGAGTTCCAGAGCAATTGGATTTTCCTCCCTACTTTTCAGTGGAAAGCGCTCATGAAATCGATAATTCTACACAGAGAACGCGCTTCCTTTCCAACTCTAACCTCCTATCAGTAAACTTTTTCGGGAGAACATGCGCATTTGCATGATATGAAATATATGTTGACGGTATCCGTCATCACTTTAGACTTGATTCCCACAACTACTGCAGTTGTAACGGGGCGTAGCTGTACTTTGTTAAGGCTGAACAGAGAAACATTCTTCTAATGTCAGATTTACTTTTCTTGGCAACCCCAGGCTTTTCCGATTGAACTAACAGCTTTACAGACAGGTGCACTGTCTCAGAAAAGATGAGTGCATGTCCTTTGTCTTGGACTATTGGACTGTCTGATCTTAGTAATCAGCCAAAAAACTTGTGAAATCGTCAGAATTTTCGAGATTCAAGACTTACATCATGCTCTCCCCTGCAAAAATTGATCCTGATCTTTTGACTTTGCTATTGCATTGTCCTACGAAAGCAGCCAGCTTTTGATTTCATATGCGCTCTATAAAAGTAAGTATATGGATATGTGACACTGACAGTCGTATTATGAAAAGCCCTTTGTTTGATAAGACTGTTAACAGTTGACAGTGTCAAAAAGATCAAAAGGTGTTTCGGATTTCAAATACTGTCACATATACTAGAATAACAAGATTTGATTAAACAGTGAAAGTGTGCCAGGGACAAAGATAGAACTCTTTTTTTCCTAAAGTGAGCCAATACAGCGATAAAATCAGTCGAGTTCAGGAAGACACTCCAAAACTTGTTCACTATATGCTCAGGTCAAGTCCGGATTTGGTGACTGCACAAAGTACAAAAATCTGTGACTCTTGTCTGTAAATGCTGAATACAGTCCCGTTTACCTTGGTAGGTATAATGTTACAAGCTGTTCTGTTTTATCAAATATGCTCAGAAATGAGATAGGCTAGCAGGTTTTCAACAAAGTTTCGGCAAGGTTTGCGAAAATTCCTTACTTAGAGATTCTTGCCTGAATTGGCACAAGAACTTTTGATCTCCTTAGCAACTCATAGCGGCGTGGATAATTCGATTAAAGTAATAATGTTTGTTAATGTTAAGTAGGGGAATTTTGTTTGCTCAGCATAAGCAGTCCCCCCTTGCTTCAATTTAGAACCCTAAAAAGTCATGCCTAGAACTGCACTTCATAATTTAATACGGAGCTCGAATTTTCACAGAGTTTGTAGAGTCTAAAACAAGCCCAAGTTTTATGGATGATACAGTCAGAAGAGGCTTGGTAGCATTTTATAATGGGCCTAGCTTGAAGACACTGAATGTTGTCAGGCATTCAAGAGAAGTCATTACAATCAGGGATCTCTGTTCAGTGATGAGTCTTTCTTGAGCTAGTGAAACAGCATTGTCTAGTCGCGAAAAAAATGGTTTCAAACTGCAGCACACGCACCAACAGCAACAACAAAACTCTTTGTCTGAGATTCAGATTCTAAATACATAGGCGCTGGCCAAATCATGTCTAGCCAATGTTGGTGAGCAAAAAGTTGAAGAAGAGTTACTTGTGGTGTTACGTAAGAGTTTTTAGCTGCAAGCTATACGTAACATTAAAATTGCCCTTTAGAAATCAAAGCTTTTTTCTGGCTTTCACCGTGTACTTCCTAAGATTTTTTGGCCTAGGTTCAAAATTTCGTAGCAGTGTCGGGGAAGCCTTTTCCTTTTTAAAGGTCGACTATGAAGGCAAGAATTTTTATTTCCATACTTGCTTTTGACAGCTGCTGCCCGAACTATCTCTACATATTTTTGAAGTGAGACGTCGCACCTGCGCCGAGCAAATATTCAAAAAAGCAATATTTCAATGAAAATTCGTGTATTTGTACGCGTAGCGTACTAACTTAACTAAGCCAGTGTAACTGCGTAATTATCAAGGACGTAGCTGTCAGTTCGCTTTTAACTTGTTTTTCTGTACAATTGGGTGGATCTGTAGCATCTGCCTGCTGAAATTTCATTTTTGATGTCAGCTAAGGGAGAAAACTAGCACAATTTCTTAATCTACATAAATCAGAGCAGCACCCCTACAATTTTAACTAGAGGCAGAACTGTCAGAAGTGTACTTGTATAATCTTCACTTGCCTGCCATGGCGTTCAGCTTCCTTCCCTTTAAACTTTTATATGTTATACAATATTGCTTTGAAAATGTACTTACTAAGTACTTCCAAGCTCGCGTGCAGTACCTGGGCAAAGGCAACCCCCAGCTTTGTTCACACAGGCAGCTACAGACCTAAGTACTATGGAACCACAGTACCTTGTACAATTAGAGTGGTTTTCAAATAACATTGGCCACCTTGTTTAAAATGGTCTAGTGGTACCTGATGCATGCAGCAGACTCTAACAAGGACCTAGCAAATCGAAGTACGAGCTATGACGCATTTTAGCTGATAGCACTATACCATATACAGATACGCAAAAAATCCTACGCAATAGTGTATAATGGCAGACGCGCTTTTAAACTGCGTAGATCTCCTGTCCTACCCTCATTCCTACGAAAAGGGGATGGTCAACAAATCAAGTTTTCAGTCATGATTTTAGAAGGGACGACGCAGTACCTAAATAGATACTTAAGTATTTAACTCAAAATCTGGTGCAATCTTAGGCAAACAAGTGTGTGCAGAAATCTTGCACGGATAAGATGTGAAGTGGCTTACTTATTTTCCATGAAGCGAGCTGTAACAGCATAAATCGCCATAAGTCTCTTTGCAGAAGGCAGAAGCTTCGTGCGTGATAGCTGCATGGCAAATGCATGTCTCTTTGAAATCAGGTTGCACAAAGAGATGTCAACCTAAGTGTCTTTGTTTACAACCCATTTATAAACATAAACAAAACCAAGAAACTATCTGTATCTGGCCATTAAAATTCAGTTCAATTTAAAGGCCCAAATTAAAATTCAACAGTGTTGCCTGCCCTGATATTCTTATGTAACTTGCTCAAGCTTATAGCTGTGCCCATATACTGTAAAGAAAGAAACAGTATTAAGTACAAAATCCGTGCGCACGGGACGCCTTTTTTAGTTCGATGAGGCCAGGCAGTTCAGTTACAGAGAAGTTAGCAACAGTGAAACAACAAAGAAGACAGTCATGAAGTGAAGGATTCAAAGGCGAGTGAGGAAGGAAAGTTTCAATACTTTCTTGAAAGTCAAAGCTTTCAAGGCTAATTGTGACAACTCCCCTCTCCCGCGCTCTTCTCGAAAACCACCAAAAGTGCCTTAAATCCACCAAATTCTCCCCACTGGGAAATCTTTTGAGCGAAGGTAAATAGTGTGAAATGTGACTGACAAAAGGCTGAATTCATGCCAGCAATTCTTGGAGCCTTCCAAACAGACAAAAGGTCAAGAACTTTGTTGGTCAGTGCCCCCCAAAAGTGTATTTATTTTGATACAAATCTAGATTTATTCTGTGCACGTACTTATTTGGGGATTGGGAAGTTGACGAATTTTCATTTGAAGTGGTCTTAAACATGAAGTAGTCCTTGATTTTGTGCTGCGCCTGCGAAATTCTCCACAATATTTACAAACGGCCCTTGTCTAAAGCTAAATAAGGCTTGCACATCTGCTCCCGAGCTTAAAGCAAACTGAAGTTAAAGGGGGATAAAGAAAGAATAAATAACTTTATGCTCGCAGAAATGCATTTCTCGTTGGAAAATCTTGACAATACAGTAATTGTTCACACAAGACAAAAATTTACGAGTCTATTGCACGAAAGG
>JAAUYL010023407.1_pt1 | contig 10383 bp, 9 predicted proteins | sample 7278011 | NCBI WGS metagenome assembly JAAUYL01 (sample SAMN14350225, study PRJNA611818) | marine sediment metagenome | isolation source: surface marine sediment (1.8m) | place: French Polynesia: Moorea | collected 2018-08 | reverse complement strand
TGAATGCTGCACCAAGCAAAAACAGACACTTTATCACAGGTTGACGACGATGAATGGCTCTAAGTTTTAACTGCTCAGCAAGTCTTGATGTCAATATCATTCCAATTGATTACAATTCATTCAGATCTTGGAATCCCGGAACTGTGAATGTCAGGCTCACGTCACGTTTGAGATCATCGAAGAAAATATCGTTGCTTTAGATCAGACGACGATTGTGCAAACACAGAGATTTCAATGACAATTACGATAGATAATCGTTGCTTAGGCCTCTACAATCGATATCTGAGGCTTTCTGACTCTGTTCGAGGTTGAAGGTTGTTCGTGCGAGGTCACCCGTCACCGTCGGGCGTCGGAGTCGGTCGGACTTTGTTTACAATTTTTGTCAGCTGTCGCTCTTGCTATCGAACGGGGCCGCCATCGATTATCGACTAAAAAACTATCCTAGTCTCGCCTTGCTAATTTAAGATGGCACCTGGCAATGCCTGTCACACTATATTAAACTAATTAACTAAATTACATCAAATTCTGGAAGATGAGCATCCCGTTCCACCGACAAATAACATCTTTTGAAGTTTTGAATTGAACACAGATAGACACGCAGAATCAAAACTCCACAACAAAGTCGATCTTAACTGTTGCCCCACGTTTGTTTACAAATTGCGATGTGAACACGTCATTTTCAACATTAAACGTAATACTCGAGAAAATCTCGGAGGATTTTCATCTTGAAAGTGTCCAGGATCTTTGATCTGCTGTTCAAAAGCCAACATGTTGTACTTCGAGGATTATCTTGAAAGTGAGTTCCACCAGTTTATTTTGGTCAAAAAGGCTTTAGTGGGACCATATGGTTGGGTTGCTTTCAACCTACTCCAGCTTGAAACGAGCAGCTTGTTTGTTTGACGGGGGAAAGTCAATTTTCCATATGGCCCTTAGAATCCTATTTTGCAGCAAAAGTGCCGAAATGACCAGATTCCATTTTGTTCATTCCAGTGATCGAGCACCTCCCAGAAGAGCTGCGAGAGAGATTCACCGACATGCGTGAGCTAGACTTGTCTGTTCAGAGTAAGTTTCAAAAGCCTAATGTCATTGTGCCAAGCTCATTGCTAACGCTTAACCTTGTTTGTAGATCGTATGGACAGTCTGGATCAACGACAAAAAGCCTTTTTCGTCAACTGCATCAGAAAACTCAAGCCAGACGAACGGGAAGCCGAGTTTGAGAAAATCAAAGCAGATTACAAGAAAACAATCGAAGAGTCCAGTGAAAAGATCCATCAAGCCGAGGAGTGTTACAGCCTCGTCGACAGATATCTTCGCAAGCTGGACGACGAACTTCACAAGTTCAAGATGGAATTGGAGGCCGACAACCGAGGAATCACCGAAATTCTAGAGCAGAAAAGTCTGGAGCTGGATGCTCCTCAGCCCGCGTCGCTCAAGGAGAACAAAATGCCCAAGAAAGTGGTACGCAAATCTATCTTACTTTTTAAAGCAACTTGCAATTGCTAATTGTGGATTTTTTCAGAGGAAAAAGGATGGCGCATCCCAGTCTCATTTTGAAATGCGACCTCCGCATGGCGATTCGACTTCCAGCACACTTCCGCTGCAAAGAATGGGTCCGGATCATGTCAATGCTGCCATCGCCATGGCTGCCTCGCAAGCAATTGCGGCAACTCAACAGCTCAGTGGTCGGAGGACGTCGAGTCTGAAGGCATCTCTGGAGGCCATCACCGAGGGGGTCCATGCTCACGAGTTTAGCATTGGACGAGAATTGGCAGGCGCTGCTCAAGCTGCCATCGCCAGCACCAGTTTTGCCAGCCCCGTCTCGCTCCCTATGCTGGACGAAGACGCGCCCGTGGCGAAAAAGAGGAAGAAGGGCAACAGATCAACTGACACTGATCTTGATGCGTTCGGTGGTGCCGGGTCCAGCCGAAGTCTCCTCGACGAGGTTGCCCCGCCAACGGATGACCTGATCATTGAGGGCATCGAACCAGAATGGACATACGATCCCAATGAACCGAGATATTGCACCTGCAATCAAGTGTCCTACGGGGAAATGGTGGCCTGCGACAACGAAGACGTGAGTCTAATCATTGACTTGGAAAATCAAATCTCACCATGAAGTTTCTTTTTCAGTGTCCCTACGAATGGTTTCACTATCCTTGCGTTGGCATCACAGCTCCTCCAAAAGGCAAGTGGTATTGTCCAACTTGCATTACAAACATGGCGCGACGCAAAGGTCGTAAATGAGCGAAATATTATGGTGTGATCAATTACTAAGAAAATCTGTTGTGACTCAAGTTAAATTCTGAGTGAAATAATGAAATTCATATTAGTCATAGATTAAAGGTATACCCTTGTAAGCTTTGGAACATTATGAACATCTATGCTCATTTATTTTTGACTAGTTGCAGTGGCATCTTTTTTACTTTCACGAAGGTCTTTCAAACGATCCTCCTTCAACTGTTTCAAGTATGCACTTCTCTCTGAGTCGGTGTCGATTGACAGGTTGGCCATTGTGACGATGCCTGTGAAAACCGCCAAAAACACAAGAACGAATTTCGGAATGGTCACTTCTGATATCGGTCGAACCCCAGATGGTTGAACTTTACCAACGTTGGAGAATGGCGAAGAGGCTTGATCCCAATTCCGTTTGATTTCTCGACTCTTCTCCGATGCGTGATTCATTGAGCTCCAAAATGTTTGACCTTTATTCTTGTCGGTTGGCGTGTAAAGCAAGGGATCTTCAACACGTGGATCAGAAGATGCTTGAAAGCCTGCTCTCTCTTCCTTGGAGAAAAGATCCTCCTTCATACTGAGTCTCTCTTGTTCCAGTTCCATTTTGCGCAATTCGCTTTCATATCGCACATGTGCTGGAGCAGTATGGGTTGCCTTGTGCATGTCTTCAAGGGTTGGAATAGAATCGTCTTTATCACTAGCCACCTTTTCCTTTTCTTGAGAGGAAGGCTCTTGGACGATCTTCTCCTTTACTTTCTTGAAAGGATCACGTTTTGTCATGTGATCTTTTTTAATTTTTGTTTCTTCTTTGTTAATCGTGGTGTCTCTCAGAGGACTGGTCTCATCGTTGTACAGCTCGCCAAACGTCTTGTTGCTGAACCTAGGGTTGCGGAATAGCCTCATGCTCTCTCTCAGTGTCGCACGATCTTCTGGACTCAGGTGTTCGTACATTTCCCGCTTCTTTTGCAACTCAATTCTAAACAGGATCTTTTTCTCTTCGAGCTTCTTCAGCTTTTCTTCCTCATGTTTCCAACGTTCCTTGTAAAGTCGCCATGCGTTCTTCATGCGTTCTTCGCTTAAATCAACCTTGATTTCACGATGAATTCGAGGATCAACTCCATACCGAGGCCGATCTTTAGTCGCGTCGAAATTGTCATCGCTATTGGCAGAATAAATGGTCTTCTCTCTTTTCTGCCCAATGCCAAGTTCCAAATCGTAGGCCTTTCTCTTTTCTGGATCGCCTAAGACTTCGTAGGCCTCTGCGATTTCCAAGAAGAGTTCAGTCGATTTTTCATCCTTGGCCACGTCAGGATGAACCTCTTTTGACAATTGATAAAAAGCATCCTGAAACGTAAAATAGACCTCGCTTTGTCTACACTCTACTAGCACAAGAATAGGACAAGTTTAACCAGTTGTTACCTTGATCACAGAACTTTTGTCGGTCGGCTTTACGCCCAAGACGTCATAATGGTTTCTTTTGCTGGACTTTTGTGTCGCGTAAAAACACGACGTCTGGAAAAAAGTCTGCAGCCTCGTAAACTTGACAGCACCGGCGATGGCGAGACTCCTTGACAAAGCCATGCCATTGGAATACTCATCCAAAATTGAGATTCTTTCACTTGAATCACTTCAATTTTTTGACATTTTTGCTTTCGTTTTGTTTTTGTTTACATTTTAAAATGGCCGGGGTCCATGCTCAAGATCGACTCTTGCAACACTCACGTTCGACACACATTTACTAAGACCGACTTCTTTGTCGCAAATAACACATCACATCAGTCACATTGAAAATCTTATCTCCGCACGTGAGCAACTTTTTTGGAGGTCAATATCAACGTGACCAAATGAGCACATATTAGGTAATTTGTTGGTAATTTTATTCAGTCCGGATTTTAAAAAATGCCTAGAAATCAAGCTTGGAAGTTCACGGCATCCTCGGTGACGGCAGCCCCTGTCTTGGAATGTGGCGAGACGAAGCCCTCCTTGAGCTTGCCGCTGGCGATGGCAACAAAGTACTGGTTGTTTTCCAGGTCGATGGTGACTTCTTCTGGCTCCTCAACCGGAGTGGTAATGGTGGTCACGGTGTCCCTGGTAAAGGTACAATGGATCTTGCCACCGCCGAGGTCGACCTGGGCCATATTGAGGCCGTCAGTGAAGCCACTTCCCTAAATTGAAAAATAATGATCTGGTCCCCGGTGTCTGTCTGAAAGAATGCTAATAATCCTACATCAACAGGAACGCTGTAGAAAGGCTTGACTCGGTTCCAGTAGTTTCCAACAGTTCCATCATAGCAGGCCACGACCGCATCGTTGCCCATAGATCGACCTCCGTCGTCGGAAAGGCCGACAGCAACCCAATGTTCGCCATCATCAGCCCCCTCAAATTGGCCTTCAAGTTCGAAAAAGACCCCCTCTGGAGCCTTCTTCCAGGTCACGACTACCTCGCAATTCTACAAAAATGAAGTAATAGCAAATAACGATCTTCATTATCCACTGCTTAAAAGTACCTTGCCCATTTTACAAGCGTCAACATCACTTCCCTCGGGAGCCTTGGCGAAACAATTCTCATTGCAATTATCGTAGATGTCTGCAGCGGCAAAGGCCACGAATAAGGCCAAAATCAAGCTAGTTTTCATGTTGACTTTTGAATGTAGAATGACCGTAATTTGATGCTATTTGGACCAAGCCGCAATTTATCTAATTTAGGCCGCAGGATTAGGAGAATCATATTTTCTCATGAACAAAGTCATATAGATAAATGATAATACATCCTAAGTATTTGTCAGTGGCAATGACATTAATTTCTAAATATCATGCATATGATTGCTATAGACTTTGATTCAGTTTAGTCTAAGGGCTTGTACTGGATTAGAATTGATAAGCAAAGAAAATTATGTAAGTTGTCCTTTACTATTGTTTGAACGAAATCGGCCGATTCGGATTCCAAGTGCAAATGTTGGGGTCAGGGATTGGGGGGTTAGCAGTACGTACAATTTCACGAGTTTCTCGTTTGATTCCAAAAAATATTTCTACACAAGAATCTAAAAATGCAAATAGATATTTATTGCAATTTAACACCAGATTCTTGCATTACGATTGACATAGAAAATATAAGATTAAAGTAGAAAGCTTAGTTGACTTTTTTCTCGGCTTTCTCCTTCTTGGCAATCTGTTTGTGGAGGCCGATGAGGTCGCTCATGACGTTACGCTCGAGGACGACGCCGGCCGCCAGAAGGCCGCCGAAAAGAGCACCCGTGAATCCACAAGACAAAATATCCTGACCCGTCAAGTACAATCCCGGTATGTCAGTCTTCGGCCTCAGCTTGGCCGTCATCCAGGGTTCGAATCTCTGCTTCGAGTGGTCGAGGCCGTAGATTTCTCCGTGAGGCTGAGCAATGTAATGCTTGTTGGTGACTGGGGATCCAATGTCAATATAATCGATATGATCCTTGATCTGGGGATAGAGTTTGCAGGTCTGTTCGACGAGCATGTGGCCGATAGTGTTCTTGACGCCGTCGTAGTCGTCGCCCCTTCGCTTCAGGGGCGCGTTGGCCCACTTCTTGTACCACTCCCAGTTGGCCAGGGTGACGATGGCGCAGGTGCTCTTGTTCTCGCGTCCGGGATGCTTCTTCCAGTTGGGGTCTTTGGCACTCGGGAAGCTGACGAACATCAGGGGCACCTTGGAGTCGAGGGCGTCGTCGATGTCCATCTTAAGGTAGTCGTCGAAAGCCGTTCCCGAATCGTTGGTCGTGAAGGCCCAAATATTCTCGGCCTTCAGATTGAGCTCCTCGTTCGAGGCGTTCATGCCGACGAAGACGCTCATGGCGGCCACGCCTGGCTTCAGGTCCTTGCAGATCTGGTTGAAGTAGGACTTCTCGGCCACCTCCTTGGGCAAGAGTCGCTGGAAGGTGTTGTACAAACCGGCACTTGAAATGATCATTGGAGCTTGGACAGAGTATCGCTCGCTGCCCTTCTGAACGACGACGCCAGAGGCCTTGGATCCGGTGAAGGTTATCTCTTTGACGTCAGCTTTCACAAGAACCTTGCCACCGGCCTTTTCAATGATGGGAATCATGTCTGAAGAACAAACACATTTTTTCCATCGATACTCAGAAAATAAGAAAAGGCAGCAATCTTACTGTAGGCAATTTCGGACGCGCCGCCCACGGGGTAGTAGGCTCCGTGGCTGTAATGGTTATTGAGCAATGCCTGCATGGTGAAGTGCGACTTGTCTGGCGTTGTTCCGTAGTCTCCCCAGCAGTAGCAGAAAACAGTCTGGAGGTCCTTGTTCGAGGTCAGTTCTCGTACCACATCCAAGGTGGTGCAGTCCCTCTTGCCGCTCCAGAGATTGGAGAACAAGCTCAGAATGGGCGTCGTGGCAATGATCCTGGCCAACCATAGAGGCACGATCTTGAGCAACACGGAGATTGTCGTCGAGCCACCGTACTCTTTCAAGAGGGCGAAGAACTTATCAATGGCCTCCTCTTCGTCGGGAAACTGTTTCTTCAGTGACTTCTTCCACGAGTCGTGTGGGCTGACGACAGGATAAGTTCGGCGATCGTCATCGTAGCCAATGCTGACAACGTCGTACGCATCCTCAAGGCGATTCCATTCGACCTGGCCTTCGCAAACCTGATCCATCAGGGTCTTGTTGATGTTGGGGTGGCCAAATTTGCCAATATAGTGGATGCCCACGTCGAACTCGTAGCCTTTGTCGATGAACGTGTGACAGCATCCGCCGGCCTGATCGTGTTGTTCCAGCACCAAGACTCGTTTGCCGGCCTTGGCCATGATCACCCCGGTGGTGAGGCCGCCGATGCCACTGCCAATGATGATGGCATCGAGATCCTCCGGGACCTTGTTGGCAGCAAACGACTGCTTGAAGACGGCGTCGCGTTGTTTCTGATCAATGATGTAGGGCTTTCGCTTTTTGCGATCGTCCTTTTCGAACGGGTTCGGGGCAGAGGATTGGCGATACCAACGGAAGACTTGGATGGCCAGGAACAGGGACGAGATGGCGATGGCCGTCTTGATCGCCACTTTCAAGACGGGGACGGTGAACAGCCACATAATGGAGTCCAACATGTTGGCGCCTCAACTGTCAAAGCAGGAAAGGAAGAAATTAGTGCGCAGATCAGTAAAGGTCAGAGTGCTCGTCGTGCGAGCGGGCTCGATCAATCGTCGCGTCTGATAAGAAAATCAATGCTGTTCAATGTTCATGGAAACTTGTAGCCTTGCAATGACTAACATAGCAGGGAGTCCAAACATCCAAAAACCAGATGTCGTTGAGATGACGTAACCAAATCACGGTTAGCAACAAAATCCAGCTTTTTAGTGAAGACAAATCCATACACCCCCGATGACAATGAATTACCTCGTTGGCAAATGAAAGCTGTAGTGTAATCCTTGACGGTGGGTTCACAGGAATTCTTGAGAGGTCCAGCCACTGTTTCACGATTTTGAAAGAATTTAGATTTTCGGTGATAAAATAAAATGACGTCTTTTTTATTTTGACTTTTGAGAAAATTTTCAATGACGAACCAAAAAGAAGCCGAGCTCAAAAATACTAAAATATAATGACAGCAATACGCAATTTTCTTCTTAAACTTTAAAGCAAGCTTAACTTTAATTGCTTACCTTCAATTAAATTACCTTAAGAAATCGAATTTATCGAACTTGAGGCAAACGTAACCTTTAGTAATATTTACAGTTTGCCGTAATTTTTTGCATTCGGTTCAACAAAGCTCGTTCGAGTAGCCAATCAGGGCGAAGAAAAATATTTTGATTTTTGGCACCCAAACGAAACATTGAAGTCTTTAGTCTAGTGAAGTCAAGTGTCACCGATTGAATCCTTTGCCTAATTACCAATTAAGCTAATTAATTAGCCTACCAAAATGTCCTTTGTAAACGTGACCGACACTTTACCCAAGGTGAAAGGCCTCCCTGTGGGATTAGAGGACAAACTGCATCGTCGAAAACAGAGCTATCTGCAGCACGACAGTGAATGGAGGAAGGCTCGAGTCGAATATTTGAATGCAAAAATTCGCTACGAAGCCTTATTGGACATGGCCTTAAATTGCAACCTTCAAAAGTGTTCCGGATTGTCCAAAATCTCTCCAGAGCTGGTGATTTCCAGTAGCGTTTGGACCAGGGTTGTCCTTGATCGATTGCTCCAGACTCACGACAACTCAATTGAACAAAGCCGCAAGACTGCCAGTTTAGACCAAACCATCGTCAGTGCAATCAAGGAGACCATGATGACGATGTTGATTGGACAGAGTAAGAACCTCCTGGCCAATTGGACTTTGGCCGAGTCCACAGGGATGAACGACTACCTCCATGTCAAACAGTTGCCAGTCATGATCAGCTCCGATGTCGAGGCCTTGAAGTGGCACGACCTCCAGACCAGGCACAACGTGAAAAAGCTAAAGCAGGAAACCGAACGAAAGGACATCATTCGCAATCATGTCGGCGTTGTCCGCGAGATCATGACCAAACACACGTTGAGCAATGTGGCGACGCTCAACAGGTTGCAGGTGGAGCACACGTCCGCCAAGTTGAAAGCGCTGGAGCTCAAGCTCAAATACATTGAGTTGGAAGTCATGGCCATGACCTACACTCCGGATGCTGTCAAAGCACTGGACAAGATCAAACGTCAGTACGGTGACGCGATCGACAAAGTCACCAAGGAAATCTCATATCTGCGAGGAGAGCTTGACCGCTATCAGGCCGTCGGTCCTCAATTCGAAAGTCTGGTCGAGGAGCACAGCAAACTGCGGAGTGAGATCGAAAGCAAGAAGTGGGCGCTTCAAGAGCTCAAATTAACCGGTTGAAATGGTTCCAAAATACTGACAGGGTCTTTTTATTTATCAAATTCTAAAATTATCTCACACACGCACATGAATATGATACTTGAAACTTGGAAATATAGAGATGCTTTCAAACGTTGTACCAGGACAGATTGCGGACTTAAGCGTTGAATAAAAATAGATTCCAGGTGATTTGCAAAACAGACCTAAGCCTCTTCCATGGGCGTTCCGCCGTTGCCATTGCTTCCTCCTTGTCCGGGCTCCTCGGCGTCGTCGTACATGCCCTCATCGTCTCCACCTTCGCCCTCCTCTTCCTCTTCTTCTGCCTCCTCCTCGGCATTCTCGGCAGCCTCTGGATCAGGATGGAGTTGTTGACACTGTGACATCGCGGTGAACATCGCCTCCAACTTTGGTTTGTCGTCCGGCACGAATCGGATCTCGGTCATGCCCTGGCCTGAGGACGCGTCGTCGTCGTCGTCGTCGTCAGAGGTCTCCGGTGTTGACCGCGGTGTCGGGGGTTCGCTGTCTACCAGTTTCGTGTCGATCATGAGGTACAAGCATTCTTGGTTGGGAAAGACGCTCAGGTCCCGAGAAACGGCGTGCAGGGCAATGTGAGGATACTCCATGCTGAAGGTATGGCCAGCATCGCCGACCCAGGAGACTCGGGCCTCTGATATGTAAAGTGTGCCCTTGCCGAGGCACTTTTCGTTGATGTACGAGGTCGTGTTTGGCTCTCTGTGCCGGATGCCTTCTTCAGGTGGTCCAAGCGATGACACGACAACCATTTTGCAATCGTGCTCGCTTCGCTTACTTCTTTACTTCAAGAATACCCTGGGCAAATCTGGTAAACTGACAAACAGGGAAACCTGGCAACTTGGAAGCCACAATTTCTTTTTTCCAATAACTGAATCTTGAATCTTTTACCACGATCGTTTGTGTCTTCTCAATCAAACGTTGTTTTGTTTTCTTTGCTTGCTTTTGATATTTCAAATTGGTGGCGGGAATGCAGAAAAGAATGGGTGAAATACAAAACCGTGAATGAGTTTACCTTAATAAAGAAAACTGTTTTACCATAATTTACATTTAAACTTTTTTAAAAAAAATATTGAGTTAACTTTTTATCCAAATTACATTTTGCTGTGGAAAAATTGTTAATGGCAGCTCAAAAGCACTAAACTTAGTGCATTAAGAATGAAAACATCAACAAAACGAAAACAAAACAAATCAGAAGTCAAAAATCAAAAACTCAAGATGAAAAAGAAGTCAAAAACCTCGAGGGCAAAGCCTGAACTGAACATTGAACAGGAACACGAAGAGGTCGTGATGAAGGCCGAAAACCAAAG
>JAAUYL010011269.1_pt1 | contig 10383 bp, 7 predicted proteins | sample 7278011 | NCBI WGS metagenome assembly JAAUYL01 (sample SAMN14350225, study PRJNA611818) | marine sediment metagenome | isolation source: surface marine sediment (1.8m) | place: French Polynesia: Moorea | collected 2018-08 | reverse complement strand
TTATGCACTGCACTTTCATAGGACTTTTCCCTAGGCATAAGTGCCTTTTTTTCGCACCTGAGTAACCACACTTTTTGACATACTTATGATGGGACTAGCATATTGGAGGGGAAGCTCAAAAAGTCGTTTATCAAAAAAGATTTCATGATACCAGCTTCAGCAGCAGCAGCCTCCAGCCTCCGAGGCTGTCGTCGCGGTCTTGACTTTTTGTGGCTGGATGGCGGTGAAAGCCGCCTCAAAGAAGCAGAGGAGAAGTGATGTGCCAGGATTTCAGAAGACGATTTCTGGGGATTTTGACCATATGCCATCAGAACTGAATCAGATTTTGCGTCGCCGCAGGAAAAACAAACGCAGTTTTTTCCTCCGCCGACAGGCTGAAAATGGAAACAGAACAAAGAAAGGAGATTTTTCGTTGATGCCCCCATGGGACTATGCTTCAGTGAAAGCTGTTTTTAAATGGGATATAAGAAAATGGAGCCAGAGGAGGGGCATAAAAGTTTGCCTGATATATCTGACTGTTGTTTTTGTTTTGCTTTCACTTTGCATATCGTTCCCCCCTGTTTTTGTTCTGATTAGAAAGTTCCCTCCCATCTAGAGCATGAATCAATTCATACTTTCCAGTGGATATAAATAGCGAATGCAACCACCTAAATATGTTATTACTTATACAATGGCAAAAAGGAAATGAAAGCCTTGAGCCTGGAAAAACTTGAGCTGCCTCCTTTCCATCGGAGAAAATTAACGTCGGTGCCCACGGGTATAAATACAATATTCCCCCTCATTTCTAATCAAGCTCACTTCTCTTTCTTTCTTCTCTATGCTATTTAGATGACTTTTGCTACAGACGATTGCATATTAGACCTATCCATAATGGGTTCCCCATAGCCCTTAAAGGTCCTTCTTAAAGCCACGCGTCTGTAGCCGGTTTTACATTGAATACGTCAATGCTAATCCGAGTTTAGATAAGAAGCAGGAAAGTAAGAAAAATACCAGCTTTAATTTTATTTTAGTGGGGTCCCTCATTTAAAATCTTTCTTCGCTGAGCTTTCTACGAGTACGACCGAGGTCCAATCCCCTTAAAGTGGCTTGCGAAATTCACTCGTCAGGTCGAATGCTGTCGTCCCAAAACTGTTCCCTCGCCCCTAGAAATCCGGCAGCATCCAACTTCATGCATTTGAGCATGGAAAAGTGGAGATAGAAAGCTACAGCCATCTCTTTTAAGAACCCCCTCTAAAGTCAGAGAGACTATATATACAGTAGAGGGAATCTTAAAAGCAGTTTCTACAGACATTTTACTACAATACTATGTGTGTAGCTTCAGCTTGGCATACTTGGAGATATATGTATAAGGGCTGGCTCGACTGAGATCCGATATTTCCACGTCTCGTTGAAAATTGACAAAAAAATCCGAGCTGAGCTGCGAGAGGCTCCTCTACAGCTCCACAGTATAAGAATTGAGTACAATGTTAAGTCGCCTCGTACACAGCTTTAGAACTTGGCTTTCTTCCCCTCCGATAGCTTCTTGTGCTTCAAAGACATTTTAGTGCTTTGAAATCTTGAGAAAGACGTGATTCTCCAGCCAATAGGAAGAGAGAATGTAGGAATAGACCAATCAGAGGCCAGTCACTTGGTGGATGAATTAGGCACCCTGGGACGGTGTTAAAGCGAGGGGACAGTAGCAGTGGCTCGAAGGAAGAACATCCAATAAAATTGGATTTTTCAACTCCCCTTAGGAGAGCCTAGAGGAGCAGAAGAAAGAAGAAGCAGGCAAAAAGAAAATGTAGAGTTTTCTTGGTTCGAGCGCTCGCAAGCCCGAAAAAGGAGGCAATTTTGACTTTTACTCGCGCGCGTTTTTAAACGAATTTCCTGAGTGGAATCCGAAACGCCATAAAGGGAATATTACAGCAAAAGTTCTTGGGTCTCCATCCATTGTAGAAAATAAACAAATCCATTCTTCAAGCCCCTGCTCTCTCCCTCTTCTAATTGTTTGTAAGGCTCCCAACTTTTTCTCCCTTTCGTTTGGTAATATCAGAATTCCGATTCTCTACGACGATCGCAACCAACTCAAGTTGGCAATTCGGTCGACAAATCAGGGTCTCTGTAGAGGGGTATGGCACTAGAGAAAGGGGTTTACTTACCCCTCCCCCTTTGAAAGAGGCTTGTTCTTTGACAGTTTTTGTACAGCTGAGCTTGCATGTTTATTGTTTATGTGTACAGAGAAGTAGTAGATTTTCTAATCTAGGGCCAGCAGGCAATGAATATTGATGAATCCTAAAAGTGACACCTAACAGAACAGAATTCTCCTGAAGAACAGAACAAGAAATATATTGTGAAGATATTACAAATACAAACAATTCTGGACACACCTCAGAGAAGCCTTGAAAAAGCTTGCTGCTTCGCGTTTGCGTTTACGTTTTGCGGTCAAATTCCATTTTTCATGTATTTTATAGACAGAACTATCAATCGTCCATTTTGATGAATCGTTCATAAAACCTCCATAGCTGCTATAAAGCCTATTGATTTTGGAGCAACTCAGGGAATTTTTGCCGCGCCGTTTTTGCTTGAAACTGTTTATTTGTACTCTTGAAAAATGAAATAAAAGCAACGAAATTAATCAAAGCATTTCTGTTTTGTGTCTTCTTGCGGTTGGTAATTGCTAGTTAAAGTTAGCTGGGTTCTCAGAAAAAAAACTGGCTTTTGTTAAAAGAGAATTTTGCAATTATTCAGAAATGACCAGGATATCGAGTTAAATGAGTTTTCGATGAATTTCATTGTTTTGAACTAAATATTATTGTATTTATTGTGCTGATTGCTCCCAAGGGAGAGTTCTCAAATGTAAAAAATGGCTTTTTAAATTGCTTTATTGTGCTTTCACCAAAGATACCCCTTGCAATCAGAGATCTACAAGACCTGGTTGGATATCTGATAAAAATGAGTGTCTTGTGCCCTTATTTTCTAGATTTTGCCTTGGGGCCTCCCCGTTTTTTGCCTGGTTTAATAGCCAATATAAACTTCAAAGGGAACTCGACGAGAAAAACGCTTGAAGCGTATAAAAAACTTGGCTGCAAAACTAAACAGAAAGAAAGAAAGCTCTATTTTTTAGTTCTCTACAAACATTTATTAAATGACAGGTCAAATTTTGCCGCTGTCATGGTTTGTTTCTTGTTCAGCGAAGGAAAAGGAAAATATGCCAGCTTTTTAACCTTATTTAAAACGGTCAGTTTCATAGCACACAGAAGTAATTACATTCAATAATAATGAATGTGGTGAAACATAAAATAAAACTTCAAACAAAAATAATGAACTTTGAAATTTTTCGTGTGCCAGTTGAGAATCATGAATATTTTATCCTCCCTCAGCAAAAACACAGGATATTTGAGGGATATTTTACAATTTCAGGGAAAAAGTTTGACCGCCATTTTTACAATTTCAGCTTTTTATTTCAAACGATACCAGAACACGAAAACCTTTACGTAGTATAATAGGAATTGAAGTCGAGAGAGTCCTCAGTTCTGAGAGAAAGGGGGCGACGACAGGTTCAAAAAAGTTTCCATGCTGAAAGCTGAAATTTTTCAAAAGCGGTTTTGATTGTTTTCCCTGAAATTTTTGCCTTCAAAAACACTTTTTCATCATGCGATGAAGGCGGCCGTTTTCAACAAGTCATGCTTCGATCAGCGGTAATTTTCCGGATTAACTTTAATCCTCCAATCACTTCCGGTTTTAGAGGCATGCAGGCACGTGTTACGTAACGGACCACGTGGCCGAACTTCCGGTTAAGCCTCGAGAACGGCATTTGACCGGCACTAGTGTTCAGTTTTGGTGAAAACTGCTATTGCATGACTCAACATTTTTGCCAAACTTTGAAAATACACACCACACCACTCTCTTGGCAGTCAAATGTATAGTAAAAAATGTCAAAAATACTCTGCTACGAGCAAGTATGAACCGCCATTTTTCTAATGCTGTCCGGCCCCTCACTTTGGACAGGCTGAAATCGTGGAAAAAAATGTTGTTTGGAAAGTGCTTTTTTGCCCTACGGCTTCCTGTTGTTGAAAATAAGAAAACTGACGTATCATGCTTAGTCGCCATTTTAAAAATAGAAACGGCATTATTGGTTAATGACTTTCAGAACGTTGAACGTTGCCAAAAATCTCTTGATTTAATGATGTTTTTCCCTCTATTCTTTTTAAACAGAACGCAGACCATTTTTAAGGGAGGTGCCATGACATTTAAATAATTGATCTTTGCTAACTACCATTTAGGAAGGGAAAACAAATGACATCTGCAGTGCAGCGTATTTAGTAAGTAAATGAGAACTGCTTCTGTGTCTCTGCTTTCTTTTTCCACAACAGAGTGGTGGGGGGCTTTTACAGTCGAAAAACGTGATATTTTTACCGAACACTCCCTTCGGACTAATTACTATACTGGCACTGTATTACGGAGATCTTGAAATATTGGTTGGTTTTCGTTCGTACGTACAGTAAGTACTCTATGCAGTTAGAGATATTTTAAGTACTTAAGTAAGTACCCTCAATATTGTATATAAAACTTGTGCTCAGCTGGCTGCACGTAACATACTTATAGATTGTAACAAAAGCCGCCGGTGCATTTTGCATTAGGGCTTCAACTAAAGCCATTTCCGGATTTTCACCCCCAAGATCCAAGGAATGTCTAGTCAAAATTTCATTGAAATCGGCCAACTAGTGACTGAGATATGACACATGCGCTCGCATTGGGCACCTTGAAAGAGTAAGGCCCAGGGAGGGAGTTTCCGGGATTCGAACCCGGTCTAGTATTGCACGCTGTTTTGGTAATGGCGGGATCGCGTGACGTTCACTCTTCCCCCTCCCTCTCTCCCTGCGTTTCACCCGAGGGTGTGGGGACTTTACTTCAATACCATACTTTAATACGTAGCCAACGTAAGGCAAGTAGTCTATTAGAAACTGGAAACTTTAGTAGTTGTAGGAAAGGAAGAAAAGAGAGCAACTAGAACGGCAAAAACAAAAAGTTACGTTGGGTGGTTCCATAGTCGATATAAGTATTATACCATGCACAATGCACACGCACTTCAACTTATGGTATACTTGCAATAACAAGGAATAATAAGAAGGAGCAAAAGCACCTGGTTGCAATTACAAAATCGGAGCATGTCAAAATACAAAATGTCAGCCCCTTTCTCTTTGGTTTGGATCAAACTGGTTATGCCAAGTTGACTGTTTATTTTCTGAAAGCTGTGTTTTGTTTTTCGGCCTCGCTCTTTCGAAGTCAAGCGGCTTGTGGACTTGTGGTGGTAGTAAACTTGTTTTTTGTTTTGCCGGTTTCGGTCCCTGTTTTGTTGTTTTTCAACCAAGACTATGGCCTCTTCTCATGTGCATTTTAAGATGTAAACAATTATCATAGATGAGGAGAGCCCGTAATACCCTCCCATGGCTGGCTTAGCAAACTCCAACTAACTTTGCTTTTACAAGAAGAATGACAATTTTGTTTAAGTGTGCCAAAATAACATGTCAGAACTGTTTTTGAACGTCGCTCGAGCTCCCTGGAAATTAGTGAGAAAACTTCTCTCCTTTCGACTTTGAATTACCTTCCGTCGGCACTGAAAAAATACTTTCGACATAAATATTTCCTGGAGCTTGCTGTTCCGCCTTCATTGACAGCACTGTTTTGGGAAGCTCCTTCCAGGAATGCATTAAAATCCCCTAGATAAATTAAATACCTAACCTATTTTTAATGAATGTTCATGAGGGAAAAGGGTGAAAAATAAACGAATTTATACTGACATGTAATTAAAAAGCTCTAGCTGCCCTTTACATATTACCGAAAAAATGTAAAACCAGTGTAGGTAGACTAGATAACTATGCAAAGAAAACAAAATGAAACGCTAGTGTACATGTACACTGTACGTGATAATCATAATTAAAGTCGTGTGTAACGCTAGCCTACGCAACTTGCTTTGTGCTTTTTAATTAGAAAATCCTGGCTTAACTTCACAGTAGTACATTCTCCATAAAAGAGAAAACAAATGGTTATACAAGAAAGGATTTCGCAGGTAATTTAGATCAAGGCGTGAGCAAATAAAGTGACCCCCATCTCCCTTCTTGACCAGAGTTGTTGATGTTTGAATGAGGAGGAGGGGGGAATCTTTAAAGCCATGTCTTTTCCCCAGTGAGATCATCAATTATTCGGCAAACGACAGAATAAACCAAGTTTTTGAGGCTCGCCCAGCTGTGTTCGCGGTTGCGAGGCTGCGAGGCTGCGAGGCTGTCAGTGGCATCTTCTTTTTCTTCTTTTTCTGCAAGGGGGAATTTTTCTTTAAAAAACTTTCCTCTCTCTACTCGACTCCGCCTGCTCCTCAGAACTTTCATAAAGAGCCTAAAGTCGTCAGAGTCGACCACCTCTCAGATTTCTCTAGGTTATCAAGTCCCTCCTCTAAGCTTCTAGAAGTCACACACAAAAAATGTTGAATCCAGTCTCTTTAGAACACGAGATTGCAAGTTTCAGGTGAGAGATAAAAGAGGGTAGATTTAGCTTTGAAAAGGGAACCGGAAGTGACTTCACTTATCTGGAGATTTTCTCAGATGTTTCTAACCGTAAAAAGTCAAAAAAAGAGCCACATATTTTCTCAAGAGACGACTGTTTCAGAGATTTTGCCGCCGGAATCGAGCAAAAAATCCCGCTGCTTGGTTAACTTGAATGTATCAAGTGGATGGGCAAAACTTTTGGCAGTAGAAAATAGATACGGTTTTTTGCGCCCTCCAGCGCTCCATTTTGTCATCATGGAGATTTTCTGTGGACTTTGCTCTACTGGGGAAAGAATATATATTTATGTCTTATACATTTTTTGCCATCACCACCATTCTCCAGCTTCTGTTTTTGAAAGACAAAAGCTTTTTCTAAGCTATATATTGTTCGTTGTTATGGTACGAGTATATCTAGTTAAAACTTCAATGCAACCCACTCAGTCATTACCAACATGTAAGACATTGAGTTTTAATAGTAGAGAAGAGCGCCTGTTGAAATAAACTGTCTTTCCTTCACTAGATATGTTCCATACTTAATATGCCAGTCCGATATTTCTCATGATAATTTGTAATTATTGGTCCCGCTGCCAGTTTTGTGTTACTTTCATTAGAAATTGGAACTTTACAACTGGTCTACAGACGGGTACATTTAACACAAAAATGGTTACTTTTCATGACGCACGTACGCTCGTTTTTGTTTCCTGAAACCGCAGATCGGAATGTTGTAAATAGCCATAGGTTTAAAAAAACAAACTCAACTGTAGAAAAACATTGGCCTATTTTGAACCGTCATTTATTGTTGTGGTTACACTAGGAATTATCGAAGAAAAGAAAGCCAAAGAGAGCTGGCATTTTGTTTTCGTAAAATGCCCTGTTTCACAGTTTTGACACTTCATATGAGGTCCAATTAGTTAACGGCAAAACGACAGGGTATGTAGGGGGATTGGCAGTCCCCCTGTACCCCAATTTTAGGACCTAGTTCAAATGTTTGTTTGCTTTGAAATATTAGTTATTTGGACTCCTTTGCTGGGGGGGTCCTCTTTAAAAAGCACAATAATAGCAAATGCTTAACTTGACTAAACTTAATGCCGTAAGTATATCGGAAAACCGGTAAGTGTGTGCGTAATAAAACTTAATGTTTTCATAAATTCCATGACAATTGTCAATAGAGTGAATCACGGACTTAACGAGGACTGAGTTAAGTCCGAAAGCCATTAAAAATTAAGTCCGAAAGCACACCCCTCAGCCTTTTCCCTGAATTTGGAATAATATTTATCTACGTAATACAACGCAATTATCCTGGGAGAATTTCACTAATTATCATGCATTATTCATTGCCTTTTGTCCAAAAATGCTCTAGAATCTATCCACTTAAGGCATTTTAACACTGAATATATTCCTTCTATGGCTTCGGATTTATTTTCAAAACTTTGTTGAAACCTATACGCGTGTCCAGTTACGAGGGGAAAATGTTTTCCGACAAGAAGGATTCTGTGAAAATAACAAATACTTATATTAGAATTTGCGACCAGAGTGACCGAAAACTTGTCAAAATTGTGTTGTTGAACAGAATTTTTCAGGACATTTTTCTGAGTGCAACGAAGCAAATCGGATTTTAACGACTTTACAAAATTGAATGCACGCGCGCGAGCTCTGTATCGGCTTAGGGGTAAAGCGGAGCACAACATTGCCCTGCATGCATAGAGCGACGACTCTACCCTTAATCAATATGGAGAATTGAATAATTTCTGCCTGTTATAGTTTAGTTATTATTGTCAGTGTATTTCATTTTATACCCGCTTCCGACAGCAGTTGTTGTAGTGTTTTAGCTGTGTTTTTGGGCATATTTTTCGCATCTTTCAACTGTCAAAGAAATGTATCATTATCAATTATTATTTGGGCTAATATTAAAAAATCTTATTTTTTGTTATTGTTTTAGTATTTAGTTTGCAATTTCATTTGTGATGTTATGCACAGTAAAAACACGGAACTTAAAGCATCTTTTTTGGTTTTTCGGTGGGTAATTAATTATCTCATTACTTAAATCATTTGTTCACACAATTTTTATGACCAGAATTGGGAATGTTTGTCGCTAAGAAAAATGCATTATTTATAACTAAAATCACAAGATTTTTGGACTAAAAATGAAGTATGGTAACTTAAACTCGCTTTTCAAATCCATGATTTCGTAGATTTCTGGATATCTTGGATTACTTTTCGTCATGTTTGCATTGCTAGTCATTGCAGGTAATTTGTTTAATATAAACCAAAAAAGTCAAAGATATGTCAGGCTATATCTCATTATGTCATCATAATCTAATCATGCTATCAATTGGTTGTTGTTGTGGGTGTCTTTTTTGGCGGGAAAATTCAAATTCAAGGAACTAACTGATGTTCAGGCTCGGGAATGCTTGTTTAATAGGGAGGAATGAATTTCTATTCAAAAAGGAACTTCTGTTTGCTCGTGGTTTTCGTTGATCAGGTCTGACTTTTTGGTTTTGTTTGTTTACATGTTCTTTTCTTAGGAATGCCTGATTCAGCTAAGGTAGGTATTTTTGCATTTTCTATAGAAATTAAATGGAAACAATGCCTACAAGTTTTTTAGATTATTTAGTTTTTTATGTAGTTATATAACAACGCAGCATCATCAATTTTCTCGTTCAATTTTAATGATCACAGATGTAGTACTCTCCTAGAGGATCATTTTTAAAGTGGTAGAATTCTTTTTTTGTATCTCTTAAAATCGACTATAGGTTGTAATATGTTTCCTTGCAAAATTGTATGTCTGTTTTAGAACCAATATCTGGTCCATGTTTATATGTTTAGTTTAGTAGGTAAAAGTCTTGAAAAGTTTTATCTTTTTACACTTAGAAGTAGAGTAGTTTTGCATACAGACCATCGTAATTCAACTACTTCGACTACTATTCTTATTAATATGTGTGTACCTTATTCGTTTTAAATAGTGGGTGGTTTGGGTGAATTTTGATCAGGAAGCTCTTGCATTCACCTTTATATTTTATGTTCTTCGGTTGGTATTTTTCATGTATGTGGTTTGCTTCACGTCGTCGTCAATTGTTCAGAAGGAGAAAAGGTGGATCATTTTTCTGAGGTAGCTTGAAATCATCGTTCAGTTCTATTTACAGAGGCTGCGAGGCTGCCCTTATGCTGGGGTCAGGCTGAAAGCAACCGTCATTGGTTGGCTCACCCTCTTGGACACGGGCAAGAAGACCACTGAGGGTACAAAGTCCGAGGCCGCCTTTTCAGCCTCAGCCTCCTCCTCCTTCTCCTTCTGGAGGAGGAACGCCTGCATGATGTGTTTGGTGTTCAGGTTGCCGTCGGCGGTCGCCGCCGGGGTGGCCCTGCTCGTGGGCACCTTCAGGACCTCCATCAGCCTCTTGACGTAGTGCGTCCTCACCTTGCTCTTGGAGGCCGACTTCAACGGGGAGGTGAATTGCAGCCTCCGCCGGAAGGCAGAGTGGGAGGAGTGGATGTGGCGCAGGCAGGAGTCTCGCCGTTTGAATTTCAGCTGACACTTGGAGCATTTGAAGCGCCGCCTCCGTCCGCCGACCGTCGAGGCCGCCTTTTTCTTGCCTCCCTTTGCATTCGACGTGGAAGAGGCTGAGGTGGGCGTGTCCGGAGTCTTTTGCTGACCCTCCGCCACGCCCCCTCCGAGACCTGGGGGCAGGCTGCCGTTACTCCCTGCTAAGAGCTGTTGCAGGGGATTCGGAAAGGGGAGGCCGCCAGGACCGCCTGGGAAGCCAGGAAATCCTCCTAGCAGAGGATTGATCAGGCCAGGGAATTGCTGGGAAAGCATGTGACGCTGGAGCATCTCGATATTGGGGAATCCTCCCTTGTTCCCATC
>JAAUYL010014884.1_pt1 | contig 10385 bp, 10 predicted proteins | sample 7278011 | NCBI WGS metagenome assembly JAAUYL01 (sample SAMN14350225, study PRJNA611818) | marine sediment metagenome | isolation source: surface marine sediment (1.8m) | place: French Polynesia: Moorea | collected 2018-08 | reverse complement strand
GTCCACATTGCCATAAAATCTAGAAAACGCATTTCTTATAGGGGAGACACAGAGCTACGTTTTTGTTTTGATATTTGGAATACTGCCATTGACTAGACCGTTTGTATCCAGGGTTCGAGGCTGTCGTCTTCTGGCGAGGCCGCCGGGGTTAGCAGGGAGTCGAGCGGGTGCAAGATCGAGGTCGCTGCCAGGGGCGGCGATAACGAGGGACCCGAAGACAGGGAGGAGATCGTGGAGGCTGTTGAAGGCGAGGGGGCAGGCCCGAGGGGGGTCGGAACTATGACATTTGGAGGCTGCGAGGCCGTGGCCTTCCCGATTTCCGACCTCGCCACGGGCGTCAACGGCAGCAAGATGCTGGGGGGTGCCGTCACCGATGTCACCGAGGTCACCAGCTTGTTGACCGACGTGTTTGTGTTCACGGCGCCGACGAGGCTCTTCGGGTTGACCGGCGACAAGTGTTGGAGCCGCTGTTGTATCGCCAGATTTTGCTGCTGCTGCTGTTGTTGCCGCTGGGCCTGTGTTCGTTGCTGTTGTAGCTGTTGTTTGGTCTGCTCTCCTACTACTTGTACTTGCTGTTGCTGTTGTTGTGGTTGGGGTGGAGGCTGTTGGGGTGGGGGTTGCAGGTGTTGCAGCTGGATCTTCTGTTTTACGACGGGAGCTGATGCTGCCGTGGTCATTGTCGTCATCGTCGTGCCATCCATGGGGTCTACCTCACTCGAATCATTGCCGGCCGTCATTTCGTAAGGCTTCTCCTCGCCCCTCATTTCACCTGGAATAGTTGATGCAAATAAGGTTAAATTCTTCTCTCCCCAATTCGACAATAATCGCATTAGCATTAATTTTCAGGGGCACTCTTAATTAAATTGACGTCAACCTGCAAGCCGCTCAAGCAAGGTCTTGTTCATTCTCATGTTTCGGAAGCAAGAACTTATTTTCACTTCGTCGCCATAAATAAATTAGCTAGAGAGGTTATCACGCAAACCAAAGTAACGAGTACATAGATGTATACTTACATATGACGTTTGTCAATGCCATGATATAATTCTTGGCTAGCGAAAGGGTTTCGATTTTTGACAATTTCCTTGATTGGTGCACGTGGGGAATAACTTCTCGTAATTGCTGAAAATAATGATTAAGAAAATTAGTAAGCATTTAGGATGAATAACCTAAGTTTTGCAATCTCTAAAAATTGGCGCAATTTTCCTTGCATTTTTTTTCAATTAAAACATAACTACTTTGACGTTTGGGGGATCTAACTTGTGACGACAGCAAAGTCATATTAATGCCGAATTTGACGAATTTTGCAACGCTTTTAAACATCGCTTCTTTCATGAACACGAAGCCTATAATAGCAGATAATATCGACTTTTAACAAAGTTTACGCTGCTAATCACCAATAATCTAAGCCGAAGTGAGATCAGAAATCAATAATTTTTTAGATATTTCCTTTAGTCGGGATTATTCAAAACTTTAAGCCGTCTTACTTAATAAAGAGACCTCTATTTCGACTCGTCAAAGAGATTCAATGTAAACAACTTTGTTGACAATTTTCTAACCGAGGAGAGGCTAGCAAGGACTGCACACGACGCCGGTAAATAAATACCGCCTCCTATCTAAGCATTCATAGCTGACTGAGCGATTTCATGCAGCTCAATTATTTTGGCATTAGAAGATGCTGGTGATGTGGTCGAGGGTTTGTTGATTCAGTAAACACGAGCAGGAGTGCGAGCGAGACTCCTCCTGAATTAAGACGGCTGGATCTAAATAAAGCCCTCCAGATGACCAAGTCCTTTTTCTCGACTCGAGTGTTTGTGTCGTTCTCCGTCTTGTTATCAACGACTGCTTTCTAAATGTCTCAAGGGAAACGTGCTAGGGAAAAATACCTGCACGAAAGTGAGCCTCAAACCTCGAGCAAGGTTGCTACATTAAGGAGTGACCATAGAAAATCGAGGCTGTCTCGCAACGCGACCTCTGCGACCTCGGCAACATCCTTGGCCGTTCTCGCGAGAGCACTCTGGAGAGAATAAATGTACACAATTTTCTGGACTTTCGTAGTAATTTTTCCGCTTGTTAGACGATATTAAATGCCTCCATATTTTTTCACTCGATTCTAATTGGCATAATTTACCGGGAAACACAAACGTTCGTTTAATATTTTGGAGGTTCAACAAGGTGCATTGAGATTGAGGTGTCATCATGTCCTTAAATCTACCTTGTTTGCTTGAAATATATGCGAGGAAAAGGGGATCGATACTTAAAGAAAACGGCTCCTCGTTCATCTTCTGCTATGACAGGTTTTATTATATCTTGAGCAGAGGACCAGGATCTTAGTATAATGTAGATTTTTTAAAAAAAGGCCATTTTGCCTACAAAATTCCCCAAGTGGGGGAAACCCGGGTAATTTTGGTTTAACCACATATCACGACCAAATCTATGTAGGCTCACATTATTGCGTTGTTACATTGAAATTGCTAGTGGTTGGAGGGTATAAACAAACAAAACAACACGATTATTTTGATTGGGACCACGGGAAATTATGTAGGGAAATGTAAATGTAAATGTAGCCAGCACTTATTTCATTTGATGAATCCAATCACTTACGGAGAGAACGAGGGAGGAGGGAGAATGGCGGCTAAATACTGTAATTAAATTTGGGCTCTTAGGCGCACTGGTGTTCGTTCTCAGCTAAGCTAAACGAGCTATCTTATGTATCTTACAAAAGTTGAATAGAAGGAGTTCTATTTCTAAATGTTTCTTTTTAAAGTCCGGTCCATTTAGGATAAGAATTGGGAGGCTTTGAATGAAGGCCTCTAAGTAAATAACGAAAGTGCATAATTAGAGAGGCGCACTTATTGGACTTCAAGCAATACAATAACAATAGATCTTGGAGAAGAGATCTCTTGTAATGGTCGATTTTGACAGGTCTGGGCAGCTCTTTGTCTTAGAGTTTGGTTTTTAAAGTGCTGCCAATACCAGCTATTAAATGGCTCCACACTTTAGGCATTCATGAATTGGGTATGTGCGTTACAAGAATAGGCCGGACTTGGTTTATTTTTAGAAACCCCTCGCCTCATGTCAGTGTAATTAGATTGCTACATTATTATTATTGTATGCCACAACTAATCATTTTATAACATAAATTAGTCCATTGTGAAACTTGTACCCTGTTGTGGGTTTGTTGTAAACTGCTTAATTGTTAGCGCGGTCCAATAAATGTTTGCGAGTTGACCACCTATTTTATCATAGAAAATATTTATTTTCTTAGACAAATAAAATTCTGATTATTCGACCAATTTCTAGCCATGATATTGGCTTGATCACGAAAGCAAAACAAACCTGACTTACTGCTAGAAATGTATGCGTGATTAGGCATTTTTCCTAGGGTTGTGGTATTATTGGTAGCCATACCAAACCGTTTGTACTTCTGCTACTGGACAAGTGAAAGCAAATATATTTTCTTTTTCAGCTTTCAATTAAAGTTAGAATTGCATTAGAATAGTATTTTTGAATTATTTTTGTATTTAATCAGAGCATTGAAGTACATCCTAAATGAATTTTCTGCTTCTTTTTAATTGAAATTGGAACATTCTTTTCAGATCTTTACTCCTATTTTCCTACATTTTCATGTATGCAGATAAATGTATTAGTAGCCCGCAGGTTTCAGAAGCGGTTTCTCTGCAGGAGAGTTTGCAAAATAAATATTTAATTTAGGCCGAATGTCATGCCACTTTCCATTTTTTCCATAGAAAAAAAACGTACATTAAAGAGAAAGCTTTTTTGAACTTTGTCACAAGACCTTTTTTAAACCGATGACAGCAATTTTTCGTCAAGAGATCCGGTATTGATTTTGAACGATAATGAGAACGCGCGGCGTGTGGCCTTACTTTGAGGTCGTACTCTTATGTTTCGATTCACGGCGACCGTCACGGTCTCGCCTGAGGATACACTTTATCTGAAAGCTTTTCAGGCTGAAGCCTCTCGAGGCCGCGAGGCCACGAGGCTGCCGGCGAGGTCGTCCGTGACCTCAGCAATCACGTCAAATTGTGCGTGAATAAAAATAGCGGCCGATTATCCAGCGAGCAACAGTTTGCTGTTTGTTCAATTAAGCAATGAAACCGGAAGTTGGCAAAAAGAGGCTGGCATTTCCGGTCAAGTCCTGAGGACTAGAATCTACCCACGCGTCAACGTCGTGCACATTCAATTTGTAGGAGCAAAAAACTGTACCAAAACAAATTGACCAAAGCGTTATCGGTGTATCTACCCAATGAAAAGACAAACAAATTTCGATGAAACGATTGTTTTGCGCCAGAAAAGAAGAAGAGCTAAGAGGAGGGAGGAAGCTGAATTGACGGGTTTCTATAGCGACAAGAGCAAGGACTCGCGCACTTCACACATCACTTCAAAACAACAGTCAACAATATGTACTTATAAAGGACAATTGCTCTTTTCTTTTCTCGCCAAGGTCTCTTTGTTGTCGATTTGACGTAACGAAAATACATTCCACTCCATGAATAAGATCATAGGACAGAATGGTTTTGCTTTCCTGCTGTAGTGAGGTACCCTGCAACATAAAATTCCTGATAGACCTGTATTTCCCCTAAAGGCGTTCGTTCAAAGGCTAGCCAGGAAATCTGCTGAGGCCATGGATGCAGCGAGATACTTTAAAAACTTTGTGCCTCATTTCCACTTGACAAAGAAAAACGTAAAAGAGCAGGCATAGAAGGGAGGTCGTCGTCGAAAAGTTTGTAAGTTTGTTAAAAAAAGCCCGACACCTCGCCTCCCCTTCTCGCGCCATGTTATCATTCTTTTATTAAGAGAGGCATGCCTACATCTGTCCTGAAAAGCTTTAAATCTTGTCATTCAGCACTTTGAGAGTCCTCTCTCTTCATTCTGAAGAGACTAAAATAACAGCCTTTACAGCCTCGCGACCTCAACCTATCTTGGTCTCGAAATAACAGGGGTGGCTTTTCATGAATGCAGCATTCTCTTCATAGGCCTGTTTTGGTTGCTTTTAAGGTATGTGCCTGATGCACGCTTTAAAAAAACTTTTTTAGATGATGTGAGCTCTGCAGATGATTTCTGGGCTTGGGGAAAAATATGGAGATATGTTGTTAAACCACAATCGTTTCAGCTTACATGCCCTCGAGTCATGGCCAGTCGCGTATACATAGGATGGAGAGAAATGCATAAAGCTTTGTGAGCAGAGTTCTGGTCTAAATTTAATTTACAAATCCCCCAAGGTCTTCACAAAAGACAAGTACCCATAGAAATCCCCGGGGAAAATGATGTAAAAATATCAAAATTGCAGCGCATGAATTGGGAAAAATTCCGTCTGCAAACGAGCGCAGAATTTATGGAAAACTTTTCTTTGGCAGCCCCATAGTTTTAGCGCGTGCGTGCATTTTTTAAATTGCATCTCATCTTTTCGGGGAAAAAATGGAACCAACAATTTGGCTTCAAGTCAGACGCAGAAAAAGGCCTAATAATATTTTTGTATGGATAGATATATGATGTGGTCTCAACTCTCAAAGCATCTCCGGAAATAGGGGCGACAGGAAATTAAAAGAATGCTCAGCTAGAGAGAGAAAAAGAAGAGAAGCACAGGAGGGAAGAGGGGTATTATTGTAACCAACAACAATCTGTCCTCCTGTCCTCTCATAAATATTAATACTGTAATTACCTATGCAATGTACGACCATAATAATGTCTTAGGTATTTTTAAACCACCAACGAAAAACATCTCTCTACGTTGTTTACTAAATATTAGACACGCACGGATGTATCTCCATCTGCTCCTACAGAAGAAGTCTTTGTACCTATCAAATGCAAGTCCAATATAGTGATATCACAGTTCTTTGCAGGTGCTAATGGTTGGACGATATATTTTTGTACCTTGCTTCATTTTCTTCGGCATCGTTTAACTCTATAACATTTAAAGTTGTAGCATTTGGTTGAGAATTTCAGAATTAGATCCTGCAAAAATGGATGGAAATTAAGGATAACTTTTCAGAGAGAGAGAATGAAGTTGAGTCGAGTTGCATATGTCCGCGAGCATATACGACTTTCTAAATAGCGTTGAAGAGATGCTTCTCTACATAGCATAGCATTCTACCTACATAAATCGTTTATTCATGAATTCATGAAGTAGGGAAGTTGGTTGTGCGTTACAAACATTAGTATTTAGTAACACTAGACCAGAGAACGAGAAGAGCCTATCTATTTACCTTCGAGACACAGACAGCAGCGGCAATAATATGAGTTATTGTTATGTAGCCTCACTGCCAAAAACAAGCTTCAAGGACGGCAACGAGCTGCCAGCCAACATTTCTAAAAGTAAAGCAATAAATGCTAATGAAATTCTCGTTTACTCCAATAGAGAGGAAGACCTGCCTGCATCGTCTACATATTTATGCCTCAAAAAAGTAGGCCCATTACCAAAGTTTTTTCCCCCAGCCTTCTATATTTAGCTCTAATGTTATTCCCCCTGGGGTAAAATCAACAGGTAACTACTTGTTGCGCCACCATTTTATTTTATGGCAAGACGGTTGCCAGTCTTGGCCTTACCTGAAAAGCCTCGTTGAGGCCGTGCATCCTCAGCCTCTCGCGTTCGTTGCTTTCGATTCTTCTGACGTTGCGCTCCCTTGAGGTCAGCGCGGGTTTCTTCCTCCGTCCGGGGGTTGATTTCGAGGCCGGCTGTGGGCTTCCTATAGCGGGCGACCTCGGCGAGGCCATAGAGGCTGTAGAATTGTTGGCACTACTGACATTTGTCACCCCCGCGGCCTCGGGGTCCTCCTCTTTTATGATGTTGTTGTTCGTGACGGTGGACATCTGGAGTAGGCCATCCTCGGGACCTGTAAAATTCGGCGCAAAACAAGGGTTTTGTTTAATTAGACCGTTTCTTTAGCTGTGAAGATCTATCAAGTGCGCGGCGACAAAAAGTGGCCTCCTTTCAGATCAGGAAACTGCGTAGGAGGACAAAGTGTATGAAGAAAAGGAGCGGAGGAGGAAGGGTGAAATAAATAAGACTGAAGCTTTCCGTTCTCTAATTAATTTACGCCTTCTCGTGCGGACACGCGAGAAAACGCAAAAACCATTAACGGCGACGAAAAATCCCGGAAAATCCGTCAACGGATTTGACGGATTTGTGAAATACTCAAAACTAATGTTACCAAATCTACGACCTTGGTTTTCCGGGATATTTTCATTGATACTTACACACATATTTTTTGACCATACGCGGTTAAATTGGACTTATTTCTAAACAATTATTAGGTCAGGCCTTGGTCATCCAAACCCATTTAAAAGAATTTTTAACATTCTCAGCTTTTTTAAAGTGAGAGATTGCCCGTAGGTACGGGACCAGAAATCTCGTGTTTATCCTTGGGTTCCCTCGGGAAAACATGATTCTCTGGTATCTTTTGTCTCAAATTTTTCTAGGCTCGGTTGTTTTCTTTAGTCTTTACAGCCCCGAAACGCGGTGGATATTACGTAATTAACCTGTAAATTCGTCGCAATCGCTGGCTTCCATAAGAGTCATCATGGTGGCATCGTTCGTTGTAAAAATGAGCCGGTTGGCGCCAATTTTTCTGGCGCTGGCGCCTCCCGCAGCGCCTGAAGCCGCAGCGCCTCCCAAAGTCCAGGCGCTACTGGGAAACTCGTCTATCGATATCGATGAGCTCGAGTCCGAAAACTCGCTGGCCGAGGTCGCCGAGGCCGCGACCATCTCGCCGCCCCCGCCGTTCATGCTGCCCGACCTCAGCATGCACTTGGTGATCATTGGCTCAATTGTGTCGCCTTCAAAATTTTCCCGGCCTCGCGTCCTCGGAGGAGGCCGTCTCCGCGTTGGGGTCTTCGTCTTCGAGGTCGTGATGAAGCAGCCCGTCGAGGCCGAGATAGTCTCACCTGCAAATAAGAATGGAAAAGGAGAAGAGGTTATTATAGAGATCGATCCATTCCGAGGCTGCGAGGCCACCAGTCTCGAAATTGATATAAGACCTGCCTGATTGGACCCGAGAGACGAATACGTTAGTGCATTTTGCATAGTTACGCGCTTGGTGAAATCCTGCTTGGTGACGGAGATTTCTTTGGAGAGAATCTCTATCTTTTGTGATCGATTAAAAGCATAAAAGCCAGCCAGCTTCAGCTTCATGATTTGAGAATCTGAAACTTTCACCTCAGGCGAAAACTTTGGCAAATTTTTCCTTTGCGAAAAATTCTTGCAACTTTTTTTCGCGAATCATTTTTTTCAGCTCGAATTCTACAGGCAGGAACAGCAGCACAAAAATATTTTATATTTCAAACTAAACCTTTATTGGAAAACGTCAGTCAAATAGTTTTCCGTCGTTTCGTATTATGCTTTCAAAAATGGTCTGGGTAGAAAAATGAAATTATCTAATACCGTGGTAATATTTTTTAAAATTAATTCTCTCCCTGTTTTAAAGAAATATATTTGTAGTGTTGAAAAGTTCTTCCTCAGCTCAGCAGATCTCAAAGAAGTGTTCTGATTTATTTATTTATTCGCCCAAATGTATGCACAACATTGGTGGTGCGGTGCCTTTGGCGTGGCTTTGTTTTGATGGAAACTCCTTAAAAACAAAACTTTTTCCTTCTGAACAAAATTAACAATTCTCGTTTTATTCCTCTGTTGTAATGATATTTTGGGCTCAGCAATTGGTTTGAAATAGTGAATTTTAGAACTTTAAAAAGCTGTTATGAACAGGTTTCTCCGCCGAGGTTTGTGGTATTACGGTTGTTCGTGGAAAGTTTTTTGACAGGTCTGAGCTTGTTTGTTAGCACTCTCTGCGAATGTGTACTTACTTAGTTATTTACAAGATTCCAGGACGCTGAAAGTTCTCGACGCGGCTTGACGTTGCTATAAAAGATCATTTCAAAGGAATTTTTGAATGAATTTCATGAAAAATATTCCTATGTAAAGGAGTAAAGGAGGGTACTCGAGGCCGCGACCGAGGCTGTGGCTACTACTATATCGATCAGACACCCCGTTGGGCATTGTATGAATCCTGGGGGAGGGCGGCACAAAGCATAAAATGCGTACCCACTCCCTCGTTTCTAACCATGCCTCTGCATGAAGACTGCCTCGTCATCTGTATAGATCCAAAAATGGTTATTAATTTGCTTTTTTGCTTTGTAACAAGTTTTATTAATTTGCATTTTTGCTTTGTAACACGTTTTAACTGCAAAAAAAAAATTACAAGAGATGGCACCACCAGCACCACATTATAAATAGGTACGCTCGAAGCGCCATCTATGTTGTTTATTATTAAACTAAGTTTTGGGGTAGATGTAAGGCAAATTGAGATTCTTTTTCCATGGGCAGATCGTGGCCTTGATTTTGGTTTAGCCTTTTGGCTTTTGAAAGTTTTATTGGGGGATCATGAGATAACGGTAATGCAATACGACAGCCAAAACATCTGAGGTCTTTCTGGTAGAGAAAACATCTGATGGGTCATGTCATAACAGCATATTGCTGACAACAAACAATGAAAAGAAAGTATTTTATCCTCTTTTTGTTTAAACTTTTTTTAAAGAAAGAAAAGAATGCAAAAAAATAATGACGTCAGAAACGAACCATTTACCAAGAAAATTGTATTATCTTGATTCGCCTTGCATCCATGGATTCCAAAGCAGGAAATTTTTAATAAAATTCTAAATAATTCTAAAATATTCATGGTTTTTAGATCTGATGTGATTCAGATTTCAGCAGGATGCAGCCTGCACTTGACTCTAGCCATGCCATGAGACTTGCCAGAGTTTTTTTGTAGGGAGGAGGCCATACCTCAAAACTTTGTGGCTGACTCTGGCTAAGAATAGCTCATGATGGTGGTGCCTTCCAGAGTTTAAGAGCATACCTGCTTTAAGCCATTTTATGCATGGTGATGCACGTAACTAATGTTTATTTTGCACCCTTCTTTTTTCCTTAATCCTTTTCCGCGAATCGAATCACGTCCATTATTTAATGCATTCTTGGTGCCAACCAGAGGGAAGGAGCTGTGCAAATTGTTGCTCGAGATTTCTAGCTTGCGCCTACTACCCGACATATTTTCTATTTCGCGTCACGCACCGCATATATGACATTCTAGTTGACCAAAGTCATGTGTAAAAATATGTATAATAGATGACCAGACCAAAGCAAAGCTAGAGCTCAATGGACTGTATTAAAAACGTGCTTGGCAAAGAAGAGGACCCTCTTCTGTTTGGTGTTTGCCTAGCGCTTCATTGCAGCGGCCGCGAGGCTGCGAGGTTGCTGTCATGGCCTCGATGTGAAAATGTCGCTCAAAAGCCTTCATTTTCCATGACAAATTTTTAATGAACATCAACCAAGATGCACGTGGTTGCTGGATGCAGATCTGCTCTTGTTGTTTATT
>JAAUYL010011515.1_pt1 | contig 10386 bp, 9 predicted proteins | sample 7278011 | NCBI WGS metagenome assembly JAAUYL01 (sample SAMN14350225, study PRJNA611818) | marine sediment metagenome | isolation source: surface marine sediment (1.8m) | place: French Polynesia: Moorea | collected 2018-08 | reverse complement strand
GTGTAGTTTCTCCCGTTCAGATTCGATCAGTCTGCCCATGTCATGAGATTGCTGGACGAGCTCGTCGCGATTTTTGGAGTGTGTTTCAATTGCGACTTGGGTGGAGTTCATTTGCTCTTCAGCATCTCGGTTCTTCTTGTCCAAGGCCTTGTTGATCTCGACGAAGTCGCTCAGAAGTTTTGCCTTCTCTTCGTAATATTTCACAAAGTTTCCAGCCCTGGTAGCGGTGATCTCCCTCTCGCTTTTCATGTCCTCAAGTGTTAGGATATTTTTATGCTCCATCTCTATTTTGATTTTACGATACTCTTCTTCCTCTCGTTGAAGTCTCTCGATTTGCTTTTTCAGAACCTCGATGTCTCGGGCGATGTGTCCTCGTTCTTGGCGACGGATCTCCAGTGTTCTCTTGGCCTCGGTCAGGCAGTTCTTCTCAAAATCGTGTTGTTTGCTCAGGCTGATCAGCTCGTGTCTGAGCGAGGCTACAGTGTCCCCTGAGATTGACGGTTCGGGTGAATTTGGGGGTGGTGTTAAACCACCCACTCCTTCGTCTTCCGAGTCTCTGTTGTCAGCTGGATCAGAGACCGATCCATGAGCACTCGGCGAGGCCGGAGCGTCAGTTTTGACCTCGAGGGCTGTCGTGGTCAGGGTGCCTGATTCGTGTTTGGCAACAACGTTCTCAGAGTTGGAGACTTGATCCAAGTCAGTCATCGATCCTGATTGACTTGGCAGCATAGGAGAGCTAGATCCAGCCATCTCTTCGCCTTCAGATGACGAGTCCTCTTCGTAGTTGATACCTCTGGTCACCCTTCTGGGTTTGGTTCGAATGGATGATGGTGGTTCTTCGATGGCCATCAGGTGCAAAGCTTCCTCAGCTCGTTCCTTTTCGGAGGTTGAAATGTGGACGGACGGGGTGGCATCATCTGGATCGGGTCCAGTTAAAGCCTCCAAGCGGCAGCTTTTCTTAGCTCGTCCTCGTCCTCTCATTTTACAATCTAGGTGACGCAAGTTTTAAAATCTTTTAACTGGTCTATCCTGATTTCCAAAAAGTTTTGATCTTACCAGTCGTAGAAGTGCAATTATTTTCTTAATACAGTGGAACACAGGTATAGAACAAAAGCAACTAACCACGAATGGAAGATCTCGTGAACGAACAGACAGTTCTCCGCTCATCAGCATTGCGCCTCTTTCGAGCACGACGGTACCCACTGTCAAACTTCACCTGTTTCTTGTCTGAACGGCTTTTCGCCTCGCTTTTCTCCGTTAAGAATGATAGTCAGAACTCTGGGTAAAAAGGTAAGTTATAACACATCATTTTAACAATTTTATTCGCCTTTAAGGCGTAATATAATTTTCAAGCGATTTTCATGCACAATTTTCAAACAATTTTTAAAAACAGATAAAAGATCGGCAGCCCTTTTTTAAAAGGTTACTGACCGACTGTAGTTCTAAGAGCATAATGCTCACGTTTTCGTATAAAAACGGTTAAAATTTCCCATAATGGGTTTTTACAAAAACATCGAGGACAGTATGAAAGGACTCTTCAGCGGAGGCTTTTCGCTGGAGGTCGGGATTTGATTTTAGTCTCTCAAGGACTTCTCGCACTGCTTCAACTCACACTCCGGTTGGCAATCGTCTCAGAGCTGACGGGTTTTGTCGGCTTCGTGTACGATCTGGCCTTTCGTAATTCAAGACGGTGGCACAGAATTCTCGAGGTCGTTGCTTTTGGTTTGCTAGTGTAGCAGGAGGTCTTGGTCCTCTGAGCCCTCACAAAGTAATAGTTTAGTGCGTCGTTCGTTCTTCTGAATCAGCTTGAGCGGCTGGCCTTAAAATCCACAATCTGAGGTCGCGGTTGTCGAGGCTGCGAGGCCAAAAACTCGTAAAAACGAGCGAGGCTGTCGCTCGTGTCGTGGAAGTATTCGTTGAGGATCTCGACGAACTTGTGGGTGAACGCCCCTAGATGATCTTGTAGTTTCTGAACTCGACAAAGTCGATGTGTTTAACATCTCGTACTGTAACCAGGGTGTGAACTTCCTCGATGAGTTTCTGCTTCTCTTCAGCTTCGAAATTTCTGTGCCACTTGGCGACGCGGGCCCATCTGGCCCTGTTCTGAATTAACACGAATTTGACCGGCATTGTTTGGATGAGTTTTTGATATCACAGACGGCGTCGATCCCGAGGTTTGACGTCGTGGAAATATTCATTGAGGACCTCGACGAAGTTGTGGATGGCCTCCAGGTAGAACAGGTTGTTGTCGGACACGTCGACGCAGATGCAAAAGTAGAGGGCGGCCTACTTCCGGTGGGGAGGCCGGGACGGGAGGTCGACGACGACGACACTCCCGCTGGAGCTTGAGCCCGAGGTCGCCTCATAAACATGAGCGGGAGGCTGCTGTTCCTGTTCCTGTTGCTGCTGTTGTGGTTGGGGTGGCGACGGTTGTTGTTGTTGCTGCTGCTGAGCCGGATCCTCCATCTCATGGTCGACGGACGAGTCCGAGGTCGACTCTGGCACCAGATCGTCCCAATCCATGTCCTCGTCGACGCCGGGGTCAGCTAACACGTAAGAGCTTTGAGTTCCTTTTGGCTGACCCGGCGTCGTTCGGCGAATAAGTTTTTTGATCTTGGCGGTCGCGATCCACTCGATTATTTCGCCTCGGACACTCTGCTCCGTCACGTGGCTTTTTTCGGCGATAAATTTGATGATGGCCTGCTGGGAAATGCTCTGGCGGGCCTGCAGACATCGGATGGCGTGGACGATCCTCTGCTCCATGATGGGCTTCTTGGCGTTGCGAGAGTCCCGGATTCAAAATGGATTCGCTGGTGGAAAATCCGGACTTTTCCGGTTGTCGGCCTCGGGTCTTGTAGTAGCGAGCTAGGCGGCGGATCCTGGACTCGATCAGAGACGGACGCGTTGTGGACTAATTTTTTGACAATAGGAAGGACATAAGGACACGATTTTTAAACGATCCAGTGTCTATTCTTACCGATTGTCGGCTTAGTCTTGTAGTAGCGAGCCTGGCGGCGGATCCTGGACTCGATCAAGATCAAGATCTTGGGCGGCAGCAAAATGTCAACGAAAACGTCAAAACCAAAACAGCTGCAGTTTTTGTTTTCTTTTCAGGCTCAGAGCAAATATTTGAAACGGTGGCGGGAAATTTCCAAATATTAATTCGTTATACAAATATTTTCCTGGCATACAGAGGTGACTGCAGTGAGGATAATTTTCTTTCCTGGTCAAAGATCATGCCGAGGTTCATTTATATGCTAATTATACCAAACAAACGCAGGCATTCATAGGAAGCCGGGAAAAATTCCTTTCCTTAATAACTCATAACCAGTTATTTGGACGCTTCGGATCTTTTACATTTTCAGGTATGTGGAATTAATCAGCGGATATGGTCTCCTCATCTTTTTTAAGACGGCCATTATTTGGTTTCATAATTATGGCTGTTTTCAACGCATCATTCATCACCACCACCCGCAGGCAGGAGGCGTACTTCTGGACAGTGGCTCAATTGTTTAGCCACAGGGGGTCTCGTTTTTCCTAAGATCACGAGTGAGAAATGGACACCAACACGCTTTTGTTCAAAGGATCGCTCAAGCTAAGCGGGGAGTCCAGATTTGACCGCATTCCAGACGCCTTGGAGTTTTAACGATTCAATCCGGAGTTACCGTGTGTTGGAAAATCTCAAGTGTGAAATGACCCAATAAGTCATGTGAAATCAGTCCTCATACTGGCTTGTCTTATTCCGAAAATACACGCTGCTGACCAATAACCATCTCAGTCAGTCTTGATTTCCTTCAATTTCCGTCTCAGCCTCAGTTCCGTGTATGATCAATGAATCGAGCCTATAATTTCTGAGGCATCAATTTTTACGACTTGGGTATATTTTTTGTTTCTATGTGACTACTCATGTCTCCACATCTTTCGTCAAATAATGATCATGGATGCAAAACAGGTAGGCTTTTCCTTTCCAGATCCTCTCTCCCAGGCTAAACCATGCTGGATGACTGCCTATAAAAGGCCAGCCGGTGCTCTAGCAGCCTTTTCATTCGAATTTTCAACCTCGTACCGTAATGGTAGCGCCAAGAACGGCCATTTATTGGACCTCCGCCATCTTGACCACGTTGTTCACGACAACCACGATCCACAAGGGAGTCGAGAACGGGACCACCACCAACCCGGAAGAGTTCTTCGACGAGGACGACCGCGAATTCTTCGCCTTCAAGGAGCCGGAGGACGTCGGGACGAGCCCCAACTCGACGGCGAACGAGGTTGTCGACGTCTGCGCGGCCATCATCAGCCTCGTGATTGGCTCCCCCGCCTTGGAGAAGACCCCCTTGACGACCATCCTCTGCGACAAGCTCCTCTCGACCGAGATCATGCTGCCCATCCCGAAGAGGTTCTTGGTCTTGGCCTTCGCGCTCGCCCTCGCCTTCGCCTGTCTCGTCGAGTTTCGACTTCCCGTCCAGAACTACCAGGACTTGATGGTGAAGGCCGCGTTAAATCGCGGCCTTGTTTGGACTTCGTGGGCTCTGCTAGGCATCCTGGCGGGGCCAAGGAACTTTGTACTAGTGTACACGTGCGTCGCGATTGCCGACGGTCGCCTCGTCATCGCTTCGGCGATCATGGCTCTTTGGGCCTTAATCAAATGTTTAATTTGATGGTCACCAGACCGAAATAAAATGTATTTCACGTTGGTTTTTTGTTGGCAAGAGCCAAATATGTAACAGGTAAAACGACATGTCATTTGTTAATGATTCCTCTTTCTTGTTGCAGTATTATGTCTCTTCCCACAACGGAACCGGATGGCCCACTCACGCGCTACTCCTTGACCTCGAAGCTGGACGACTTCCAGTCCTCGATCATGGACGGGATCAAGGATCTCATCGCCAAGGAGGTCGCCGCCGCTCCCGAGGCTCCCATCGGCACGGAGGTCGTGGTTTGGACGCCCCCATCCTCGACTCTCATCGGCTTGGCGTCACTCGGCGGGATCAGTTGGACCACATCGGCGTTGATTACCTGGGTCTTGGCGGCCTTCACGTTGTGGTTCCGCGATAATGTAAGTGCTTGGACAATCACGCTGTTTTGAGTCAGGTTAATCATAAGCTGTTTTCGTTCCGCTTTTCAGTTGAACACGTACAGGGCCTTGAAGCTTCTCGCGCTCCTCCTCGCATGCCTGATCGTCTGGCCGGGGGTGTTGGTGGCGTTCATCATCTGGGCCACCTATTCGTTTTGCCGCAAGGAGCCCGCCATCCCGACCGCGAAGCCGAACGGCGATATGATTGAGCCGGCGAGACTTTTGGTCTCATTTTTGACCGTCGTGTCTGTGTAAGTAGCTTCATCACTGGTGTCATTTTGTAGTCCAAATATTCACTGTTTCTCGTCGTCTCTTTTGCAGATTCATTAGCAACCAGGTCTTGGCCAGGTTGGCTGCCAGGCCGCTCCGCATCGAGCACGACGTCGAGGGAGAGGCCGCTCACCTGACGCCCTCAGCACCGGTGGATCCGGAGGCTCAGGTTCCGACGGAGGACGACTTGACGGCGGAGGCTTCGGGGTTCTTGGCCAGTTTTCGGCGGGCCATCGTGGCTCAGTTGTGGCCTTCACCGAGAAGGCTCATGGCACCGAGCATGCTCTTTGAGCTGGCGGCGAGGCGCCAAGCTCCAGGGAGCCGATTTGATTCCCCCGTCTCAGCACCAGCCACACCCGCGCCCCCATCCCGCACCATCTCTCCGTCAGCCCCGAGTACTTCGAGTTCCGACACCCGCACGGCCTACGATCCCAACAAGTGGGTCAACTCCAAGAGGGCGAGGCTCGACGAGAAGAAGGACGGCAACAAGAAGGGCGGCCCCGTCAAGAAGAGCACCCCCACTTCCGGTTCTGTTTCGTCGAGCGAGACCGTCGTCGAAATCCGCGACGAAAACAAAAATGCCTGAAAAGGCGGCTGTTTTGTCCACAACGGCGGCGGAGCAGCACTGACGCGTTTTCACGGGGAAAATATTATTTGTTTCATTTCCCGAATTTTCTCCCTTTTCAAAAGAAAAATAATAATTCTCGTGCCAAAAATTTCCGGGCAAATTTAATTGTATGTCCGTCGAAAATACCAAAAATGTATTCAGTTTTTCAAAATTGTCAAGAAATTTTCTCATGTATTCTAGTCATTTTGTTAACTGAACAACAATAATATAATTAGTCTTTTCGTAGCAACTTTCAGCTCGTTTTCTTTTGATGTCTTTCCTCACTTCCTTGATCTTTTTCAATTCAGTTTTGCACGCTCACTTTCTCCAGGTGTATCACTAGTTCAAGGGGTTGTCTCTGTGGTCTCCAGCTTAGTCTTTCATCCTTGATCCGTTGGTCTCCAAGGTGGCCAGGGTTGTTCACTTGTCATTCGAAAATCATCGTTTTCAATCTCTCGAAGGAGATTTTGACTTCGGGATCGTTGCCGACAAAAACGACAACAAATCAGCTGTCTTGGTTGTTGCCAGATGTTCGATTTCACCAATAAAATCCTCAATCAGGGAAAACGAATGGTAATTTGGCATATTTTGCGAAGTGAGATCTGGGAACGCTGCCAGCAAAATCAAAACAAAGTCGTGGTAGTAGACGCCCCAGTTTGTCGTCTTGAATTTTCCCGTCAACAATTTCGTTTTTTCGAATCTCAGGAAACCAGAACCTTGTCACCAGGATGGAACAAAGATTTAGCCGGAAATTACCAGAATTTCTTGCCATAGGAATCAGTGAAGTGTTAACAGCCGCGACAGTGTCGAATGGACACAAACAGAGTTAGTGATTCAATACATTAATCTCGATTTTCGAACAGAGGGTAAGCCAAACTTATGAGGATTTTATTAGCGTTTCTTTCGGTCAAAAACGGGATTTTTAGATCAAAAGTAGAATCATGAATCATTCGGTCTGTTTGCGTAGTTTCCAAAGTTCATCAAGAGAGTCGTCGTCAGGCAGGCAAAGTACTTTTCACTCCTCACTCTTAAGCGAGAGATAGTCAGACTCGCCATCTCTGTTTCCGTTGGCCAATCGCTCGTTCTGATTGGGACTGTCATAAACAGGTTCAGATTGAGCAGCATGGTTGGCCTCCTCAACATCCATTTCCACATTCTCAGCACGAGCCTGAGGTGCAGCAGGTAGAGGACGGTTAGGCAGTGGAACTTGGACTTCCGGTTCAGGTTGGTCTTCTTCTTCGGGTTGTTGTTCACTCTCATCCTGTTGTCTCGATGTGGCGCACCGTTCTTCATCGTCATCAACCGGTTCGCGGTGATCGGGTTGTTCACCCTGCCCAACAGCTCCAACATTCGATGCTTTTTGTTCTGGATCCTGAAGCGGAGGTTGCACTGGAGGTTGGCCTTCTTCTTCATGTTGTCGATAGAAAACTCCCATCTCCAGATCGTCACCTTGAGCAGAGTTCTGTGCTTTCAGCTGAGCATTAGCATAGTGAAGGCTGATCGAGAGGGCGATGATGATGGAGACGGCCACTCCGAGGGCAATGATCAATCCAATCCCAATCCAGTAGAGTTTTGGGTTGTCGCTAGCAGCCTTGTACATTTGAGCGGGGTTGTTCAAGTATTCATCCTTGAGGCCGCCCTCGTTGTCCATAGATAGGAGGAACCCGTTGATCAAGGCGAGTTTGGCGTTATGTTCTTTGAGGTCATCAAGTTGATCGAGTTCTAGCCTCAGCCGGCGCTTCTCGCCATCGTCAGCACTCGATTTGTTGATGAACTGTCCGATCTTTTGCTGAAATTCCTTAATTCTCTCTTCCAATTCCTGGTTTTGCGGTTCCAGGATCTCCTTGATCTTGGTCAGATGAGTAGTCGAGTTGGTCAGTGCGGTAATAGTATTATCTTTGAATTGAAGTTGATTCTCAAGAGCAGCTTTTTCCTGCACGTTTTTCTCGACCTCATCCCGTCTGTTGTCCTCACAGTTCCAATATGATGAGTTGGCTAGAGAATATTCAGAGTCGCATCGCTCTTTGGCGGTTAAGGCATTTGCCAGTAGGGTTCCTTTTCTGGCGAGATCCTTTTCGCAGGCCTCACAATCAGGATTGAAGGGTGGCTTTGATGCGTCAGCTTTGAAATTAATCAGGCCAATTAAGGCTTGGTTGAATCGCCTTGCTCGTTGGTACTTGGCAGGATCCTGGAGGCAATCTTGGAGATGTTGTTCACATATCGGTGGGTGATTCGTGGTCGAAATTGCCATGGTGGATTCAAGGTCATTTTCGTAATGGCCACTGCCTTTCTCATTAGCCTCTTCATCATTCTTGACCTCGTCTTCTTCGACGTTGTTTTCTTCTTTCATGGCATCGTCCTCAGTGTCTTTTTTGGTCAAGGATTCCAAATAAGTGCGGAGCATGGTCGCTTTCTTATACTCTTCTGCCATGGCAAATGTTTCACCAAGATATTCTTCTAGCACTGGCATCACACTTTCACCGGGCAGCGAGCATTCGTCACATATGTTGAATTTGGTGGTCGTAGTGGTAGTTGTAGTCGTGGTGGTTTGAGTTGATCCCGTGATCGTTGTTGAGGATGGGATTGCTTTATTTGCCGAGGCCGCGATGGCTTCGTTCGAGGTCTTCTCTTGATCGGCGTTTACGAGCTTGTTGTAACCAGTTTCATGATCTGATCCTTGGGCAATGGGTATGGATTCGTATTTGACATCGTTGGAGTTGTAGCGAATATTTTGGCAGCAAGTCCACGTCTTTTGCTGTTCTTTAAGCAGTTGTTCCTGGGCTTGGTCTCGCTCAGCTTCCGCAATTTTCAGATCGTCCTCGCATGTCTGGAGGTCAGCGTGATACAGGTCCTCGAGACAGTGAGCTAGGCATGGGGTGATTTGGACACAAATGACAAATGTGGTAAGCAAGATCACCACAATGTCGAGCTCTTTAAGAGCCATATTTTCCTTTTCTAAGGTCACTTAAGTGTTAATGTCGGATGATTTTTAGAGACTGAGTCTGTTACTTCGGCGAAACATTTAGCATGGGTGCTATACTTAATTATTGATGCTTTAAGTTTTAGTGTTTCGCGAAAAGTAATTTTACGCAAATCAATAATCGCAAAAATTAAATAGAGCAATAGCTTGCTATCTCTCCGCCCCCCATTTCAAAAGAAGTGTTGGCGAGCAGTCACGCGTCTTGTGAAAAGCGCTTTGATTTTGAGATTATTGTTGTTCTACTAGGCGTTAAAGTCTCCAGGACATTATTCAGCATTTTTATGAGATTAATGTTTCTGTCACCAGATCAAATGTCCTTGTCGCTTTTCTGTTGGAACTAGGTAAGCGTTTTAGTAGTCAGTTTGGATCGAAACCGACATAATGTCGTACTTAGAAAATGATTTCTTGGTAATCAGGGAGTTGATTCCCAAGATCGAAGTTGATGGAAGAGGCTTTCCTAAGCCATGTTTGCGACAGGTGGTTGCTTTGGTGATTATGATGAACGGTGGAAAAGCCACTTTGAGGGAGATCGTAAATGCCTTGAAGTTGTATTTTCCCCTAGTGGCAGGCACCGTAAGAATATTTTAGTCTCATAATAATATGCGTTTTGGATCGATTTTGGTTTTACAGGTTGCTCGGGTTCACATCAGACGAGCTCTCAGGAGCACTGATGTTGTCATTGTCCATTATTATGACAACAATGTGGCCACCTATGTCATTGCCAAGGCTGACTATGGACGAGTGGTGGACGAGGCTGGCTATTTGCGAGTGTACTGTCGGAGGTTGCGATATTATTTAGAGGCCAGACCTTTCACTGTTCTGCAGTTCAAGTTTCCTCAATTCATCGCAACAGAAGGTGAGATTTATATTTTCTGTGAGAGTTTGAGAGAGATGAGAACTGCTCGTGCAGGAAACTGCTCGTAAAGTCCAAGTTTTCATCTCTCCCTCATTTCACATTTTATAAGACCATTTATTTAGGTTAAAACTTCCACTTGTTTTGGTGCGGTGATTTTACTCATTTCGCTGTGTGGTTTCGATCTCATGCTAGGGATGGAAACGAATCGTGCAAGAAAATGCTCGTTTGCTTAAGTTTCCATCCTCGTTAGTGCAAATATTTTAACCTTTTCGATCGCCTTATTTTCAGGCGAGCGGAGGCCCTTGGCCATCTCAAGACAGGAAACCAGGAATTTATTCGCTACTCGCAAGACTGCCCCCAATCCTGGGGTACTGATCGATCCGCCAGAATACAGCCTCTCTGATCAAGGTCTCCCTTACCGAGTCAACTCTAATTCTCAGGTGAGTTTACATTTTGTTCTGAGTTAAGATAAGATTCTCGCAAAGCAGAGATTTGGGATTTCTTTATCTATTTCGCTTTTCACTCAACACGTTAGGTTATCACAAGGTTTCTTTGGTCAGAGACTTTATGAAAGGAAACTGACAATTTTCTGACATTCT
>JAAUYL010026525.1_pt1 | contig 10398 bp, 7 predicted proteins | sample 7278011 | NCBI WGS metagenome assembly JAAUYL01 (sample SAMN14350225, study PRJNA611818) | marine sediment metagenome | isolation source: surface marine sediment (1.8m) | place: French Polynesia: Moorea | collected 2018-08 | reverse complement strand
GTCTTCAACCAAAGTTGAGATAACTTCAGAACCTCGAGGGAGAAAAACGCCACAGCTTAATTGTGTCATCAAAACTACCACTGATTAAAGTTTTGCCTTGAGAATCAAAAGTTAAATTCACCCAGGCAGAATGTCCTTTGAGAGTTCCCATTAAACCACCTGTATGAATTTGCCAGAGTTTAATTGTACCCCCAAAATCTCCACTAGCCAAAGTGTTACCATCAGGGCTAAACTGAAGAGATTGCACTTTTTCTGAATGACCTATTAAAGTACGTTGAGAACGTCTACTTATTCGTCGGCGACTATAAGTATTTAGATCCCAAAGTTTAATCGTATTATCCCAGCTACCACTAGCTAAGGTATTACCATCTGGACTGATAGCGACAGACCATACAGGTCCACTATGACCCTTCAGTGTGCGCAGTAGTCTACCATAACGCCAATTCCATATTTTGACAGTACCATCATTGCTGCCACTAGCTAAGGTTTGACCATTAGGACTGAAGACAACAGACTGCACTTCATCTAAATGCCCATAAAGAGTATACAATAGTAAACCACTATTAATATCCCAAATTTTAATGGTTTTATCTTTGCTGACACTGGCGATCGTATTGCCATCTGGACTAATTGCTACAGAGAAAACATCTTTGAGATGACCATACAAGGTATTTTTCAATCTACCAGTGTAAAGATCCCAAATTTTGATTGTACTGTCACCACTAGCACTAACCAAGGTGCGACTGTCTGGAGTAATAGCAACAGACCATATAGGTCCGTCATGTCCTGATAATGTACCTAAATTTTGCCCACTGCGCAAATGTAACAGTTGGATACTCCCATCTGTACTGCCACTGGCAACAATTCGACCATCTGAGCTAGTTGCAAGAGACCAAACAGGACCTGAAGTTGTCGCTAAAGTCCGCAGTGGGGAAAGTTGGTCTAGTATTCCTGTAGATTGTGGTAGTGGAGGAAGTTTTTTTGTATACTCATCTATTTTAGGTTGAGATAAATCTGGCTTTAACTCAGGAATAGTAGTATTTTCTGACGATGAAGATAATGATGGCTGAGGTTTGGGAGATGGTACGCGAGAACTAATAAATAATGATAATAGAGCGATCGCTGCTGCTCCCCAAGCGGTTACAGTCCACTTTGGTTTTTCCAGGATGACGTCTACTGGTGTTGGTCCATACTTGATATCTTTAATAATTTCTGCTGCAGACTGATACCGTTGACGATGGTCTCGTTGCACCATTTTATCTAATATGCGACCGAGATGCCGACTAATGGGATGTTTCAAATAGTCTCGCCACACCCACTTATCTGCTTTGATATCAAATAGTTCAAATGGTGAAACCATTGTTAATAGATGCAGACAAGTTGCACCTAAACTATATATGTCACTGTTGGGATAGACTTTCCCCTGTGTTTGTTCTGGAGCAGCGTATTCAGCGGAACCATTAATACTGCCTATTGATAACAAGTCTCCATTAGCAGAAATGGTAACACCAAAATCAACTAAAACAAATTCTGGAATATTTGTGCCTGGTTTTGTCCGACAAATGATATTTTCTGGTTTAATATCTCCGTGAATCAGGTGATGGTCGTGGATAAATTCCAACACTCGCAACAACTGATGCAATATTTGCCAAATTTTATTTTCACTAAAGACACCATCTTCTATGAGTTCTGTGGCCAGGTTTCGGCCTTCAATATATTCTTGTACTAAATAACGGTGGCCATCATGTTCTACAGATGCTAATAGCTCTGGAATTTGGGGATGTTTACCGATTTTATCTAGCTGTACTGGGTCACAGCTAAATGTCGGGATAATTTCTTGACCCTGAAAAATTAGGTCTTTTCTGTCGTCTAGGTTGACAAACTCTTTGATAATACAAGGTGGTTTAGATGGTTTGTCTTGGTCAATGGCTAGAAATGTACGGCTCCAGACACTTTCACCTAAAGGTTTGATGGTCTGGTAGCGTTGTTTGAGTATAGGTGGACAATTGGTATGATTTCCTATTGTCTCATTTTGACTGACAATTTGCTTGTCAGCATCTTCTGGATTTTGGTTGTGAGGATTGATGCGATGATTCATAATCAGCAATCAATTAGTATATTTTTTCTATAATAATATTTCTTATATTTTAGCTACAAATATTATGGAATGGTTAGGGGTTGTATGATTTTTTGGCAGTAAAAAATTACAAGTAAAAATTTTTGGAGGATTCATGAGTTTTGACTTTAACTTTGAGAAATTAGTAGTTGGATTGGGTTATATACATTTTTTCAGTTTTAATTAGGGTTAATTATTATTCTTCACAAAAATATACATACCACCCTTTAATATTCTCAATTTACTCAATTGTTAATTATTTAACAATTTATCTATAGTAGTTAGTAGTTATAAGTAGTCGTGCAAAATAAATTTCCTAGTTGAGAGAGGGAATAGGGAATAGGGAATAGAGAGAAATAATTGATAACTTATTGATAAGATTGGAGATGTATAATAAAATGTGTAATTAATTTTGCATAAGCACTTATTTAGCTTGTTAACTTGTGAATAAAAATTCTTGGAATTAGGCAACAGGGAACAGGGATAAGAATTTCAGGGTTTTTATCTATTTTGAAATTTTTGACAAATTATTTAGCATTGCTATATTTTCTATTATTTTGTGATTTGCTGGTTCACTGTTAAAAAAAATGATTAAGTTTTCTGGTTTATTTGAAAATTTAATCTATTTTATTCAAAGCACAACTTTGCGTTTAGAGGTTGTTTGAGAAGTCATTTATCCCCCTAAATCCCCCTTAAAAAGGGGGACTTTACCTTGTATTTCCCCCCTTTTCAAACTATGCTTTATAAACATCTTTCTTAACATAAAACGTAAACATTAGAGAGAAGTTATGTACTTGGCATTTAACGGATATTTCAGGAGAGTAAACGTATTTCGTATAGTAATGAGCACTCAGGTATTTACAAAGCCAACCTCAAAGTGCATTCTACAAAAGGCGTCAAAAAAATAATGTTTCAGCAATTAACAATGAACAATGAACAATTAATAATTAATAATTACCCCTTCTTAAAACGGATAGGATTGACTAAAATGAAAATTTTTGATTTATCCCCTATCCAAGGGGAGCCTTTAAACCTTTCCCTTACTTAACTCTAAATCACTACATATATCTATAACAAGTAATATGAAATACAAAAAATTCTGCAAATATACGAATCATCCCATCACCTTATCCCCCTATCACCCCATCACCCTATCAATCTTTGGTAGCAAACATTAATGTATTTCATATAAGTTATAGTGTTTCTCATATTTTGTAAGGTATAGTTGTTTTTCTTTTTTTCTATTTCCATGTCTGGTCTTCCCTAAATCCCAGAAATTTGTACTTCACTGACAGTGAAAAATTTCTATGTTTATTGTAAACTAGGTAAAAAAATCATAATTTTTCGATATTCCAGTTTAAGCTCATAGTAACTAACAATTAATTATGCCACTTATCCGGATCAAAAAGTCTTGGGAAATTCCTGAAAGAGAAATTACTCCAGAAAAAGTTTATTTAAACCGCCGTCGGTTTATGAAAAATTTAATTGGTGCTGGTTTGAGTGCTACTGCTTTATCTACTATTACAAGTTGTGCTGGGAACTCAAAAATATCTCTAATTTCTGGAGCAGCAACTTTACCAACTATTGGTAAATTTACACCTAATTCTAATTTTGCTCAAGTTGAGCGACCAATAACTGACGAAGCTTTAGCGACCAAATATAACAATTTCTATGAATTTGGTGGTAATAAATCTATTTGGGAAAATTCTCAAGCTTTACCAACTGAAAATTGGAAAGTTGAAGTTACAGGTTTAGTCAAAAATTCTCGTATTTATGACATAGACGAACTACAGAAAAAGTTTCCTCTAGAAGAAAGAGTATATCGGTTTCGGTGTGTTGAAGCATGGGCAATGGTAGTACCTTGGATTGGTTTTCCCATGAAGTTATTAATGGCTGATGTAGAACCAACATCAAAAGCTAAATACGTTAGTTTTACATCTTTTTATGACCCAGAAATTACTAAAGGTCCTGGTTTTTGGGCGGGTGGTTATCCTTGGCCGTATAGAGAAGGTTTACGAATAGATGAAATGGCTAACGAATTAGCTTTTTTTGCTATGGGAATGTATGGTAAATCATTGCCAAAACAAAATGGTGCGCCTTTGAGAGAAGTTATTCCTTGGAAGTATGGTTTTAAGGGAGCAAAATCAATAGTAAAAATTGAGTTTGTAGAAAAAAGACCTGCAACATTTTGGAATACTTTGATTCCCAATGAATATGGTTTTGAAGCAAATGTTAATCCTGAAGTTCCCCATCCTCGATGGTCACAAGCAACTGAAAGAATACTCAGTGAAGGTGCTAGTTGGTCTTGGGAAAAACGTCCGACTTTACTTTACAATGGTTATGGAGAATATGTTACTAGCCTTTATAGTTAAAGCTGAATCAAAAACAGGGAATTAGAATTAGGAAGAAGCCAAAGTTTAGAAACTATCTTTGTGGCAAAGCAGATAAAAAAATTGGATTTCAAGAACCAAATTTTTAATTCTAATTCGATAAATTTAGTAAGTATTAAAGTATTAGCTGTCAGCTCTCAGCAATAAGAAACCACTCTTAGTACCGATTTGAAAAAAGAATGTATAAATTTATCTTGATTAGAAATGCTTAAAAAAAGCTGCTGCAGTTCATTTTAGACAGCTATATCTAGGAGGATCATTTTTCCTTTTTTTTCAAAATTTACTCTTTTTCTTACTTCTTCCTTTAGCCGATAGCTGAAAGCTGACGACTGAATGCTTACAAAATTGATAACTCCTGTTATACTGATTAAAAATTTGTAGTAAGCTTACTAATTTTTAATATGGCAATGCAATTAAAAGTTCCATCTATTGCTTGTGGTGGATGTGCAGATACTATTACTAAAGCAATCAAAAATCTCGAATCTGAAGCTGATGTCCAAGTGGATGTGGAGCAAAAGATAGTTACAGTAGAAACCAAAGCATCTGAAGAGTCCATTAAGCAGGTAATTACTGCTGCTGGACATACAGTTGAATAGAAAAAATTTTTATCTAAACTAAACAAATAACCTGGGGGACTTTACTTGGATAGACCCCCAGGATATTTTATGAGATTTTCTACAAAAGTTGGGAATAGGGAATCGTAAGTATAGCGCTATGTGGAAGTTATACCGTTTCACGAAAGTCAAAAGTCATGCATTATATTTATAGGCTCAAAACTTTGACACTATAGTAATTTCAGGAAATTATTTCACATCTAAAATTTGAAACTATTTGTGACATCTTTAAAGTGAATTGGTATTGGAAGTCAAAAGTCAAAAGTTAACTAGCCTTCGGCTAGAAGTCAGGAGTCAGATAGGGGAAGCATCGGATTGGCAAGGTACAGAAGTAATCCCTGACCCTCGGAGATAGCATTTATAAATGTCCTAGTTTAGTAATGTTCTAATCTAAATGCGTAGTGCTATACAATTAGTTTCGTTGGATAAGTCCTGCGATCAAAAAATATTTTTGTAGAGAGGTTCCATGGAATTTTTCCCCTTGTTAGCTATTGCCTATTATTTACTAAGTATTCAACCTTCAACAAAAAAATGAGGTAAGTATCGTTGACACTCCACGGACTAAAGTCGCATGGATTCTTAAGGGTCACAAATTTGACGGACTTTCCTCACGTCAAATTTTACCCTTAATGGCATAGCCAAAGATGCCTCTAGTCTGTCCGGGGTAAACCCCCATAAGGTTGCTTTTTGCTCCAATATTTGCAGCACCGTTACAGTCAGCATTTATCAATTTTCCTTGCCTAGTTTTGTACAAACCACGTTTAATTCGTTTGCCACTAAAACTATATTCAGTCGGGTTATCAGCATTGTAAATAGGTATTTTATCTCTATCCAAAAAACTAGCCTTGGAAGTATAAGACTCCTCAAGTTCAGTGTAAGTTAATCCATACCTATTACACATAGCTTTTAGTTTCAATCTAAAACTGTTGTGTGGTATTTGTACAAACTTTTGATTAGTTTTTTTACCTAAATTGATATTTTTTTTCATCCCTGGATTAACACCTACAACAATAGTAGATATTTTGTTTTCACTACACCAGTTGATTAAATATCTAGCTGCTTTATTTAAGTAATCTCTAACTTTATTGTTTCGATTTACTATAATGCGCGCCTTGCTTTTTCGTTAAACCTTTAATACCTTGCTGATCTTTTATAGACTGCAATAAGCGAATTTTCGCGTGTTGTACCACTGGTTAATTGATTTAAGTTTTCTACCGTCCAAAATCAACGATGACCCACTGTTTGATACACAAGTTGCACTTATTGTCTAAACCCTGGTCTATTGAAGCGTACATTATCAGATTTTACTACTGAGTGTGGTTCCTCTTGTGTAATAAATTCTACCTCAAAAAACCTGGCATTAAAGCGAGGAATTATCCTCACTTCTTTCAGGTTTTTACCTACTAATCTTTCCGGGAAGGGAATTTTTACTGTACCATACTCAGTCTTAAATTTGGGAGACATTGGGATATTAAAATACCCATTTTTGACTTTAATTCGAGGTATTATTAAAGGAAAATACCCTTGTTTATTGAGGTATTTAGGTATTCGTATTTGTTCAAAACGATAATTACCTTCGCATTTCTTTTGAATTAAGTTGAAAAATGACTTAAAAGACCTATCTACAACCTTCAAGGTTTGCTGTGCAATATCGGTTTGAAGTAGTTGGTAATTTTCGTTATTCTTGCAGTAATGGTAATTTGACTCGTATCTTAGATATTCGCCCTCAGCAAAATAGAACTGTCGCGCAGAGTAAAGCCCTACGTTGTACATATTCTTAGTCAATCTGCACAATTTCCTCAAGGCTATAAACTCTTGAGTAGACAGGTTTCTAATTTTGTTCTTTTGGGTAAGATACATAATTAATTTTCGCTGTATATTATAGTGAAATTTTTTAGGAATGTCAAGCTAACTACGGGTTAAAACCTGCTCTTGTTGTTTTCATCCAGCCGTTAAAACTGGCTGGTTTCCAACTACCCGAATTTTTACGATGAAAATAATGGTTTACTCTCATGATACTTATGGTTTGGGAAACTTACGCAGAATGCTAACAATTTGCCGATATTTACTAGAGGAAATTCCTAAACTATCAATATTGCTTATATGTAGTTCGCCAGTGGTGCATAGTTTTCGGATGCCAAAAGGACTTGATTATATTAAACTTCCATGTATTGCTAGGAATGAATTTGGTGAACTTGCAGTTAAATATCTGGAAATAGAAAAAGAAGAAATGCTCAAACTGCGTTCTGAGTTAATTAAGATAACAACAATAAATTTCAAACCAGATGTTATTTTAGTAGATAAAAAACCTTATGGGTTGCAAGAAGAATTGAAAGATACTCTAGAGCAAATTAAAAATTCTGATTACTCTCCTAAAGTCGTACTATTACTCAGAGATATACTTGATACTCCTGAAAAAACAATCGCAGAATGGAAAGCCAAGAGATATTATGAAGGAATTGAACTCTTTTATGACCAAGTTTGGGTAGTTGGTATGCAGGAAGTATTTGACATTACCAAAGAATATAAATTCCCTGCTGCAATTTCAGGAAAAGTCAAACATTGTGGTTATATTCGTCGCAGAGCAGAGGGAAAAAATAGGTACGAAATACGAAAAGAATTAAGTCTTAATCCTGACCAAAAATTTGTATTAGTAACTCCAGGGGGTGGTGCCGATGGTTATCATTTAATTGACAAGTATATTTCAGGATTAGATCATTTACCAAAACAACATAAAATTAGGAGTTTAATTATTTGTGGCCCAGAAATGCCGCAGGAAAAACAACAAGCACTCTATCGAAAAGCAAAACAATATTCTCGTCTGAAAATTATTGAGTTCACTGATGAATTAACAAGCTATATGAATGCTGCTGATACTATTGTTTCTATGGGTGGATATAATACAGTTTGTGAAATTTTGTCCTTTGACAAACCAGCAGTTATTGTACCTAGAACCAAGCCAGTTAAAGAACAGTTAATTCGTGCTCAATCTCTGGATAAAATTGGTTTATTAAAGGCAATCCATCCAGATTTATTAAATTCAGAAAATTTAATCGCAGCAGTTTTAGAGGAATTAAATAATTTCGGAAAAAACAAGCCTAAATTATTTAGTTTAGACTTGAATGCACTACCTCGAATTATTGAGTTGAGTTACAAATTATTGTATGGGGAAATATCCACTAATTACAGCTACATTACTTATAATTATCCTGATGCACAACCATTAGCAACAAGTCAAAAGTAGGTTAAATACCAATAGTATATACAGAATTTATCAAACATTTACCAGCCCTGTAAATTACAGCAAGAAATCAATCAAAAATTAGAGCTATTAATATAATGAAAAAAGTAATATTTTACTGACTACACCTTCTTGGTATTGGTCATCTTATTAGAAGTATAGAAATTGTCAAAGGTTTTGAAAAAAAATTCTATGTTTGTTTCATCAATGATGGAGAAGTTATAGAATAATTCCCTATCCCAACTGGTGTGGAAATGGTAAATATTCCTGCGATTAAAACCGATACAGAATTTAAGAATTTTTTGATTCCTAATGAGTTTAAAACTCTAGAATAAGTGCTATAAGCTAAGAAAAATCAGTTACTGGAAATCTGGAATAAGTTAAAACATGATATTTTGATAATTGAGTTATACCATTTCTCAAAAACTTTTCTGCATTTTGTTGAGCAGGGGAGTAGGGGAGCAAGAGAATGGAGAATTAGGAACAAGTAAACATAAGAGTAATTAATATTAACTTGGCAAAAAGATAATTCTGTCTCTACTAATTAGTTGATAACTGAAGCATTACTTTTGGTAATTGGTATGATTTCCTTTTGACAGAAGAAAGTTTTCTTCATAATTAGTTACTCTGATAGAACAAGCAAATAAAATAGGAACAAAAATAGTGATACCAAATCTCTTTATCTGTTCCTTACTTTAATCAAAAAATATGAAAAAGAAAGTTTGTTTAACTACTTTAGAATTTCCACCTGATGTTGGTGGAGTAGGTGAGTCAGTTTACCGGATTTCTCGAATGTTATTAGAGTTGGATTGTGAAGTTCATGTAGCTGTTTTTCATTTCAATAAAAAAAGGGGAACTATCCAACGCACTCATCGTAAAACAATAGAACAAGATGGCATTTTAGTACATCGTTTAAAGGCAGCAATTCGGACAACAGAACCATATGCACTTAGTATAATGATTATGGAATATCGGAGTGAAATATACTTTCAACTCCAACGCCTCCATCAAGAGTTTAATTTTGATTTACTTCATTCCTTTTTCATTAAAGAAACTGGTTTTTTGACAACATTATTAGCTCTAGAAAATAATCTGCCTATAATTAATAGTATTCGTGGTAGCGACCTCCACAAACATATTTTTGACCCCCAACAACACGCTCAATTATCTTGGACTTTAGAGAAGGCATCTTGGTTAACTTTTGTGAGTGGGGATTTATTCAAACGTGCTAAAGTTTTGGTATCTAATATAGAGGAAAAATCATCGGTTTTTTGGAATTCCATTCAACCAGTAGATTTAGATTGTTTTGCCACTCCAGAACTGATAAAAAATTTACGGGGAATGGTTATCGGTTCCGTAGGTAGGTTTCGGGATAAAAAAGGATTAGAATATTTATTAGATGCTTGTGCTCAACTAACTAAAGAAAATATTGAATTAACATTACTATTAGTAGGTGATTTTGTAGCAAGGGAACAAGAATATTGGCAAGAAGAACTTAAGAATAGTGGCATTACTAACCGCATCATTGTTACAGGAATGTTGAGTCGTGGGGAGGCGATGACATATTTACCTTACATGGATATTTTTATGATTCCTTCCCTGAATGATGGTTGCCCTAATGCAATGTTAGAAGCAATGTTAGCTAGTCGAGCTATAGTAGGATCGAACGTTGATGCCATTGGTGAAATTTTGACAGATGGTGTTGATGGTTTAGTTGTTAACCCAGGTTCGAGTGAAGAGTTAGCTGTAGCTTTGCGCAAGTTAGAGCGATCACCCCAGTTACGACAGGAATTAGGAAAAGCTGCCAGGAAAAAAGTTCTAGAACAACTTGCTCCTGAAGTTGAGCAACAGAATTGGGCTAAAGTCTATGAGCGAGTTTTGTTGAGTTGAGATAAGCGATCGCCTCTAAAAATTGACTAAAAATAGATCCCACATTCCGCACGACAAAATGTAGTACACAAGGAGGAGGAAATTTGAGTAAGTATTTAAACTTATAGTATGGAGTAGGAGATGATTGCAAATCAATAGGTTAACGAT
>JAAUYL010015251.1_pt1 | contig 10398 bp, 10 predicted proteins | sample 7278011 | NCBI WGS metagenome assembly JAAUYL01 (sample SAMN14350225, study PRJNA611818) | marine sediment metagenome | isolation source: surface marine sediment (1.8m) | place: French Polynesia: Moorea | collected 2018-08 | reverse complement strand
TTTGATTTGATTTTGAAATTCCTGTTGATTAGTCATAAGTAAACTCCTAATTTTTATCATTAATTATATTGACTAAATAGTGGAAAGTTCTTGGAATAACTATTGCTAGTTAAGGCTTTCAGCAATCTCAAGATGAGAATCTTTCCCTTCAGAACTGTGGGTACTTTCATTAATTGATAATTGATAATGGATAATTGATAATTACAAGAAAGTTAAAACCGTTACGGAACTGAATATAAGGAAATATTATTTCTTCTCTTAGTCGATTAGATATGGTTAGGAAACCCATCCACCCCAACCTTCAGGAAGCTACAAAGATCGACCGCTTTTTTTCCCTTAAAAATTTAAACCCGAATTATTTAATTAGCGCTTGCTGATTAAATCTCAAAGCATTGATAGATAAAGGTAAGTGCCTTTTTAAGTATCAAAAAGTGCGAGGTTTTGGGTGGTAATGGTTCAATTAGGAGCGGATTTTGGTCAAGAGTTGCGCAGAAAAATCTTGGGACAATTCTTACTCTTACCTCCTCGCTCATTCCAATTTCTCCTGTCTCCTGTCTTCTACCCTAACCCATAAGACTTTTTCAGCAAACCCTAATTATCATTTCCCTTATGGGTTTAATACCCCACCGTCAACGGGGGTGATCAAAATTGTTTGCGGTTAGTAGACGCGGAGCGGCTTGTCGAAGACTATCCCCATGCAATTTTCGAGAACTGACTCCTGACTCCTGACTCCTGACTCCTGACTCCTTCTTAAATCGGTAAGCTTTTTCTAGTAATACTTTCAGTCTTCAAAGTTCATCGTTTTGTAGAATAACTTTTGTACCTACCTATAAGATATTGAATATGATGTATCATATTTAATTAAAATTTCTTCTTGGACAATTTTTGTAACTTCCTCCTCTGATTTTTTCAATTGATGTTTTGGTTTTATTTTTATCTTCATCTGCTTTCCAAAATCACGTTGAACATCGGTAATTTCTAGAGCAATAACATTATCATTTAGTAAAACGTCTTGTTCTTGACGACACCAGTCAACAATTCTTTTGGCATAAGCACGATTGAGAAAATTTACTTGAGTAGATAAATTATTTTGGGTTCTTTTGAATTGTTGTGAAATTTCTTCTATTCGTTTAATTAAATTTTCAAAGTAACGATCTATTTTAGAAGACATTTCATCTGAATTTTTATTGAAATTATTCAATATTTCACGAACAGTTTGTTCTTTAGTATTCTTCAAGTTATCTTGAAGTTTTCTTGATAATTCATGTATTGCTTCCTGATATTTTGTACTTTTGTTTTTCAAAAGCGAAGCTATTCCTTTCATAGCCATACTAAGAATACTTAATGCCAATCCAGAAACAGGCTCAAAAAGCCTAACAATTGCTCCAGAAACTTGTACAATATAAGCACCCCATTTTAGTAAAGTTCTGAAATCTATAAAATTTTGTTGCTTAAACATAAAATCATCTGCTCTTAGTCTGGCTGCTAATTCTAAATCTTCACCAATTTCTTGAATTAATTCTCCAACTTCATCATTAAATTCCTTGCTTGTATTTTCTGCAATATTTTGTAAATCTTTTTGAATATTTTCCATTTTTGCTTGCCAATTTTTCTGAAAATCATCTTCAGAGTCTTGATAATTACTTTTCGCAAACAGATAAATACTATTCTCTTCTTGTAAGAATCTAGTCTTTATTTTTTCCTCTAAAGATTTATAATTTTCTGCTTTTGTTTTTTTGATTCTGATTTTAAGTTCTTCTTTTTTTCGTTGTAAAAGCTTGGCTAAACTTTCATAGTTATGAGATTCGATTTTTATCCATTGATAAGGTGATTTTCCTGAACAGTTTCCTTAAAATTATCTTCATATAGCCCTGCTTGTATATTGTTTTCTTCTAGGCGAGAATTGCTAATATTTCCAACAGTTGAACCTAAAAAAGTTTGAGAACGACGCAACGAACCATAATCAACTATAGACTTCCGAATTGATTCAATAAAAATCGGTATTTTACTAGCATTGTACAACTTATTTTTAATCTTAATATCTATCTCTTTTTCTGAAGAGAGTGCAAGATGTCCTGCATAGAGCATCACAGGAATAATTTCAAAATAATCATGGTACTTGCCAGCATAATCTTGAATCGTTTGCTTATGTTTTTCTACCTCTTCAAAAAGTTCTTCAGGATTTTCCAAAAAATCATTTAACTGCCAATCTTCGTCTAAATTAGATTTTGCAATAAATATAATTAAAGATTTATTTTTTTCTTGCAATAGTCTCAAAAAACGAAAATCACTTTCTTGTTGACCATCATCAGTGACAAGATAACAAATAAGATCGGATTCATCAATGATACTTTGTGCTATTTACTCATCAGTTCTTCCACCCTCTTCAGGAGCACCAATACCAGGAGTATCAATAATACGAATACCTTCCCATTAATAAACTCGATTATAACCAGTTGTACGTTGCTTCCCTTTTCCAATCTTATCCCACCCTTCCTCTGTCAGAATAGCGTGAATAGTGCTTTTACCACTTTTAGTTTTGCCGATAAAGCTAATAGTAAAATTCTGAAGACTTCTCCGTTTAGAATTAAGAGATTCTTGTACACTTTTAATTGATTTAATGATTTTTGTGTCTAGAAGTTCTTTAGTTTCCTTAAATTGATTAGCAACATCTTGGGCAGTATTTCCTTGATTTTGTTTATTCTGCTCTTGTGTCTTTGTCAGAACATTATTAAGAGATTTTTGAAGATTTTCTAATTCAGACTCAGTTTTCCTTAAAGCTTTTTCTGTGTACTTAAAATCTTCATTAGCAATCTTTTGACAGTAACTCAGAGCATTTTGGTATTCTTCTTGAAACAGTTCATTTTCCCATTTTTTAACTATTCCTTTCGTGGCAAAATTTGATTCAGTTTCTCTATCGACCCTTCCCTTAAAAAAACCAGAGACGACAGATGATACTGCTTTATATACATTAGAAACTCTAGATGCTTTTTGTCTATTATTATTGTTATCGTTTTGATATTCAAAAAATTCAACAACAGACTTTTCTGCTTGTTTCTTTAATTTTTCTAACCCATTATCATCAAGATTCCAATACCAAATTTTAGCCACCTGTTTAAGCATTTCTAATTCTGAAGGAGCAAAAAAACCATCAATACCTGCCATTATTAGCATTTGCTCCATTACTTTCCCTTGCTCACTGGATGGAACTCTATCAGCTACATAATTTAAAGACAGACAATTTTCGTTTTTTGTAATAATTTTCTCCTTCTCTTCAACAGTATCTCCTTTAATTTCCCATTGTTGTTCTAATACAGCAAGATATTTTAATTCCTTGTTATGAATTTGTTGATCAGCACAAACCATATACACAACTAAGAGAAATGAATAATCCAGTGGTTCAGCAGTTTTAAGAGACATATTCAAAATAATAAATTAAGTAGGTGACATTTTTTTGACTTGGCTTTTGATTCACAATCAGTTAATTTTAATTTTAACTTTTTATTAGCAGAAGTCCCGCACCATAATTTATTTGGTGTCGGGATGAATGCGCTATCTTTCTACCAATTTATCAACCTGTGACCGTTTGTCTTCTACATCATCTGGCAAATTATCTATGACATCACTTATTACCTGAGTCATTGTTTTTTGTTTTTTGACTGCATATAATCTCAACTTATCCAATCTTTCTTTAGTTATTCTACAATGTAATGATTCTTTCATGACTATATGTTGCAATTATGTACACATACTATTATAATAGATATATGGTCGAAAGGGAAAAGAAAGATGAGAATAGCCTACCAATATAAACTACGTCCAACAAAAGAACAAGCAGAAAAAATAGATAGAACTTTAGATATGTTGCGTTGTCAATATAACTATATGTTGGCTGAAAGGTTTAATTGGTGGGAGCAAAATCGTTGCGCGATTAATGCTTGTCCTTTAATATTTTATCTTCCCGAATTAAAAGACCAACCAACAAGATTTAGCCAGCAAAAGTCATTAACTCAATTAAAAGCCGATAGACCTTGGTACAAAGAGATTCATTCCCAAGTTTTACAAGAAGTTCCAAAACGGGTTGAATTAGCCTTTAAAAGATGGCTGAAAGGTGACAGTAATGGCAAAAGGTCAGGCAAGCCTAGATTTAAAGGAAAAGGTCAATATAAAACATTCACTTATCCTCAGTTTCAGCAGCATCATTTTATAAATAATAAAGTAAAATTATCTAAAATTGGTGATGTTAAAGTAATTGTACATAGACCTATTCCAGATGGGTTTAGCATTAAGACAGTATCAGTTACTAAAAAATCTAATGGCTACTTTGTTACTTTTAGCTTAGAAGATACAACTATACCTGAGATTAAACCAGATATTAAACGAAGTAATATTGTAGGTATAGATGTGGGCTTAATAGACTTCTACGTTACTTCGGATAATGAGTCCGTACCAGCTCCTAAATATTTGAGAAATTCTGAACGAAAACTCAAGTCAGCACAAAGAAAAGTATCTAGAAGAAAGAAAGGCTCTAAACGTAGACAAAAAGCTATTAAACAAGTAGCCAAGAAACATAGAAAAGTAGCTGATACTAGAAAAGATTTTCACTTTAAAACTGTTAATGATTTACTTAAAAAATATGACATTATTGCAGTAGAAAAGTTGAACATTAAAGGCATGGCTAAATCTAGATTAGCTAAATCTGTACATGATGCAGGATGGGGTAAATTCAATACTATTTTAACTAACAAAGCCGAAAAAGCTGGTCAGTTAATTGTAAAAGTTAAACCTCATGGAACGTCAACTGAATGTAGTAGATGTGGTCATAAAGTCAAGAAAACTTTGGCTCAGAGACAGCATAATTGTCCTAATTGTGGACTATCAATTGGACGTGATTATAATGCTGCAATTAATATCAGAAATAGAGCCAAAGTATTGATGAAAGACTTGCTGCCACCAATCAAATTTGAAGCTTATCAAGGTACTCAATTGAGCCTGTTCTAAATCAATTGTAGAGGAAGGGCATTCCTTGCTAGCTCAGTTTATGTCTACATAGTAGAGTCGCTGAGAAGCTCGCACTGTAGCTTGTCTCAGTGTCGGGAGTATGTCACCCCTTAATATTCTGTCTCTCAAGAACGATTTAAATTACTCAATTCCTGACTCAGATTTTAGTCTAATTTTTTTGTTTCACAATCACTCTATTCCTAACTTGTAACCATTCAGCTACTAGCACTCATCTTTTAGATTTTTCATAAATAATGAATATACACTCTCCCTCATCAACGTCAGTTTTTTTCAATACTTTTAATTCTACTTAAATCTATCAATACTAATTCCTGCTCAAAAAGTAATAAATTAATAGCTGATAGCTGATAGCTGAATGCTTACCCTAACTTTGACAAAATTTGGCATAATTTTTCAGTAAACTGATAAAAAGTTAAGACAGGCGAATTTATCCCCTGTCTTAACAATCTTTGCTTCCCAACCTTGACGTTTTTCATGTCACGGAACGAAACAGAATCTACGCAACTTTAGTTTGTGGAGTGTCAATTATTATCCATTCTAAAGCCTGGTATTTTTCTGACCAAGAAAAACATTTGACTTCTATATGGGTCATATTGCTAAAAATTTTATTACTAGCAGTAGTTAACTTATTTACCCAAGCTGCGTCACATACAACTGCTTTTTTATCAAAATCTTTCAGATGTCCTAGACCAAATTTTAAATCTTCCCATAAAGCTTCCACAGATATTCCTTGAAAACTTTTAACTTCAACATAAACTCGTAATTTAGTTTGAGATTTTAATCTTTCCTCAACTAAATTTTTCATTTTTTCAATGTCACTTATTTCAATTTTGCCATCAATACTAAGACCAATGATGTTCTGATTTGCTAGAGGTATAATTTCCATCATAGTAGTTTTCTCCTTCTGAAATACTTCTAATTTTAATTTTGTTATTTTTTGGTAGAGCTTCCTAAGATTTTTTCTCCCTTTATACAGTGATTATGATTTCTCTATTTCCTCAAATTTTCCCTATTAATTCACTTGAAACACTTTTAAACTTTTCCCTCAAACTTGGCTGATTAAACTACATTTCCATAACTATCGCCGCTCAAATAATTTCATCCTCAATCTAATCCAATTGATATCTGAGTAGTTTGAGTTCCCTCCTGAATATTAGCCGGAATTAATAACTGACGGTTATTATTGTCAGTCTTAGGAATTCAAGGTACTTGCTTAATTTGTTCTATTTAATTAGAGATGCCAATCCCAAATCTCTTGACGCTTGAGATTTCCTATTCCTAATTTATCTGTGAAAGTTATAGATTTTACCTCCTCTGAATGGAAACTTTCAGAGGTTGAATATTCCACAGACGAAGAATGACACTTCAACTTAGGAAATCCTTTTTTTCGCAGGTTTACTTTTTTTGCAGTTATCGTAGAATCTGAGCATAGAATAGAAGACAAAGCCATTTATGTCATAAGTTTTTTTTACTTGAGAGTTAAATTTAGCTGCCAATTTAAACTATTTGCCTAATATCTTGCAATATTTGTATAGTTTACCTTGACTGCTGCTTTTAACATCAGGACATAAACCCACATATTTTTCCCGAATAAATTGACCTATTCAGATTACTTAGTCTATTACTAAGTCTTAAGTTTTATTACCTTTAACTTTAAACTTAAAAACAAAAGGCATCAACCTAATACTTACTCCTACCCTATAACTTAACTTTAACCCAAGTTGATTAAAACTGCCACCAAAAAAGTTCATTTGTTTACATTTATTAAAAAAGCTAGTCATTTTTTATGGTTCATTTCATCTTTGCTCAAATACTTTTTTCCTCCAGACTTGTTCCCTGTTAAGTGTTCCCTAAAAAGGATAATTTTTTTGCTTTCTTCAAAATTGAGATGCACCCGAGACAATTATTAGCTTTGGGTTTAGATTTAAACTTTCGTTTGCAGACTTTACAAGTTTTTGTGTTTTAGTCATAGTTGTGGTAAATGGATGTGTTCATAGCAGTGGTTTTTAGTTATATATCAACCTTTTTTGTAGTTTGTAGTTACAACTCTGAGAGAAAACTATTTATTTTAGTCATGTAAGCTTTAAAGTTTTGAGAAGTTGAATAAGGAGCAGTCCCATCGTTGTAAAAGTATTTTTCATCTGAAATAAAACCTTCATCTAGAATGCTATAAGAATAATCTTCATAGTCAACCCATTCACCTTGACCAATTCCTAAAGGTTTATAGAAACGATTAACAACTATTCCATTTTCAATAATTCCATAGGGCCTTGAAACTCTTAACCAATATTCAAAATAAGTAGATTTATAAAATTTTATATCAAGCTTGCCTCGAATTCTTTTCATTCCATCAATTGAACCAATTATTACTCTTTTTACTGTTTTGTTGCTCATAATATTTTACTGTATTAAAAATAAGGTCTAAAGTTTCTCTACTTTTTTATGGTTCATTTCATCTTTGCTCAAATACTTTTTTCCTCCAGACCTGTTCCCTGTTAAGTGTTCCCTAAAGGTGATATTTTTTTGCCTTTATTCAAACCCTTTTTTATAGCGTTTCCCAGAGTCATAATATACATCTATTTTGATTTTTATTCTATTTCCTATTCCCTATCCCCTATTCCCTATCCCCTATTCCCTATCCCCTATTCCCTATTCCCTATTCCCTATCCCCTATTCCCTATTCCCTATCCCCTATTCCCTATTCCCTATTAAAGATATTAACTAAACTGTTTCTGATAGAAACGAGTGTAAAGTTCACCTTTTTCTAATAATTCTGCATGAGTACCTGACTCTAAAATTTCACCATTTTCCATAACTAAAATCCGATGAGCACGCCGCACAGTTGCCAGTCTATGAGCAATAATAAATACAGTCCTCCCCTTCATCAATCTTTCCAACGCTTCTTGTACTAAATATTCAGATTCAGAATCAAGAGAAGAAGTAGCTTCATCCAATATTAATATCCTCGGATTTTCTAATACTGCACGAGCGATCGCTATTCTTTGTCTTTGCCCTCCAGATAAATTAACCCCCCTTTCACCCACCCAAGTTTGATAACCTTTCGGCAACTTAGTAATAAACTGATGAGCATTAGCAACTTTAGCCGCTTCTTCTACAGCATCAATATGATAATCTAGTTGACCAAAAGCAATATTTTGTGAGATTTTTCCTGAAAATAATGTCACCTCTTGAGGAACAATTCCAATTTGCCTTCTCAGACTTTTAAGAGTCACATTTTGAATATTTATACTATCAATTAATATTTCCCCTGACTGAACATCATAAAATCTAGGTAGCAAATTTACAAGTGTAGTTTTTCCCGCTCCAGAAGCACCCACCAGAGCAATTATTTCTCCTGAATTTACTAACAAATTCATATTCTTTAAAACCTGCTTTTCAGAATTATAAGAAAAACAAACATTCTTATACTCTACTTTTCCCATTATGGCAGGAAGAGATATCGCATCTGGTTTTTCTATAACTAATGGTTGAATTTTTAACAGCTCAAAAACTCGGTCACAAGAAGCTTCACCTTGTTTAAAATCACTATAATTACTTGTAGTCAAAGAAATCGGATCGATTAACAAAGCTACACCCGTTACATAACTAATAAAACCCTCTCCAGTCAGATTTCCTTGAGATATTTGCCACCCTCCCAAAAAAAACAAAAAAACCACACTCATTGCTTCCAAAAAACCCACCACTACAAACTGAAGAGCTTTAACCTTTTCTGCCATATATTTTGCTTGTCGGTTTTGTTCAGCTTCCACAGAAAACTGAGCAATTTGATACTCCTCAGCAGCAAAAGCTTGAACTACTCTAATACCGCTAAATACCTCTGTTATTAAAGCCGATAAATTAGAAATGTGATTTTGACTTTTATGGGAAAAAGAAAGTAATAACTCCCCAAACCAACCTATTAATAAAGCCATCAAAGGTGCAATAATTAGAGTTGCCAAAGTTAACTGCCAATTCAGATAAATCATGTACCCAAGCACAACAATTAACTGTAAAATGCAAGGAACAAATTGGTGAAAAAACTTATTAATAACCTCTCCCGTCCGGTCAATATCTTCCGTAATTCGATAAGAAAGGTCTCCAGTTTTTGAGTTTTCAAAATAACTAATATTGAGTCTTTGTAAGTGAGAATAAACTTCTTTACGCAAATCTAAGGCAATAGTTAAAGCCGCTTTTGCCATGAGAGTATCTTGACCATACTGTACAGTACCCTTAATCAGAAAAATTATAGCCGCTAGACCTGCAAGTTGAGCGATCGCCCCCACATCTCCCCTGCCGATATAACCTGCCATTTCACCCATTAGCCAAGCTAAAATCGGCCAGAAAATAGTAAAAACTAATGTACAGGCCAATGCCTTGACAATTGTTGGCCAATAATTATAAATATATGGTAAAAGCTGCCAATAATTGGAGCTTGATTTCAATATGCCAAGCTTGATTTGATTTTTCAAAATATAAGATTTCTATATTAAAGATAAAAAAAACTTGCTTTTAGTGATTTAGCATGATAAAACCATTTTAACGTCAAGTTGTAGGGAAGTTTGGTGACGTCTAATAGTCCATCCTGCAGAGTAAAGGCCAGCTCAATTTTATTTGGCAGTTTTACTTGAGTTTTATAATTTATGTGATATTCTGTATATGCCAATTTCACAATTATCTGTCCGGTTGTTGGCATAAACCGGGAGTACATCTACTAAACCCCCAATAAAATTTTTACATCTAGTTTAAGGTCCCGCTTCAGAGGCATCTTTAGAAATTAGGATGTAATTATTAATTCAGGTAAAATCCTGTTTTGTAGTAGTTCATTTAATTTGATTAAACAGAGGAATTTATGGAAACATTAGCATTTTCCCATTTAGCCTGTAGTGCAGAAGACTCTGAGAATAAAGAGTTTACTGTTTGTGTAGACTTCAAAAAACTATCTACCGTTGGTGCAATGGGTTTACTATCTGCTGCTACTGTAGTCGGAGCAATGAGCGTAACTGCTGATTCTGCTTCTGCTTATGGCTATGGTAGCTATGGTGGCTATGGTGGTTATGGTGGTTATGGTAGCTATGGTCGTAGCTCTGGTCACTACTATAAAAAAGTTGTTAGTAGCTCCTACAACCGTTCCTATGGTAGCTATGGTCGCTACGGTCGCTACGGTCGCTACGGTGGCTACGGTGGTGGCTACGGTGGCTGCGGTGGTGGCTACGGTGGTGGCTGCGGCTGTTACTAAGCTTTTTGATCGCCTCAAAGTCTACAATATAGAAATTAATTGAGGACTTTGATAATTTTTTTGAAGACTGTGCATAAACAATCTACCTAACATGGTAGCCTAGTAATGCAACTAAGGAAATTATGAAATTTCCTTAGTTA
>JAAUYL010086230.1_pt1 | contig 10403 bp, 6 predicted proteins | sample 7278011 | NCBI WGS metagenome assembly JAAUYL01 (sample SAMN14350225, study PRJNA611818) | marine sediment metagenome | isolation source: surface marine sediment (1.8m) | place: French Polynesia: Moorea | collected 2018-08 | reverse complement strand
TGCGATTCTTTCGAACAACAGCGACATTTTTGCCCAACTGAAATGCCATCTGCTCCTCAACCTCTCCAGGACGAAGCGCAAGATTGGCGACAACGTCGAGGCTGAGAAGTTTGCCACCGAGGTCCTGTCTTCGAATCCAACCTCGCATGAAGCTCTTTGGGCGAGAGCAAAGGCCAAAAATGATCGCGGCCTTTTTCAGGATGCCCTTGTCGATCTCAGAGAGGCTCTCAACCTGGCTCCGGAGAACCTCCAGCTCCACGCTTTCAGTATGCAGGTCAAGAAATCACTTCAGGAAATTTCGGAATCAAATAAGAAAATCGTGAATCAAGAAGAAAGCGACGACGAGGACACGATCGTTGTGATGTCAGAAGTTTAAAAGACAGAAAATTTCGAGTACAGAAAGATCTGTAAGAGCTGTGATGATTTTGATTCGAGTATTGATGTCAAAATTCAAATGAAATATAGATAACAAAGATATTCATGCATTTGTTTTATTCTCATGCAAAAGTTGATGATGGCTTAAAATAGTAATTTTACAAACGTTAGTCAATGTCGATCTCGTCGTATGGATCGTCCTCCTCTTGTTCAAGTTCTTTGGACTTGGTGATTTCTTTGACAAACTGAATGGAACTGCTGCTTGGACTTGTCTCACCTTCGTCCAGGACTTCATCATGCTCGTCTTCTTCCCATTGTCCAAGGGTCTCTTCAAAATCACACTCGTCGGTGTCGTCAAGACCAGCTTGTTTTCTCAAGTCCGGAGGATCCGACATGAACGCCACCTCGGCAGCCTCGAAGCTCTCGTTGTACTTTTCACTTATGCACTTGATGATAATCTCCGGAATGATAACGTACGTTGCATAATTCTTGAGAAACTCCTCGTCCTTTTTCGTGGAAAAGCTTCTAGGAGCTTGGTTTTTGAACAGAAGCTGAGCCTCCTTGTAGAGAGCAAAGTCTTCCTCGTCTCCGGCGTCAACGTCGATATAAGTGCCTTTGGCCAATTGAAGCAATTTGGAGGTAATACTTGTGTCAATTGTGCTTCGTTTCATTGCGATTTTGTGTCGTTTGCTGAACACTTGTCCTGTTATGACTTTTCTAACATGGCTTTGAACGCTCCTTTTGTTTTGGATCGCGTCAATTATTTCGTAGTTTCGAATCACAACCTCGCCGTTCTTGAGAACGGATTGCAGTTTTTGCCGTTTCGGAAAGACGGACGACCGCCTTCTTCTTGTGACAACCTTGATGATTTGCGGTGTGTCACCACTGGCGGCTGGTGAGGATTCATTGTTATTGGTTGACTTTTTAGGTTCTGGACTGTCTTTCTTCGATGCTTTGGAATCTTGTCCGGAACCTCTAGGATCTGGAGCGACGTCACCGTCGTGCCTTCTCTTCATATGATTGGCAAGGAAGTGTTCTTTGACATAGATTCTATAGCACGAACCACATTTAAACGCTTTCGGGACCTCCATTTTGCTGCTCGAAGTGAAACAAAATCGAAATACTAAATTGCAAAACCTTGTTTTGTTTTGTTTTGACAACGATCAAACTGATTAATATCAGCTGCTGAGCTGTGACAGCTTGCTCTCTCTACTAACTAACAGCAACAGCTTAGCAGTCCGATGGGAATTATAATCGATTAAAATAATATCTGGGCGGAGGATTAGGTTTCAGTTTGGAATCGTTAACGAACTTATCGGTCAGTTGACAAGATGGAGGACGATAGCAAAGAAACATCTAACAAAATTAAAGCCGGAAAAAAGACTCGAAAGCGAAAGCCGGAACCAAGGCTGGACTGTGATCATTGTCGAAAATCATTTTCAACGCGATATCACTTGAATCGACATGTTGCCGTCATCCACCTCAAGTCGGAAGCAATCATGTGTGAAATATGCAGTCACATATGTTCAGACAAGAGATCCTACAAGCACCACACACTCCTCAAGCACAGCGACATCAAAGATGCCTATGACAGAGTTTATCCGGAACCGATACAGAGGAAAGAGTTCAAGATCAATCCGATGAACTTGTTTCACAAAAACATGAGGCACTACTGCGATCTGTGCAGCAAAAAGTTTGTGAAACCATGCCAGCTCAGGCGACACGTGTCGGCAGTTCACCTGAAAGTGAAGGCTTTCAAGTGTGAGTTTTGTGACAAATCCTTCGCTGAGTCACGGACCTTGGCCTTCCATAAAACCAGAGAGCATATGGCTGAAACAATCGGGGCTGGCGAAGAGCTCAAGTTCAAACAGAAAAACCATGAGTGTGAGGTTTGCCTGATGAAGTTCGTATGCAAAGCCAAGTTGGAGAGGCACGTCAATGAGTATCACTTGAATCTGAAACCATTCAAGTGCACCCATTGCGAGGAGAGTTTCAAGGGGAAGAGAGAGGTCTTGAAACACATCCAAAAGGTCCATGACGATGATGGCAAAGAAAATCTTAAGCCTACTGAGGATCAGAAAATTGATCCCGGATTAGATTTAGAAGAAGACAATGACATGAAACCGGACCTGTATCCAATGGACGCCGAGGAGCTTAAGGAAGAAGCGGCGTCCCTCAATATCACAGCAGCTGACGAATCTCTAACGGTTTGATTTCACAAGTTTTTTAATGGAAACTGATGCGGTGGCAGGTTGCGTGGAAAGCGCAGTTGCGCTTCCGACAGGCCTTTGTTCTCCCAGTGAAAAATATGCTTGGACTTGATAATCTTTTGTCATCTTCATTTATTTTTCGGTAGTTGCTTTTCTTTTTGGCTCACAGTATAGAAATCGGATACATGTTTGTTTGTTAATTTGTGATTTTATAATGAAGTAGTATAAGTTTACCTTACGTATGTTCTCATTGACGAAGAAAATGTACGTATATGTAGATATAGATTTATTTTCAAGTAATTTTTAAGAATGGTTTTTGAAATCGGATACTTCACTATATTCTGTTGCAACAAGTTTCTGTAATATTTTTTGGGAGGGGTTGAATATTTTGTTTTTAAAAGCACTTATAAGAATGTAGTACAAAAGTGGCCTTTCTTAATATTTCTGTTACGATTTTCTTAAAGCATGCCAATTTCGAAAATAACTGGGGATCGTACTGAATTTCAAACACGAAATGCATGGTATATGTTCTAATTGTTTTTTAGGAAGGCAAACTTTGACTTTATGATAAGTTTTTTTTTGGTACATGTAAGTTTGAAACACCCGCATCATTTCGAAAAAAACTTTTGCAGTTGTATTTTTGTACCTTGAGATGCAAATGTGAGACCGCGCTTTAGTTTTTCCCCTTGGCCAAATATAGGGCTACATTAGATTAGATTTGGTTATTTACTTTATTCAGAATTATGAAAGATCTAAGAAGTGTGCGGCTCATAATAAAGAAACATGTTTTTCACAACTCAAATGCTTATATTTGAAAAACAATCATGATTACTATGGATAGAGGGGTTTGCTGTTTTCGGAATGCTGCGGACTCATGGCGACAGTCTCAATATGGTCGAGATCGTGCTTGCTATGCCGGGGGCTGCTCCCGTTCTTGTTCTTGTCGCCGCTGCCTCCGTTCGACTGTTGCTGGCCTCCATTTTGCGCCTGCGGCAAGAGGCTAGTCGTGACCTCGGCCGGGGTGTTTGGGGTGCTGCTAAAGACGCCCGGGGGTTCGACCTTTGTGGCTGTGACTCCCATGGGACTGAGGAATTCCTCATCATAATCCTCATCCGGCAGGGGTATCCGAAAGCACGCGCACTTGACAATGAGAAGAAGTACACCGACGGCAACGAGGATGGCGCCCGCCACCAGAAAATGGTACCTGTGAATGTGATCGTGATAAACCGGAAGTTAGTAGAGGCCAAACCGGAAGAGTACCTTAAATAGGAGAGGCCGGCCTCCTTCTTGAACTGGACCGCCCCGACGATGAGGACGGTAAGGCCGCCAAGGAAGAAGAAGATGATGAAGTGGAGAAGGCTGACCTTGCCGTAGAAGCACTCGTCGCCGTAGCGTAACCGGTAGTAGCCTTGGTCTTCGGATTGACCGAGTACCATGTTGTGGTCGATGTGGTGGTTCGGACTTCCGGCCCGACTCGGGTTGGCACTTGGCGCATGTGAACCCCCGGGAGATAAAGTCGTTCCGTCGGGCTCAATGTGATGGCCTCCTTTCTGGCCTTGTTGTGCCCCAGGGTGGGGTTTGAGCATCAACCGGTTGGGACGGTTCTTGTCTTTGGACTTGACTTTGCGCCGCTAAATAAAGAATAGACTTAAGTCTGGACTTAACGGACTTAGGACTTAAGGTTTGGCCTTACCTCGTGGCGCACGGCCACCGCTGGCATTGCCCCGATCATCCTGAGGCCTTTGTTTTGAGTTTGAAGAGGCCGTTAAAAAGTGTTAAAATTCTTCTCGGCTTGCCTGAAAAATGACAACAATAAGTCCAGTTTATTAAATATATATTTTTGGTATTCACCAATGGACACTGTCAGCTAACTGAAAACCATGATTGCATGCTCAATTGCTGGAACACGACAAAAATATGGGAAAAATGCGGCAGCCATGGACGTACGAACAGGAACACCTAATTGGTACTGACTCAATTTTGAGGTCAAGCGCAAATGTGGGCTAGTTTTTTGGGGGTACTCTACCTAGTCTATTGAAATATGCAAAACTATATACAGTGTCTGTATTGTCCTGAAAACATGAGCATTTACTGCTTAGCATTCAGGGTGATTATAAATGGGCTCCAATTTAGAGCTAAATGCCTTCCCCCTAAGCAGCCACTACAATAGCCATTAGGCATTATGTAGTCCCGAGTTTTTTTTATGGGCGCACTGTGATTAAAGGAAATTGCCACTTTCCCTATCCTGACTGGCTACTGGTCAAGTGTATTTACTTTGGCCACCATGCTGCCATTTTCCTGTAAATGTTTTCCTACCAATCGAGGTCGGAGGTTCTTGAGGTTGCAACCAATAAATAATCTGACTTATGTAATTGTTTGTGTAAATATTCGTTCGCTCTTTTATTTCCCTCTCCATCCGTACATTATATTGTGTTATCCTTGTTATCAATATTTTTCACATTCTATTACCATTTGTATTATTGTAATAGGCTATTTTATTGGTATGAAAAAGCTTGAACTGTCGTAGGATGCAGCATGTTATTTGAGGTAAATGAGGACTGAGGTATCCAGAATGATGGCCAACATAACCTATTCCTTGATGTCATTTCAAGCACGGGTAGATAGATGTAGAGTACGTAGCAAAAGAGATTCTTGAAGAAAATTGAGCTTGGTGATGTCCATTCACAACTTGGTGATTCTTGTTAGATTGCAACTCTATTGGCGGAGGATGCTGCTTGTTCAAAGTCCTTGGGTATTTCCGGTGTGGCAGGTTGCTGAGGTCGCGAGCTGGCCGGCCTCGAATTCATAGTGAGGCTAGACCTCCGGCTGTCCACTCCATACTCCGCGTCCTCAATGATGGGGTTCTGTGAGTTGGACCTGCCCAGCCTGCCTCCAGCACTGCTCATGTACCGCTCAATCGCGGCCTCGACCTTCTCGTTGGTCAGGATGGTGACGGCGATCATGATGAAGCCAACAAAGATCAGGAGGCTGCCGATGCCAAGGAGGTGGTGCCAATCCAGTCCGAGGGCATCTTGTGTGGCGAACACGGGTATGATCATCAGTATTCCCAGAATTATAAAGGCAGATCCAACGGTTGGATAGGTGCAGGAATTATTCCCCTCATCAGGAGTCGCCCTGAAACCTTCTGGTATCCCTGTCGATTGAAGGCTGGATCTTCTCTTCTGAGACGCGCCATAATTTGCCTGCTGGCCTTTTTTACCCTTGCTGTTCTTGCTATTTAGGCTCTGTCGTCGCTCCCGTTCTCTCCGGATGGCTAGGGCACTCTGTACAGCGTGCATTTTGAAATGGAATTTCCAAAATGGTTCCCCAAAACTAGGCAAGTTTTTTTCTGCGTCGCAGGTATTGTAGGTTGTGTCAGCTGTCGTGGCCTTCAGCCTCAAGTCTGACAGTAGGCAGCCTTGCCACCCAAATAGAAGCTTTCTAACGCTATAGTAGACGACAGCCTCAGCCAGCCTCGCGAGAGGCCGCAATGCTCCAACGGGACCTTAGCTCACATTCCTTTTCTCTTGTACAGTTGTATTGTACGTAACAAAACATTTACTTAGATAGCTTATGCTTTTTGTGGCATTTCATTAGACCTACCACACGAAAACAAGGGGCATGTGTGTACCAAGCTTCATGTATTTTTTCATGTCGTGGTTTTTTTTTTATTTTGGAACATTTGTGCAGTACATAGAGGCTTGATTCGCTTTCAAGGCTCCATGACTATTATTTATAGTTCATTAGGCGAAGGATAATATTATCCTCTGGCTATCCAACTGTGACTCCATTAGTCGATATATTATTTGTACTTACCTTCGGCTCTATAAATATTTGTTATTTTTGGAAAAATATGCCAAATCATAGAGGACTAAAAACCTGGATCGTCATTGCATTTACCATAACTTTCGCGCGCAAAAGATAAATGAGTTTCTTGCTCGAAGTCTTGTGAGAAACTTTTTTAAAGGGTGAGAGTGAGACTAATAAAGTGGCAAGGCAACTTTGCTTTTTCGCGAGAAGTTGAGAAAAAAAAGACATTTTTCTCCTAAAAACCGTATTCAATAGTAAAAGCAGCCATGTGAAATCTCGCTAGCAGAGTACCTTCTTGGGGCGTCGGATCACGTTTAACGGTCGACTTCTTGAAAGCAAGTTGGTTTCAGCCGAAACAAAACTTTATGTCTTGAAAAAGAAGGCCGTCTGAATTTCTTTTGCCTCTTTTTGCCGAGGCCGGAGAGTTCTTTGTTTTAAGCTCTGTTTGCGAGGCCGCGAGGCCGCGAGGTCGCTTGTTTGTTCCCGTCGCTCAGGAGAACTTCCGGCCAACCTCAAGGGAGAGATTGTCTCTCTCCAATTTTCCCGCCAAAAAGAAAACTTCACACCAAATATCATTCTTCAGTTTATTGTGTAAAAGCAGTTAACAAAAGAAATTGATATTACATAACATACTAGATATATGCCACCTATTCTTACACAGAATCCCTCCAATATTATTAGTTATTTTAAGGAAGGAGGGCGTCGGCCTGCTTTGCAGAAACACTTCCAGGGGAAAATACAAAAGAGAGTCCCTTCAAGTAAAAGACCACGCATTTTTGCTTGCTGTCACACATATGAAAAACCAAGGAAATTACTTTTTTGGCAGATGCAAGAAACTTGTAGACAATTGTCCTGTAATGTTTCCTTTTCCATGATGGCTCCTAGTGGAATTATATGGCAATAGTCTACAGTCCCATCAGCTTTTACTCGATGGGCGTTGCCGTACATTCTCTCTAGTCTCTCTACGAACAAATTGGCATGTTCTAGTGGCATTGATACGTCGTACAAAGTAAATGAAAGTGGTAAGCCCATTTAAGCTTCTAGCTTATGGTGTACTTTGGTTTTGGGATAGCATGTGTTACAGTTTTTTTACCCACCATCTATCTTATTCCCAATATGTGCATCCAATTACTCATACGTAATGCGCAAGAGAGAGACAGTACAGAAGAACCCCTTTTAAGGCAGGCTTTTGTTGCAGACTTCACGCATGGTGAGGCCGTTTGCTGAGGCTGTCGAGGTCCATAGTCTTTCATCACCATCATGATCGTGTGGATGCAGCCTGGCAGATCATTGGTGCTCTCACATGGGAGGATTTGTTAATGTAAGCGCACACATCACGTACAAAAGGAAGGGACGAGGACGACCTCCGGAGAATTCATTTACTTACTTAAGAATGTATCACCTCTTATAACATAGATCGGTTGTATTTTTGTGTGAGTACAGTTAATGGGTGGAAGGATAGAGCAGAAGATCGCTTAATGAGTAAATAGCTAGGACATGATGATGGCACACACATTTACTCCATAGATATTTAGATAAGAATGTAGTGTATATTGTTCATCATTGGCGGTTTTTTTGGGAGACATCGAGGCTGTGCCCGAGGCCAGACATCGCGACCTCGAAAAACAGTGTAAGTACTTGTGATATAGAGTTTATGTATTGGCAGACACAGTATTACATAATAAGCATAAAGATTCAGGACGTTGGTTAGCTTTTCCCCGCATCTTCTTGCGGACTCTTCTGCCCGCGCTTGGATGGTTTTCGGGAGTGCTGTTTGGTCACTGTCAGCGCTGGCTTTTTGTCCGACTTCCGAAGCAGCGTTTCCGTTTCCGTCGTGAATTCGACGGCCTCAGAATTTGGTGGATTTCCTGTTGTAGGAGAGGTGGCCGTGCCATTTTGCGCCGAGGTCGAACTTGAGGATCCGTTCGAGGCCGCAGACGCCGGCAGACTTTTGGCATGTGACACTGTTAGATGATTGCCTGACTTGGTTGCTATCACAGTGGAGGAGGAGGTGGTTGCACCGGAAGTTGATCCTGGAGCAGGATGGCCTCGCTGCGACCTCCGCGTACTTCCGGTTCGTTGCATCCCACCTGGGGGCGGCAAATGTACCCGCGTGCTCGCTACTCGTCGTATTCTATGAGCCTCGCTCGTCGTTCCTTCGAGGTCTCTATGGAGAGTATGGCCAGATCTGGTCCTGGCCAATCTTCCGCTGACATAGCGGGTCAATTCCTCCTCCTCTCTGGCGGTGATGATTCTGTTCACCATCACCATGATGAGGCCGACAATGATGAGGCCAACCCCGACCCCCAACAGGTGACCCCAATCGGTGCCAACCGTGCCCGAGCCCGAGGGCGACGTGCCCGAGTTGGTGATCATGGAACTGAAGACGAGAAGGAAGCCCAGAAGAATGAAAACCACTCCCAAGTGGAATGCTGTGAGACCTGATGACTCCGTTTTGGGAGGCGCTGGCAAGGTTGGATCAAGTTCGCCAAAGCTGCATGTGCCAAAAATGCAATCATGGTAAGTAAATCAGAGCTTGATTTCACTGGTTATTTTTACCTGCCAGCATCCGACGGCCTGGGAGATTTTCCAGACTCCCTTCTAATTTGAGAGTTCCGTTTATTCTCGCGCTTCTGGCGCTCGCGCCTTATCGCCATAGCACCTTGTATAGCGTGCATTCTGATTGCGTTTAATTAGCTAACAACAAGTGTCTGGAATGAATGTCTTTTGGTTATTATTGCACAGTATGAGATTTGTAACGTGGCATTGCACTTCACTTCTGATTTCCCTAGATGGTCGTGTGTTTTTTGAGGACAAATCCCGAGGTCGAGATTCGAGGCTGCGCGAGGCTGCGAGGCCATTTTGGAGCTCCGACGAGTCCCAGCTCAAGCGGAACTCAGATAACCTCAATGTACAGACAACTGAAACAGAGCCTCGCCATAAATCAGGGTCTTCCCCTCCAACCCAGTATAAATACAGTAGAAAGCAAAGCCAACAGCCTCGCTCGGCCGTTTCGAGGTTAAGCTTATGCTGATAGTTTTTGGTTTCCATCTCTGGTGTCGACGTTATTCAATTAGCTGAGCGCTGAATGCGAACAGGAACAGACAGGATAGATACTTTAACCAAATATTTATCAAAGCCACTAAAAGCAGGCAAAGTTGTCGTTATCGATTTCCTTGATTAAATAGAACAACCTCCTTTTACCCTTTGTACGTAAGTGTTCTTAATAAAAAATAGTGGCATAGTACGATGCCTACTTCAAAAGTGTCAAAGGCTATAAGGTAGGTCGTGCCCGGAATACCAAAGATTGCTTCTTCTTATCTAAATATAGATGTTACGTCAATAGTACAAGTCTTATTAAAGACTACTAGACCTGGCAAAAATGGTTTTAAAACATGCCACTATATAGCCTCTACAAAAAGTAGCCATCTCGGTATTTAGCCATGAGCAACTGTGCCCCCTAGCCTAAGTATACCTAATTAAGCGCGGCCGTTTTTGCTTACAATACCGCATACTTAGCCTTGGCCATAGCTTTTAATAGACTGTGTTTAGCGAGTAGAATGGAGGGGGACTCTCGTATTACTTAGTTATGTCGAAGAAAAGTTCTTTAAGCGCACTAAATCCATCATACACACGATTTGCGTACTTTGAAAACCAACGATTCGTCTTGGTTTCCCTACTTTCATTACTTTCTACTTCTAGCCTGTAAATGTCGACTTATCCTTTCTTACATTGTGCTTACCAGTGCAAGAACTGGCTGAACTTTCGTTCCTTCGTCTCACAGTGGATAGTTTTTTCATGCCTAGCGGAAGGAGCTGAGGAGACAGAAACTTTTCTGGTAAGTGTCCGCCTCTCTTCCCTTTCAGAATTCAAAGAGCGCTTCTTGCTAGCTTACTTGGTTTTTCTGTAGATGTAACTTCCATTTCCATTACGGAGAATTACTTCTCCAAAACTAATCTACTTGAAATGTCATGTGCGCCAGACAGAAAGTCCGTGAAATTAAGCCTC
>JAAUYL010065025.1_pt1 | contig 10410 bp, 4 predicted proteins | sample 7278011 | NCBI WGS metagenome assembly JAAUYL01 (sample SAMN14350225, study PRJNA611818) | marine sediment metagenome | isolation source: surface marine sediment (1.8m) | place: French Polynesia: Moorea | collected 2018-08 | reverse complement strand
CTACCATTTCCTCGTGCCTTCAATACTTTGATAGAAATCACATTATATACAATTCCAACGTCCCATCTTAACGAGGAAGGCCAGTAGATTACAAAAGCAGGTCCTATCTCTTAACTGCAAAGGTCTGTGCTCTGTGCAACTGATTTTAATCAAGCGCATATTTGCTGCTAGGAGCTCAATTACTTGAGAAGGTCAGTAACACAGATCCTCCACGATGCATTTCCGAATTGACCATCTTAATCGATGAGGTCAGTCAATGAATCTTCATTGGTTGTTGACATTTTTTGTTATGATTTTTCCAATATTATTATTTTTTGAAATGTGTATGCACTACAAGTTTTAACATTAAATTATGTCCGACAGTCAGTCAGACAGAGGCAGAAAATGAACAGACTTCTGAAATCCCCTGAAAATCTGCCGCAACTCAGCAGCTTTTATAACACGATTGGCATTGAAAATATCCTGTAATAGACAGCGAAAAGTCAGGCTTGATATTAAGACAAAGACTTTGATTCTAGCAGAAATCCAAAAGCTTTTGATTAAACAAGCTCAACATCACAGATTTTAGTGGCTCATGGTTATCTCGTGCAAAAATCAGCAGAAATCCCAGAATCGAAAATTGAATTTACCTGTTCGTAAGAAAACAGTTGTACTGCATAAAAAATCATTATTTTTTCGACCTGATACTCCACGGGACATCTCGCGCAGCTTCTGCTTTACCTTGAAAAAAATCACGAAAATCATAAAAAAATCATTAAAAATTGATTTGATATAAAGTTGATGTGCATTTAAATGCAATAAAAACATAGAATATATAACTTTTTAAAAAAGGTTAATTAATTGGGCAATTTCTTTTGAATTTGACCACAACAAAGCCACTTTCCATTATGCATGTAGGTGTCCCTTGACCAAGCAAAAAACATAAAAACTCAAAGCAAAAGAGAGTTGTTAACCTTGGTCAGACTTAGCTCGAACGGACTCTTCGCAATGTCTTGGGCACTACATTATTTAAGGCAAATATTGATTTCTAAACGTCGACAGCTACGGGGATTTTTTGCTCCATCCGCGCGTTAAGCTCACTTATAAAATTCGACAGTGGGAATTATAGATATTTTTCCCCAGCTCAAAAAATATAATCTGAAACAAGATGCCCCCAGGTTTTGGTCGGTCTACCGGGAGCATCAATTTAAAATTGATACCACCAAACTCAGGCCAGCTTATTATCCTTATTTTACAAACCAAAGCCACTGCTTCTCATACCATTTATTCACTTTTGAAAATGGTATCTTGGCAAAATGTGAACGGCTAGGTTTTCAGCTCTGGGAGTTCGCAGAATCCTGAATGCGAAATTATGGTGAGCGAAACAAAACCAAAACTAACGCAAAGAACGAATTGGGTATAGAGGCTCTACTCATGTGATTCGGAAAACGAGTTATAATTATAAAGTTTTGAGCATTTGAAAAGGATTTTTTGGCCTCAAAATTTGCGGCACGCATCCATCATAATGATGCTACAGCGTCGAAAAGTACCCCGATCCAGAAAATTGATCGTCTGCATTCTATCTCGGATCAGTCATTTTCCCACCCACATTTCCGGTAGATCTTGAAGGATTCTCGTCCCTGGAAATGCCTTGGAGGTGTAGGCAGTTCCGTTTTATTTACTCGCTCTCATGTATGTTTTTGGGAAGTGATTTCTGAGCCCAAAAATCCCAGACGGATAATACTCAGACCTGACCTATTACAGTAAAGATTTTCCTCTCTCGTAAGTTTTAAAGACGGTTTTTCAGACATGTTGGTAGATTGATTATGACTGAAGGAAGCGGTATATAGAGTAATGTTCATTTAAGTTTTTTTAATAAAAATGCTTTGTAATTCTGTCTACTTGAATTTATGTAGATTAAATAGGGTTTGACATTTTTAAAAGCCACTACATGATGCTTGAAAAATTAAAGTTCATTCAGTTACATTTTATGCTATCAACAACAGAACAGAAGCTAACTTTTTGATGGTAGTTTTATTATCTTTTCTTCCTTTTTTAGATATTTTATTATTATATTCAGACCCACCATAATATTGGGTCAATTAATGGAGATAATGATTTAATGATCAACAAATTAAGGAAGGATGTACACCAGCACAATTGTTGTGACCTTGCTTTTTAGAATTGCATAGAATTTTATGACTTTTTAATAACATTTTAAAATGAGAAACAATAAAATTGAAAATAAATAACCTTTTTTGCAATGCTTGAAGAATCTCTATGTACACTTAATTGTAGGGGGTTAAACTGAAAGGCTCGCATTGAAATGTCATTTTTCCATTATTTCGAGTTATTTACAACCGATGTTTCGAAGCAACTTTAGTCATAAATAAAAATTTGTCAAAACCGAAAGGTATGTAACTTTATCCTAGCCATAAATTAACATTTTCTTAAGAAAGGAAGCTCTACTTTTGGTTAATGCAAGGAGACAGATTGTAAAATTGCTTGTATCCTGTGATCAAATTAAGGAAAACATTTTTGTATTTTATTTTATCCCAGTCCCCAGTGAAAATTGATGCCTCATTTGGCAGGAGGATTTTGTTTTACAGGACAAAAACATGTGATTTTTGTCTACCATCGAGTGAATTCGAGTGAAAATAGACTGAAAACAACGATTTTTTTCGTGTAATGTCCTTGGTATGAAATTACAGCGTTGTCGCTCGCTTTTTCACACATTAAACCAATTATCTCGCGATACGGCCAAAAACCAGTGCATTCCACGGACGTAAAAGTGCAATCTGGTAGCACTTTTCTTGCTGCAATTAAGTAAATCAAGTCTTATTACAACCATGATTAATGAACGTTCTCATACGGACAAATTAAGTTGCATTTTTAGTCTATTCGACGTTTTAAAAAGCTTGGAATTCCAGACAAAAATGAGAAAAATACCAGCTGTGAAAGGTTTCTGATTGACTCAGAAATACCATAAATTCTTCGATTTTTTTCCCCAAAAAGCTCGATTTCAAATTGCCAATTTGCAATATAATTCCCGCTGGCTTGACAGATTTGACACAACCTAACTACTTATGTTTTTTTAACAAAACAAAGCAGAAATGGGGGAGGAGGAATGCCTAAAAATAAACAAGAAATAAATGGGCTGAAAAATGATGGTACGAGCGTACCAATTTTCTGACCACAATAGAGGCAAAAGAGGCCCCATAGAATAAAAATGTCATAAATTTTTCGTGAAAATGGCCAGCCTGTTCCCCTTGTTATACAGGTCAAAATGGGGGAACAGGGTGTCACTGAAAAATTGTAATTTCTCAAATTAACACAACAAATGAAACGCCCTGTATTAGAACTGGGGGCAAGGTCGATCCCCCTGATTTTTGTTCATTTTTTTGGTGTCTTCTCCCATCCTTAACAAAAAATAAACGGTGATGAAACGAGCGTGGAAGTTTTGGGCAAACAGAGAAGTCGAAAATAAAATAATCCATTTATTACTTGGCTACTTCGACTTGAAATTGCTTTGTGGTTGCGGGAAGAGGCAGTAAAACCAGTTTTCAAGTTCACAAAGTACGTTTACGTTGAAAAATAATCAGGAAAACCAGGCCAAAATTCATGCTGATTTTGCCTTCAATTTTTTGCCTCCGGGAAAAATCTTCAGACAGGGCGAAAACAAGGAGAAGAAGCGCGGTTGTACCAAGTCGATTCTGATTATTTCTAAGAGGGATTTTTGGCCGGATTTTGTCGTGTCCCCGAAATCGAAATAATCTTCTAGCCTCCAGAAATCGAAGTCTGGCTTTTTTAGTGGGGGAACCATTGGATTGCGGCCATTTGAAAGGCGTCGATACTTATTTCAAAATATCGATCGTGAGGTTGTCATCAAGTCCCTTGAGCATTTATTTTCGTAAATTCCATAGTTAAAACACGTCATAAAACTTAAAATTCAGACCACTAAAAGTCTCCAGAAATGTGGCAAAATGCTTGTAATCTTGTTCGTTTTATGACAATTTTATTTTAGAAGGTGCAATTTAAAAGCAGAAACCAATTTCTATGCTGAATTTTAACGACGTACATCTTATAGCAATTAGAAGCTAATACACAGCCTTGGATTGAAAAACAATTTACATAAGCAATAACAAAGTAGAAGTACGTACTTTTAAAAGAGCTTTTATGAAATGCTCGTGGGTAATGAGGCATTGATACAAGAACAAAATTGTGTCTACCAAACAAAGTATTAGACCTTGACACACCTTGAGTGATCGCCTGTAACATTTCGAGATAGAAGTTTAAAGCTCATATTGAGACCCCTTTTAAAAGCATACAAGAGTTGCGTCATTGACAAAATGTAAACAAAAGCAAATGCCGTCTGTGTGAGCCTTTTAAAATTCATAAAAGCAGTCGCTGGAGGAAAATAAATAAAATAGTTTTTTATGATTATTTTCAGGTAAGCCGAAAATTATGACAGCCAGCTGTGCAATTTTTGTATTGTTTATACTCTTGGCGGCATCCTAAAAAAGCTAACCAAAATTGAGCAATTTTTGCAACGCCGAAAGCCAGCATAGCGCCAAAGCTAATGCGATTTTGATGCAGATTTTTGCATTCCCAGTTGACCGTGGATAATTTTTCATACAACTCTAGAGACTGTGCAAGATCAATTTCCATAAGTGTCTGGCGCTTTTCCCCCTTTTTTCCGGCAAAATTGATTAATTTGAGCTTGGAGATGGCAGCACTCTTTGCTAGAAAAGGGCATATTTTTCAAGGAGGGTTTATCATTGTTTAAGAAATATCACAGTACTCAACAACGCGGCGCGGCCATTTAACATTTCTCCCCTGTTATTTTTCTGCAAAGGTCAAATAATTCAGCCTTAAATCACACACAATACAACAATATAACCCCAACCCTTTTCGTGTTCTGAAACTTACAATGGCGTTCATTTTTTTGAATTTGGACACAAATTCTGTAGGGATGCTGATCCCAGAACTGGCTGACCACTCTAAATTTTTAGGGGACCGGCAATCGTTGTAAACCTCTGTGACAGGTCTGATTTTTCAATGCTACAATTTCCAAAAATACTTGCCTTGACAAAACAAGACTGAAAATGGCAGTAGCACAACAAACAAATTGCTGGTCAGTTTGAAAAATATGTTGTCATTGAGGCATGGCCCAAATTTCGAAATGTCCGACATGCTTCTTGGAATTCATGAATGAAAGGAAAATAAATGAATATCTTTTTTTCGATGCTTGCAGGTGGCAAAGATTTGCTTTGATGAGCCAAGCTCAGACGTTGAAAAATTGCACTTTAACCGTAACTGACAATAATGGTCTTCTTAGGTTGCCACAGATACCGAGTGACTTATTTTTTAACGTCAAACTTGCAGGTTTTCCTGGTATTTTTGGGGGCTTTGAAAACCAAAATAAATACGTGAACAAATACATGGTAACCATATAACAGCTCAGGATTTAATTTTAGCTCGAATTTTTGGTCAAACAATTCTGGGAAATAATGCCAGACTTTTCTAGGACACTCATCAAATTAAAACAAGTCAAAATGCAAAGTTATCGTAGATCTTAAAATACACCTTTAATGTGCAGTTGTTAGTTCTCACTGTAGTTTTAATGCCTGATTTTCCTTGTTTACATTTTAAGGTTGTGATCAGTTTTGTTTGATTAACAAAAACAAAGCAAGGCAGAATTCTTAAATAGTTAGGCCTTACAGTATTTTGCAATAATGCTGGTTATTACGAAGGGAAGAGGTCTCAATGGTTTTAATTACCATACTTAAAATGTAATAACACAGTTATTAACCCAAGGCAAAAAATACTTACTTAAAAATGACAAATCGCAGCGCCTTTTTCCTTTAACAAGACGGAAAATAAAGAAAGGACAACCAACGCAATTTTAGACCCTGGACATGTGTAAAATATCGATGCCATTATTTTAATGCAAGATTCAAGAGGACGATTAAAAAGCAGACATAAATAATATTTTGTCCTCGTTTGAAAACGGTCATCAAATCTACTCAGAGAATCCTTTTAAAATGTAAACAATTTGTTGTTTATGTTTGCTTTGTGATATCAGAATCTTATCTGTTGATTTATGCTATATTGGTTTTAAAGCATTTTTTTCTGAGAACCACCTCCTTCAAGTATCTAAATACTTACTTTGGAGACAAATTCTGCTTAAAGTTGAATCATTTTAGGAGCTATCGTTTTTTTTCCAAGAAATAGTGCAAATATAATTTGTTTTTTCGAAAAATTTCTCACACTTTACAAGGCTTAAAAGCTGTAATTTTTGCAAAAATGCTTTGATCGATTGAAAAGCGATTACCACAGGATTCTAATGCACACATAAAAAATACAAAGTTTCCGAGAACCAATTTTTATTGGATTTGATTTAGTAGATTATGCTCCCGCAAAATCCAAGTTTTTTTCTTGTTTATAAAACAAGACTGAAGTCTGAAAATTGGTACAATAACAACAAACCCTTCCAAAATATTTCAAGCATGTCACCACACTAAAATCGAAAAGGACAATCAAATCAAATTGATGCCAATTGCAATCCCGAATATTTTCACATATTTTCACATATTTTTGGTTATTGTGGTCAAATAAAAAAAATGCTCGTATGATGCAGAAAACATGATTGTGAAGGTCTAGCTGATACCGTGATTATAATTCTTTATGAAAGAAACATGAGTTCATTAAATAACCCCGGGGTAATTGGCATCTATCCTATAAAATATTTTAGGCTCTCTCTTATTCCGGACCGTCTTTAACCCATTGCTATTTTAAGAAGACAAAGGAGTACAGATCTTTTAAAGCCGGAACTTCATAAGAGGTGCCCATTTTGAAAAAGTGTGCAGGCAATCTAAAGACTTTGATATCTCTAGTAAGCTGACATTTGATAGTCTCAACCGATAAAAAGGTTTTGGCAAGATCCATTTTTAGCCTCTGGCGAAAGAGGACTAACTACAAAGGTGTGTGCGCAGTTTAGCTCGACCCCTTATCGGACATGTTTATGAGGTTCCGCCTTGACCTTTTTATTGGGTGGCGTATGGACGACGAGGACGGGGGTGGATCTAAACTACGCGTATATGCTAATTGGAATTCCCAGGGGGAATTTTACTTTTATTAGTTGACGGAGATTGTTATACGCGAACATGTATGACCATAAAGCATGATGGAGCATGATTTCTAACAATAGATTAAATTGCCTTCGGGGGTCCTACTTTTTTGTATGGAACGCACGACTTTTGCAAAAATGACTAGGGACAAAATGGGACAACGCTCTGGTATTTATTCCGGCTTCTGAAAGGAATTCAGAATTTACGCAGATTGTGTGCAAAAATGCCAAAATGCTGTTTATTTTTCGACTGAGATCATCTCGTGTCAAAAGTAATTTTTCAACACCACCATCCGACATATAGCTCAACAATTTTTTACTCACACCCCCGTCATATATTTTGCACAGAAATCGTGCGCGTCTCGGCTTGGGGTCATACTTTTTTCCGCAATTCTGAAGTGCGCGCAGACCTGTCATTTTCTGCATTTTTTGAGTGCTAAAACAAGTCGAGTTTCAACACTTATTCTTTGATTTAATCAGGCAACCATTGGATTTTTTTGATGACGATGCAGATTTATAAAAATCAATCCCAAGAAGGGGGTTCGTTAAAAGACAGTAACAAGACTGAAAACCCTTTTTCTGAATTGAACAAAGAACAACAACAGAAATTCATTTCCTTTTTCTATCTTTTCATTGCCTGAAATGGCCGCGGTTCATTTGTATTCCTATTGTGAGGCTGTTCGCATATTCCTGTGCCCAAAGACCATTTGAAATTAAAAAAAAAACCGACAGCAGTGCCATCTATCGACTATGATTGCAAAACAAACTCTGCGCGCGAAAATTCCAACACCCAGTCAGTGTCACAATATTTGCTTGGGTATCCCTGCCACCTTCTTGTTGACCTCCATGGACCGCGACTGCTTACCACTTAGCCGTAATGTTTCAAATCACCCTCTTCCGTTTTTGCAGTTCAGAAGTTGCATGTTTTGAAGTAATAATCTCTTTTGCACTAACGCTCATCTTTCGCCATATTCGGGAACGCTATCTAGTTCGGCTTCTCGTTTCGGTTTGACAAGGGTGATGACAATAGGAGGCAAGTTTCCTGAAAATTAAAAGTATTTAAAAAATCAATTTAGAGCTGAATAAAGCTCTTTTTGCCAACCTTTAATTACCGAATAGATTTAATATATTTTTTTCTGGAAAAACTATGAAATATTTTGTCAAACTTCTTCAATTTTCTTACCTTGCGAAGCGAAGATCTACTTGTTTGACTTGCGTAGGCTGCAAAAGATCAGGGTCAAAGTTGGGAATCTGTTATGTTCAGCTGCTGAGGTTTTTACAAAATTGCTCAATAACTTTTTTCGGCTACCACCACGAATTTCTGGAATGCTACAATGCAGGGTGTCCCACAGTAAACGAGAAAATTGCCAGTTAAAGAGGCGGGATGCCAAAAACAACAATTACATTCTGCAGTAGCCAAAAAAGATTTGTCAAAGGTCTCAAAGCATGGTAAACAAAAAGTAAACTTTGTTATGGAGTCATCTCTTATGGCTTGCCAAAAATCCTTTTAAAAATTAACTAAAACCTATTTGAAAATTCCGGATTTAGATTAAATTCATTAAATATCCGGAGAAAAAGTCGGTGGTTATTGGCAATTGGCTTCCCCAAGTTCCTTTTAAAAAGTGATGTTAATACCAAGAACAAACATACTTAACTGGATATACAGAACCTTTTTTAAATACTTTTAATATTTTTTTCAGAAGTCACGACCAGGCAATGCTGTAACTCAGATAATTCGCCTTCTGACCTTACCACTTGCTGACAATTAACCTTGCAAAAAAGCATACGCAATGCAACACCCCGCTCGCTCGTTCACAATGACAAAAATGTAATAAATATGTAAAAAGGAAGCATGGGGTTGGAGTGCAGGGTGCTCTAAAATATCTATCGCAATGCAATTTGGGATTTTTTAGGTTTCTAAAGACGTGTCAACTTAAGAAAACTGCATTTTTTGCGTGGCCACCCTTGAGGAGCAAGGAGGGTGTTATCAGATAAATCACTTTACAAACACAAATTAGACTTTTTGCAAGGGTTCTACTATCTACTGTCGTTTTCGTTTAAGACGCCGCCCTTTTGTTGTGGTTTTTCAGGTTATGCAAAATGTTGCCTTAAAAAGACTGTAACAATGGAGTCATTGAAGCGCTTCCTCCCCTAAAAATGCACTTTTTACAAGTGTTTAGTGCATCTTTTTTGCATAATTATTGTCCTTAAAAATAAAATGTTAAAATAATATAAAATAATATAAAATGACAAAAAATCCATTCTTTAATGCTTGGGTATGACTTCTTTAAAATAGTCCAAAATGCCTAAAATATTAGAATTTAGATTTTCTAGCAGAAAAACAATTCATTTTAAAGGACATACCTCGATATTTATAGTCAAAAATAAACAAAGGGACGGAGGAAGATCATTGAAGGAAAAAACTGCATATGCATTTTTGTCAAACCTCCAGAAAATTCATGAACACGGCGGGACTTTTTTAAAGATTCCCTTATCGGGGCATCTTAATGCGATACAACGTTAGATCTCGTACACCAGATATTACGCAAATGATGATTTATTACCAGACCAGACCCAAAAAATGATTCTATAGACAAATCCGTTCAAGACTGAGATCCAATGTCATTACCCACGAGCAAAAAAAGTCAACGTCGTAAGGTCTCAAACTTTTTTTGTGTTTCTTATAGCCTCAGGAATCAAAAATAAGACGTGTCCTTTTTGCCAAGCCGTAAAAAAGTCAATTCTAGACCCAAAAGTATAATAACCTAATGTAAAAAAACACAAGAGTTCCAAGACCCAATTATTTGTACTGCAACCATGATGGCTGTGGTGGTTTTGCTGTTCTTTTATCCTTGTTTTTGCATTGTGGTGGTTGCATATTATAAGCCCAGCATGGGTCCAATTCACTGGCAGTCAGTTTTGATTAGGGCAAAAAGTTCAGCTTCCAAAGGGATCCAAACCTAATTGTTGTTCTGTACTCAGTGTGCTCAAGAAAGACATCCTTGAGACTCCTCTAATGACTGTTTGGAAAACGGAAACGCTCTAATATTTTGTCCCTTATTTTTTTCCAGGCTTGTCCGGGGACTTCAAAGCTGCAAGCCAAGCCAAGACGGACGTGAGACGCTGTATCTTTGACAAAAATCTGGATTTTTGTCAGTGAAAATTAAAAAGAAATACCAAAAAACCAAACAAAATCCACAAAAATGGCGAAAGGCGAAGGATCGGGTCGAGACAACGACGGGTTTAGAAAATGCATACGATTATGTATGGTCACAGCAAATTTCCTCATACTGGTAAGACAT
>JAAUYL010084123.1_pt1 | contig 10414 bp, 16 predicted proteins | sample 7278011 | NCBI WGS metagenome assembly JAAUYL01 (sample SAMN14350225, study PRJNA611818) | marine sediment metagenome | isolation source: surface marine sediment (1.8m) | place: French Polynesia: Moorea | collected 2018-08 | reverse complement strand
TAAGTACTAAGTTCAATCGAAATTCGAAATGATCGAAATCACGATTCAAACTGAGACTGAGAGTGCTAACAGCCTAACACCACAGAGTTTACATCTCATGCTTGCGGTCTCAGTCAGTCTCAGTTTTTGCTAATTGCTGGGCTGGCTTCCAAGTAACTTCCAAGGGTTTCAGCTCAGCATGATACAAAATGTAAACAAACACATAAAACAAAACATTTTTCAAAATGGAACCCATTTTTAATAGCATGCCGTCAATTGGAAAGACAACGAAGTCTTGAAATGTGCTTGCATCGATGTCGCTGAAGAGTTGTCACTGGTGTCCATCCAGCATAAAAACCGAGGCGCGTGCAAGCCAGAGTGTGAGTTGCAAATGTGCGGAGAGGATTCTGCTAGTGTTTACATAATGAAAACTGAAGCTTGGGACCTGCCAGCCAAGGATTGCGAAGACCTTTATATTCACAATAGCGAAATTCCAAGTGGCAAGGATCTTTTGAGAGGAACTGCAAGCGATCCAATCGAGGTAAGCAACCAACATTAACTTTGATTTGGTCTTTCTTTCACATATGCAGAATTACGTGCAGGTCCAATGTCGCTATGACGAAACAATGATTTGCCAATTACCTCTGTTCACCGCTCATCCAAATCTTACCTTAACAATTGACGATTCTGAAGTTAACCTCAAGGAGGAATCCATCATGGAACGACATTGGTATCTCCAGGCCGGGGAGGATATTTCTCAATTTAAAACCATTCAAATCACATTTGACACGATGACCGTGGTCAAGGGTTTTTTCACGGCCTGGTCTGTAGTTGCCGTTGAATATTCATTCAATAGGGAAGGCGATCTTACTGCACTTGGTAACGTTATTTGTGTGTTTTAAAGTGAAAATCACTTGCAGTCCTAAATCCTATTTTTGCTACTCTAGAATTTGGCGGCACTGCATGGTCCTATACCAGTACAGAAGCAATGCCACACGACATTCTCCTGCCATCCGCGTTAGCTGTAAAACAGTTGAAAGTTGAGCTTGAAAAAGGTTTTAACCAGTTTAATGCCTTTTTTGAACTGAGGGGATGTAACTTAGAAGGTAACACGCTAACTTTGAATTTGCAATATTGGTTAAAAGGTAATTTTCTCTAGCTGAAAGCATTGTTCCACCTCCCGATGATCAGGTTGATACATTTGTCTTTTCTCAATCCAATGGACTTGTTTATGACATTGTCAAGACGCCATCTATAAAAAATCAGTCCATGGCTTTTGATCACTGTGACAGCAAAAATGGATCACTGGCTGTGGTGGATTCTGCTGTACGAATGGATGCAGTGGCATCAGCAATCAGCAGTCACATTGAAAAGTTCAGTCCCTCGACAATGATATACACCATTGGACTAACAATAAAGGACAAAATCTGGACTCATGCCAATGACAAACCTCTTGGTGCTTATACGCCATGGAGTGAAAAGTAAACTAAATCAATCCTATTCTACAGAGAAAGTATTTACTGTTTTAATTTCGTTAGTGAACCATCCTATGGTGCCGAGTGTGTGACATTGTCAGTGGAGGATCCGACAGCTGTCAGTGCTGACAGCTTAATGTGGGTGGCAGAAAATTGCACTGAGCTGGAAGAATCCTTTCCAATTTGTCAGTACCCATCAACTGCCAATGTCACTCTGGACAGGGAGACAGATTGCACAATCTTCAAAAGAAATAGTTGGACAAATGTGTCCTACTCAAGCAGTGAACCTGCTTGCAAATCTGATTGCATTAGTTCCAACAACAACTATCATTGGTTCCTGATTTGGGATGAGGCCTGCTATTGCACAGATTATGTTGTTGATGGTAAAAAAGCCCCACCTTTTCATAAAGCCTAAAACATAATAATGGCTTAATGCTTTCCTTCTCAGGATTTCTGCCTGAATCTGACTGTAACAACAAAACCAACATTGATTATGTGAACATCTACAGAATATGGGAACTAACTTGTCCCGAAATTGAAGATTTACCAGCTAAGAATCTCTATTTGAGGGATCACTTTGCAGGCTTTTTGAGGGGCAGTCAGACAATATTTGAATGTGCTGCCGGCCATGAACTTTCTGATGAAGTAAGTACCTGAAGCTACGCTGGCAAAGTCAATGAAATATGATTTATTCCACCAGTCAACCACAATTGAGGTGATGTGCCAATTGGATGGAACTTGGGATCAGGACATTGCCAACTTAGAAGCTTGCAAGCCATTGACATGCAGAGCTCCTCCTGAAAAGGCGCCTGATTTTGCTTATTGGCAACTCCAATATAAAATATTTTTTGACAAAGAAATCTCACCAGTGACAACCCAGTTTAAAGCCCATTGTCCTGCTGAGGCAAACTTTGTCAACCAAATCAGCGAATTTGAGGCAGTTTGCACGAAAGAAGGGTAATCTATGCTCATAAACATTACTAAACTATTTTTATCGAATGTCTCACACTAGGTGGGATATCACCCATCCTGTTGGCTGCCCAGACTATGAGCCACCTGAAGATGAAACAGTGGACGACTCAGCTCAAACTCAATGTGACAACTTAACATTAGATAGCATAAGATGTTTGCTGCCCTTGTGCCCAATGCCAAACGCAACAGACTCGCCCTTGAAGTTTAACGAGAGTATGTACAGTTTTGTTCTTCAAGACGATGATGTCATCTTGCCAGTTGAGGTTGGAAGACTGGCCAAGTTTTCCTGCATTGACGAATGTAAGCTTCATTTAATGTGATATATCTCAGGAAAAGCCAAGACAATTCTCCATTTAGTTTCCAAGCTACGGATGCCAGAGACCAATGAAGCATTGGATCAGGTCAGTTTCCAATGCTTATTTGACTTGGAAGCAAAAGCTAGCTCTTGGATACTTCAATACAACGGAATCAACATAACTGAGCTACCATCCTGTGAAACTTATTGTCCCGATGATCCTGCAGAAGAAGGAAGCAGCTTACATTCAAGATCTTGGGACGATTCTCATTGGTCGGACTCTGCATTGACTTACACCTGTATCAATGGTAAAAAAGCTGTAAGCTGTTCATAAAATCCAATTCACACAAGGCCTTTAATTCAGACACTGCTGTTGATGTTCTCTTTACATCAATTGGATACGAGCTGCCTGTGACGTGCAGACTGTTTTCAAATGATAATGAGGCAACCACAGTTGGTTGGTATTTTACTGATGTGGCTACAGGAGGCTTGACAAAAAACATTCCAAAATGCACCCATATCTGTGAGGAGTCCCCAATTCTTGAAGGAGACCATTTTAACGTGACATACACTGATGGGGCTGTATCCTTAGGCAACACAGCTTACTACTATTGCTCAAGTAAGATTGCAGCTTCGGGATTAACCAAGTATTCTTTGACTTATTCCTGTTCTAGCTTCCGGGCAACTGTTTCATTCTTACATCTTGTATGCTGACATAACAATGTCATGCTCAAAAACGGACGATGATATGTTCAAGTGGATCTGGAACAACAGAGGTGTGAAGGACATTGAAATACCACCATGCGTCGTAAGTCAATTAGATGTTCTCAATCATTTATGTATTGCTAAACTGCTTACATATTATATTTAGGATACGCCAATGTGCCCTACAATCCAAGCTCAAGTGGACAACGAAACAGACTTTAATGAGTTGTTCATCACTGAAGGCTTTGCTACATATGTCTCGGCCGTAGGAGATTTCTTCAATGCCAGTGCTCCTGTTTGGGCAAGTGTCAATCTAACCTGTTATTATGATGATGGTAAGTGATCATAACGAATTAAGTATTCCTTAGTGCATCCCTTCAAATGTCATTTTAGTTGAGAAGTTCAGAATCCAAGACCAGGAGTTTGATCAGATCCAAATGAGCTGCACTTTCTTTCCTGATGAGTTTGTGTCCAGATGGATGTGGGTAGATCCTATAACTGGGAATGAGACATTCGGCTTGCCCCAATGTTGGCCACAGTGTAAGCACAAACCACCCAGTGAACCAGGAATCCCAAGGAATTGGTCGAACATGGCAAGTATTTTTGTATCTGTAGTAGTCATGATGATCACTATATGTAGTTTCTCCATAATTTACAACAGTATTGGGTGGATACAATCTCAGAGTACCGGTGCAAAAACAATGAAAAGTTCCATGTTAAAGAAAACTGGGGCTTGACCAACAAGCAATCACAGTGCATCAGCATGGGTCTATTTGATCCCTGGTGGACTCCTGTGGAATTTACTGAATGCATGCCAAACCTGATAGAATTGCCAGATGAAGGTAAGATTCAATTTCAAGCTAGCAGTAACTTCTCGATTGCCTGTGATAAAATGAAAAAGAGAGTAATCAAGTTCATATAATTTATTCAAATTGAAATGCAATCTGTTATGTTATGTTAACAATGAGAGAGGTTGTGGAATGGTTTTGAATCTTTCTGAAATGCATTGCATCATCATCGAAAATGCCCATGTAAGTAGTGTTCGTAGGTAAGTAATATGTAGCGTATTTTAGTATAACAGACAAATGACAATCCTTTTAATATAATAATGTAAGTATTTAATGGTAATGTCAACATCAATCAATCGACTTTTAGCTGGTTTAAAGTGTTGTAATTTATGCTCATTTTATAGCAGTTTTCTTCTCTGTTAATAAGTAGATATATTAGACGTGATGATTAGTGTGGCTAACAATGTGAAGCTAGGTAAGTAACAGAGTTACATTGACTGACGCTTGACTTCCGGTTTCAAGCCAGCAATCTAATTGACATCACCAAAGATGCCGGCGAAGGTTTTCTTCAGATTTTTCATCGTATCTTCACCCTCGAGGTCGCCTTCTCCAGCACCCTCCTCTCCATCAATGGATGGTTTGGTAGCGCCCTCTTTTGGAGCTCCTGGTTTGCCTGGATCAACCTTCTTGACAGCTGAACTGATGCTGCTCGTCCCCGAGACAGAGCTGGTCTCTGAGGCTGAAAAGCAAGAAGAAAAACAAATGTCAATGCTGGATGACCTCAGTAATAGTCATGACAAGTGTTGTCTCAAACTGCAAGGTTCTGATTGCTGAGCCTCTAGAGAAAATAACAGTGAAATTACTACATGCACAAAAAACTACAATGTTTTTCTTCTTGATTATGTTGTTGAGAATGGGCCACAATGAGATTGTTGGATGCTGAAAGAAATTATCATTTATAGGAAAATTCGTCCCAAAGAAAAGAAAAGCATCAAGAAGTCGTTGTTGGACTATTTACACATCAAAAGCCTAGCTTTCTATATAAGAGTAACAAAAAAGTCTGTAACACTAATAATGTGTCATTCTTCTACGCAAAATATTGCTATTACGAAAATGGCAACATGAAAAATCTGAGTAAGTTAATGCACAACATAATGACAATATACTCTAGAACTTAAAACATCAAGACAGTTCTATATCTCCAGAATAACACTAAAACCTCAACTCCAACAATATACTTGTATCTACTTGTACTTACACTCTACAAGAGAAGAATGGATATCAGTAATTTAGAAAGTTTAATGCCATGCAATAGAAGCTTGGATACTTAATTAATCTGGTTTCATTCACAACTGTGTAGTGGTTACCTGAAGAGGATGTTGATTCTGTGTCAGAAAAGGAATTGAAAGATTTGACATGAATTCAAATAATAATAATGATGATGATAAGTTGATAGCAGTAGTAGATAGTACGAGTAGTATAAATGTAAATAAGTAGATGTGCAGGTTGAGACCTCAATGAACCACATTTTAGAGGCTCATTTCTCTTCATTAAAACAGTACAGAGACAAGACAATAATCAATGAGGAATCCAGAAACATGGTTTAAGAATGATGATGATATGATAGAAGTAGTAGTGGATGATGGCATGCACTTTAAGGAATTGTCATGATCAAACATTTCAATGAAAAGATTACATCTACAGAGTCCAAATTCACCTCAAGAAAGACTATGAATGTAATTTCCCAGACTGTATTTTTTGCTGTTTGATCATCACAGCTCAATCAAAACTTTTAAGAAAGTGTAGTAGGAGAGTGACAGCAGAACATCTCTTAACCAATCCAATATGATCAATGTTGATCATGTTTTTACTTTGTGAATCGTGGCGTCTGCGATTGTTTGCATTGTTAGCCGAGCTCTCTTTCTGAGGAGCAGCCACCTCCTTTTCTGCCGGAGGATTAACCGGTTTCTTGGGCTGAGGAGTAGCATTTTGACTGTTGTTTTGTGAGGATTCAGTAGATGGCTTTGGTTTTGTAGCGGCGGCAGCGGCATCTTTGTTGCTATCCTTGTCCTTTTTCCGCATAGCGCTCAAGACTGTCGAGGCCATGGAAGAAGAATTCTCACCGAGGCCGAGCTGACCTCGGGACAGTTGTCTGATCGCACTGGGTTTTCCCGAGGGAGTTTGTGATTGACTAGCGTTCTCTTTGGCATCGGCGGTTGCATTGGTATTATCGGCTGTGGAAGCAATCTTGAGCTTTTCCTGCAATTACCAATCAAAAATCATGGTTTGGTCAATGTTGAAGCTGGAGTCAACTTACGTCCATGGTTTTCAGGACAAGATCTGCAATGTTCTTCCTGTCATCCTCCTGACTCTCGCCCATCAGTGACAGAGCGGAGTCGTTGACTTCAATGATGTATTCCTTGCCATCTTTGGCCACCATGGCTTCAAGGGAGCAGATCCCCAAGCCTCCAAACATGTTTGAAATCTATGGAAAGTCATATGGCATGTACACATTTGATCCAACTTACGAATATTAGGGTTCTGTTTTGTTTACCTCATCAATCCATTGCTTGTGTGAGCTGCTGACCGGGATCTCCTCAAGGAGCGACTGTCCCAGGTTAGTCTTCCAGTTGCCAGACAATGATTTCCTCCTAAAACAAAAAGTGACATTATCCATCATAAAGATAAAGTTATTTTCTTACATGAGTGCTTTGTAGTTGTCTCCAATTTTCTGTACATGGAGATCATACTTGGCATCGATGTATGGCTCAACAGTACAGTACGTGTGTGTCATGGCCACCAGACTAGATACATCCTGGAATGACAATGCACAATCATTGATATTGATGATGGAATCATATGTAATTCAATATTAAATCACCTGGAAGCTCTTTTCTCCTTCCACCCGGACCTTGCCAATCCCGGAGTGAGCTTGGCCCACCTTGAACACACAGGGATAGTTTTTGCCCGCCTCCATTTCCTGATGGCTTGGATAATAGGTCTGCGAGATCAACGGAAACTTCTCCGGACCCAGCTTCTCCTGGATCTTGATCAGCTGCGCGAACGTCCAGGGTCGATCCTGGAACTGATACACGGATTCCAGAGAGTTGACGGCGGGGATGTTGCCGTACTGGAACCCGATCAGCAAGTTGGTGAAGTCCTCGTCGGTGTCCTTGATGTTCTGTCGGACCAGGAGGAAGTCCGGCTTGAAGGAGCGGACCACCTTGTTGCCGGACTTGGCCAGGATGATCGAGGCCGTGACCCCGCCGTCCGACGACGACGTGACGCTGAGCTCCTTGAATTCGGCCTGCTCGACCCGGATGTCGAACTCGCCGTGGACGCGCTTTCCCCTGAAAGAAAATGCTAATCACCAACCCAATCCGGATTCAGGTTATTGACATTGACGCCTTACCGGAAATACTTTGACCAGTCGGTGTGGGCATTGTCGATGACCAGGAGCGTGAAGCACTTGTCCTTGTTCAAGCCTGGCACGCGGATGTTACCGGCAGCATCCTTGGCTTGCTCAACCTTGGCCGAGACGACTTGGGAGAACGTAGACACCTGAAATGATGTCATTGATGTCTTAGATTGGTTCGGTATAATCAAACTGAGTTTATTTAGTGACGTTGTGAAGTACATGAAAACGTCGCCTATTCTCGTGCACTGGCTTGATTGAAAAATCATGAATTATGCAAGGATTTTGGACTAAAAAAACAAGAGTAGTTTGTTCGACAAAGAGACACGTTTTTAATTATTCATTGCAAAGTGAGTTAAGTGGATATGTTTGGCTTGGTACATTGGAATTTCACAGAAAAATGCTTATTTTTGCAGCTTTTCTGTAAAAACTTTTAAGGCCCTAACTTCTGCTAACGAAATACAAACGGGGAAAAGTTGTCTTGGTTGGTACGTGTATGTGTTTTATTGAGTTATCCCTTTGAAGGTTATGGGTATACATGGGTGTATGTACCAATACAAAAAAGTTTTGGCACGAAATAAAAAAGATACCAGTAAAATTGTTAAAACTTTATCAGTAAATTCAGCTAAAATTCCGGGACTTATTTATGTAGCTATGGTACATAGCCTCAGTACAAGGCCATGCCAATCTTGTAACGTCTGGTCTGGAATGTTTCGCTTTCAACGATACTAAAAACTATTGGAAGAACCGAAATTGGGTAGATAGCTATTCATAAGATTGGAAAAAAGTAAACAAGACGGAACATTCGTTCCATCATTAACCCGCTCGGCAAAAGGGGAATGGAAACATTAGCATTATAGGCTATACGCCAGAGTCGAAAATCCAGCGGAAAACGCCGGAAATATATCGGAGGTACTTAAAAGAATATTCCATTTTTTTATCTCCGCCAAGAGATTTTTGCGCATGCGCATTAAGCGAGCGCGAAAAGCAACGAATTTACCTGGCATGTGCGCGTGCACTCACTCAGCGAGCGCGAAAATCTTAAACGGCAAAAAATCGTACAAAGATGCTGAAAAGTAATAATCTGAACAAAGCAGAATATAGACTCCTTCGCCTCGCGCGTGAAAAGATGGAAACTAAATATTCTAAAGATAAAAGGACTGTTTAATATTATACAGAGAAGTTTAAGGGAAGGAAAACAGTGCGAGTGCAGTTCTTGCGAGTTATTCAGGCTCTTACCCTCTAGATGTGAGAATTTACAAGGTAGATGTAACACGTGATCGAAATATGGGGGGATGGAACAATGAAGATTTAACATTAATAAGCTGATGGGAACCAAAAACATTTGTGTAAGCATTGGCAGAGTTTTGCTTACCTTTCCAAAGAACGAGCCCTTCTTCTCTTTAAGCGGAGAGGTTGGTGCAGAAGTTGTCTTGCTCCTGTTCTGTCCAACATTTCCAGAAGTGCTTGACGTCACTCCCTTTGGATCTTGACCTTGGCCATCCTGGTTTTGACTCGTCCTGGAAGTCGGTCGATCCCCTCCCTCGCCATCTTGAAACCTGAAAGAGCAAATCTCGATATTATATACACCTACTTTGCAGATGTGGACACTCATTGGTTGATTAAGTTTAGTAGTGTGTAGTCTGTGTAATGTGAGATTGTGTTAGCTATTGGTTATTTTTTCCCACTACGCTCTGAATTAAATCTGTGCCTCTTTTATGTTAACTTTCTTCTCCTGGTTTATATGATGCAGTCAGTGGTTTGGTGGCGTTTTATCCTTTTTTGGCTGACTCTGTTTTAGTGCGTCTGTTACTTGTCACTATCATGGCTTGGTGGGCTTTGTTTCGTCGGAGAAGTCTGCTGTGGCGCCTGATTGATTTCATCTTCTTGATCCTGCTGTTGTTGTGCCTGTTTCTGCTCTGCTCTCCTTTTCGCCATCAGTCTTGCTAAGACCAAAAGTCTGGGATCTTTTGGATCAGCCTCAGTCTCGGTTTCATCCAGACTGTCGCTGTGCTTGACATTGGTCTGTCTTACAATCTGGGTCCACTTGCCAATGACCTCCATGGAATAGGCTCTCCTGGGAGCCAGGGTAGGAGTGGCTTCTACTCCCTCTTGATCTGGTTGCTTCACTTCCGGTTTGGGCTCTTGCTGTACAGATTGCCGTTGGAGCACGTGTGCATGTGACCTTGGTTTTGGTTTGTGCTGCAGCTGAGCCTTGTTAGACGTCTTTGAACTGGATCTGGACTTGTGTTCAGGACTGGGTTCCAGGGTTCTCATGATTGGAGCGTGGGGATTACTGGACTCGCTTCAAATTGACATTGCATAAAAATGTACTTGAATGTACGCAATATGATAAAAGATTTGAGAATGACATGAAAGTGAAAAGATTAAAAAGTTCGAAAAAAGCGAAAGAACCCACCTGTTTTTGCTGGAAGACTGGCTGAGCATTGAACCAGGAGAGGTCGCGCCAGATTGTCTGTCCAGCCTGTCATCATATTGAGATTGGACTGCATCATTGGATAACCTTTAGGGCCAAGCCCGGTCAGGATTCCAGGATGATCAAGATCAATGATCAGGAAGGAGTTATAGATAGTTAGAGAGAGAGAGATAGGCATGCCACAGGACAATTAGAGGACAAAGGAAGGAGGAAAGAGAGAGAGAGAGAGAGCAAAAATTAGAATTAGCACTAGAGCACATTACCTGTTCAGCAAAGCTTCAACATCTTCCTGTCTATCCTCCTGATTAATTTCCCCAGACGAAATTCTAAAGACATCAAGCAAAAAAT
>JAAUYL010011702.1_pt1 | contig 10415 bp, 6 predicted proteins | sample 7278011 | NCBI WGS metagenome assembly JAAUYL01 (sample SAMN14350225, study PRJNA611818) | marine sediment metagenome | isolation source: surface marine sediment (1.8m) | place: French Polynesia: Moorea | collected 2018-08 | reverse complement strand
TTGGGTGTATTCAAAGAAATCGGGGTCATGCAGCAGACTCTTCAGGAGGTCGCCCTCGGCGGTCCCTTACCTTTAGCTAGCTATCTAATAAATATCCTGTTCTCCTCTATGTATGTTTGTATCCAGAGTGGAACGACATTTGCTTGCTAGCTTGTTTTCAGTTTAGGGTAACTAAACGCATCACTCAGCTAACATCTATCCACTAAAAAGGGCTTGTTATGCCGTGAGCAAACTTTCCGTCAAATATCAGTTTTCACAGAAACAAGCATGCAGTCTGAAACAAAAACAAAATTGTGGAACGAGCTCTCACAGTTCCAAACAGCGAAGAAACACCGCCAAAATGCCAGGTATGACAACAAAACAAAACAAAACCGTTTACATCTCGTTAAACTCCTATATTTTCTTTGTCAAGCAAACAAGGACGAAACATGCTCTTCTCGTTTTGTCTTGTTTCTTTTTTACAACATTTGGACTCAATTTTGGCGGGAAAAAAGTGTACTGCTCTATTCAAATTGTGATGTAGTGGCAGCCTCTGGAGCAATATCAATTACTCAATTTGATCCTGCAAGAGAGATTTTCCTCTGGAAACAAAAGTTTCCTAAGCTCTGCCTACTTGCTGTCTCTTTTAATCTGCCCCCAATAAATCTTTCTTGTACACCTCTGTGTAAGTTTTCATTTTTCAAAATTGCTATTTTACTCTAGCATATGACCCACTTTTTCTTGGCTCAATTAGTTATAATTTGCAATGGAAAACGTTTTTCCCCTTTTAACAGTCTCTCTCGACCTCGAAAATACATAAAAAAGGAGCAGCGACTAAATAAAAGTTTTTGCCCCAGTGAGGTAAAATATAAAAAAGTTGATGAAAAAACTTTTTATTTCTAGCTACCACCACAGCCCTACCTTCCCTGAATCATCAAATTCCAGACGGGCCATATATTTTATACTACATTTTTTCATTGGATTATATGGGAATGCAGAATTGGAAATGATGACCTTTTTTTGCAATTTTCAGTTTTTACCTCGAAAACAGACGAAACTTGTTCCAGTCGTTTTGAATGTAGTGATTCGTATTATTTTCAACTGCCGAGCCGATATCAAATACCAAAACATCATCTGGAAAAATCGCAGTACATTTTTACAGATTTCCCGAAATTAATTGAAAACCGTACCGTAAAATATTTGCAATACAGGGTTATTCATTCGAACCGCCAAATCAGAGGAGACCTGAAAATCAAAATGATCAAGATTAAACTCTTTGAGCTCCAGGATGAGCATGATTTAAAAGACCTTGTAGCCCAAGACCAAGCTGGTGAAGAACACCTCCAGGTTGGTGGCCGTGGTGATGTTGACATCCTTGTACATAAGGCTGAGCCTGGACGTGTGGTTGAAGTTGGGAATCAGCAGCGTCTGGATCTGAAACAAAACATGTAATTTGGAACACCTTGTAACCTGTAGCCGGCGGAAAACAATTTGGAAATCTTTGCACATTTTTAGTGGGAAAAGTTCTGCTACCTCGAAACCAGTAACCACCGCTCTGCTCTCTTCTTCTGTCTTTGTCAAGTAGGAAACTTTGCTGCACCTTCATCTAACTTTCTATGCTATGGAACGGATGTTCCTGCCGCTCTATGAACAACCCAAACTAAAGTCAACTTTGTCCCCTACCGAGCATCTTACCACTAACCTATAGAAAATGGCGCACGAGTTTTCCTTGCCCTTCCAAATAATCACTTTTAATCATTTTACCTTGGGATCCGTAGAAGTGTCATTGAACTTGGTTGCGGGATCCGGCAAGGTCGGATATTTCACCCGTAAGTCTTCCAGTTTCACCTGGGCCCATGAATCACTTTTGTCGATCCACCCATCAAGGCCTGTCTCAAAGTTGTCCGTGTCCAAAGTTGTTTCGGCCACGCCTCCCCTGAGAAGCAGAGCTATCGCCACGCCCTCCACTACAATCCACCACGCCCATTTTTCTGATTTCGAAAGCATGATTGTTTCTAATCATCAAATCAGCGAAGCAGCTGCCAAGCCAATATGATTTCAAAACAATGATTCAAGTGATGCTGAGTGATCATTAAAAAATCTCACTTATCTTGTAACCCGATACTTTTATTGACAGTCGTCAAAAATTACACAGTCATAAACTTCTAGCAGTGATTCTAAGGAAATACTTCAAGTTCGGGAGACTTTTTACAAAGATTTTTAAGATTTATTGTGAAACCATAAGCTGCTTTCCATTTTTCTGTGACTGATGCTCCCAACGGACTTTGCTTGTTTTCCTTGTTTATGCCGAAAATTAACATAATTTTCCATACTTTGAGAAATGTAAATAGATTGGCACCTTCTGCTCCCCAGCTTTCATAAACAGATTTATGTTTTGGCAAAAAGTTATTCGCGTGTGGCTAAAGTTTAACGACTAATAGCTTAATTACGCAAAATTGAGGTAGCTTAGCAAAAAAATAATATTTAATTGGCATGAAAATATGACTAGCCTTCTCTGGCATTTTTCGTTACCGCCGGAATTTCCGTTAGTTTCTTTCTTTTTTCGGAATATCGGAAGACGGATAGAATATATGTACATAAGCTAGCTCAATATTTATCTGGTTTGAAGTAGCAAGATTCGCATCCTAAAATAGCCCGGAGAAATAATGCTTTTGAGTTTAACCAATATTCTGGGGCTCGTTTGAGTCTACTATTTAGAGCAGTTGTTTCAGCGAGTATAATCTATCAATTTGGGATGACGGACAAAAAGTTGAAATTTCCTTGTTCCTGGCCGACTTTTGACACGTTTCTAAAGGACCTTTGCCGGAAGAAAAGTACAACAAAAGTCTCTCCCTTTACAGACGATAGAGCACAGTTTTTAACAAAGAGTTAGCAGAGAACTTTGTGCTAAAGAGGTGCCAAGGACAGTGGACGTTTGTCTAGAGATTCACGTCGGACATTTCATCAGCGAAATCCAGATGATGACCATACTCGTACGGTAACTGTTCTATGCCCTTATATTCTGAATATAGAGGCAGTTCCTTGTAAACTGGTTTATTTATTGTCTTTTGGAATTTGCGTACAACCAAACTAATTATAGGCCTACATTGCAATGTTCCACAACACATGCTCATATTGTCAATCTTAATTAAGTATTCATACGTTTGCAAAAGTTTGTCTCGCCATCAAAAGCAAAAGAAAGTCATGTTTTAATTCAATTTGCTTCTTGCAAGTTTTTTCCACATCAGATTCGGGAAGGAAATGATGTTTGGTTGTATTTTCTGCCGTATTGTAAATCTTCACACTCGCACTCACAAGCCAGACTTTTATGCTTTTGCTATCTCTATTTTTGTTGTGAGGCGAGAGCATTTTATGATTATTCCTTTTGTTTGTTTGGATCTCTCTTATTGGTGTTTTGACTTTAACCTAGCAAAATCCAACTCTCTATTTATATAGGTTAAGAAACAAAAGCAAAGGATTGTTTTTCTAAGGGGAGAAAGTGTGTTAAAAGCCAAAACAGAAATAATGGACGACTCATTAATGCATGTCCGTGAAAAAGCCCCCTGGGGACTTTTTTAAACCACAAACACGAGTCAAACTGCACTTTTTCAGACCTTTATCGTGTTGAAAACAAAATATTTTTCCAAAAAAATAATTGCTTTCTAAAGGCAGACGACCAGGATCTTGACCTTAAGTCCCACCAGGGATGTCATGTCAAAGAACAATTATGCGATTCTGTATATACCACCACAAAGTTGCAGGAAAATCTGCGCGAAAATCTATCTTGATATTTTCACATGGCAAGGGGTTTTTGTTTGTCGAACCAGTGTTTTCTATATAAAGCCATTAACACTTTTTTAAACCGCTCGTGGTCAGTTCAGTATATCTATGTAAAGAGTAGTCCATTAACGAGATTGATTTCTGTTGTGTCTGGCCTCCTTTTTTTCAGTTAATTCATAGAATGGCCAAAACCAGTTCAAGGTCAATAACTGTTGTATTAAAAAGATAACGTTGTATCAATTGTTTTTTCCAAATGCAAAAAGCTGGGAAATACCGACGGTAAAATAAAAGAAAAAGAACCTGTTGGAAGCTTACTTCGAGGCCGCGAGGTCGCCACAGCGTAATTGTTCGTCATGAATTAGTCATGCCGGAGGTGAAACAAGAACAAGGTACATAGTAATTCGCCTTGTCATCTTGAAAATTAGGCTACTGCTTTCTAAAAAAGAATAGGTCCCTTGGGAGTCGCAAATTTCACGGGGGAATTTATGTATTGAATGTATTAGATGATGACGGCCAGACCTGCTGCAATGCTGAAAACGTCTAGCGATTGTGCCAGTAATTAGCGCGTACGTGCGCTGCATAGAACTGCTGTGAGAATGTATCATGGTTATTTTTATTTTTCCCCATATAAAGTTAGGGATTCTTAAGGAGAACCTAGGCCCATTTTGTCTTGGCTATAAAATGCAATTAAACCAAGGGGCTGGCAAAGGAAAGATAAACACAAATCCAAAGACTCTAGCCTCTTTAAGCACTTCATAATTGCTTGCTTGATGTGTGCAGTTATTTTGTAAGCTAAGCTTCTAGTTTCAACAAGTTTCCCCAGAAAATATTTCCCGCGGGAATTAAATGTCAAACTCAGTATGTTGGAATAATTCCATTAACAGCTAGAGAGGTAACGAAGCGAATAAAGGTGATGTCACTTTATGAATGCTGCTGTTGTATTTCATGGTCGATAAGCAAATAAAAATTCTTGTCTTATGTGACAAAACTTTGAATTTTCCTAACTTTTTGTCCCACCAATGCCCGAATTGAATTTGCAAAAAGCCAACTTGTACCCTTTTTTCCAACTTTATTTCTGAATTTCTAGGAACACATCAACTTCACGAGAAAGCTCGATATTATGTACTGACGGAGAAAATCGTCATGGTTTCAAGTTTCACACTTTTTTGGCTTGAGAAACAAACCTGTCTAGATATTCTTGGAAAAATGTACATGCCAGTATAGTTTACATTTCGGCCGCCGCCAGATGTGTCGCTGTTCTGTCGTTGATGTCCACTTTTCCTATACAAAGTTAATTCTTTCCTCAATACTCCCTCTCCTGGACCTGGTCAAACAAAGGCCAAGAAAGGAACTAAGGCTGTACTCACTTGTTTCCCAACTTTTTTTCGCGCGCCATCTTTGAATTGGACATGACAACTCCCCATTTTTTGGGGGGGCCAAGTTAACTTTTCTCAATAATCTCAATCCTGGAGCCTTCTGGCCTTGGCCAGAACTTCAAAGGCTTCGTCCAAAGCGAAGGCATAAACTTGCCCAAAGTGTGCGTGTAAAAAAGGTTGCTAGACCGATAAAAAATGTCATGGCAGTATAAGGAATCGTCATGTACAAGTCACGGTCATGTCGTGAATTCACGCAGATGAGAAGGCCCGAAAAATGACCGAACAAGATGTTTTTACGCGGGAAGGTAGAAAAGCGATTTTTATCTGCTTTTGAAGTGGCAATTTTGACCGGGTGCAAAACCAATTTTCCTAGATATTTCGGGATAAAACAGAGCATTAAACTGTTGGAGAGCTTCTGAAATTGGCAAATCGCACTTTAAAACTGAGAAAGAGAAAGCTCTCAGGTCCCAAGGGATGCAACCAGACGGTCGTCCGTCTTTTCGTTAGGTAGGCCTTCGTTTTTGGCCTTTTTGGCCTTTATCCTGGCCCCTTTTTTTCAAGTGATTTTTTTGGCTGGCGACCAGACGTTATCAGACTGATTTCCTTAAATTAAGCAGGAGCAAGTCGTCTTTCGTATTTTTGCTGATATCGGCATTTTTCAGCATTTACTGCAGCTGCAAGCAATAAATAGTTTCATAATATTTTTTGTACTCTTGACAGATAGCTAATCATAATTGGTAAACAATAAATAAGATCGGGGTTCCGTAAAGCTGTAGCATTACTGAGCCAAAGGCATTTTCCCCCTATCATAAATGCAACGATTCCCCTGAGGATTTTGGGCAGCACTTGGTTATGGTTTTATTGTCTTACAACACTGCACTTTTCATGACTTTTTTACACCAAAAATGCTCTTTTTTGACCACTAAAACAATTGATTGCAGGTACTTTGCGAAAGTCAAATTATGCTTGAGAACCACCAATTTGCATTTTTTCAGCTTTGCAACTCTGGAATGCTCTAACCTAACCGGAAGCAAGGTGGGCAGAGATGACTATCTAGATATTTTCCAATGAGTTTTACATAAATAAATACGTGAATAAGAGCTTTGGAACAGCAAATTGTGTTTCTATGTATTGAGAGTCGAACGCATCGCAACAAAAAACGAACGAAGATAAGAAAAGCAACAGCCTCTCGAGCAACGGCTTTTTCCGGGGCGAAGGACGGTTTGGCGCGACGCAGAGTTCGAGGTCGCTGGCGAGGCCGTCCGCAAGGCTTAGAGGCCGCGGCTGTCTATCTATGCGTGCGTTCCACTTTCTTTCTATATTATTTTCAGCTTGCCTTTTTTCTTCACACAAGCAACAAAACCTCAGTCTGTCCCTATAATCTGTGCAAAGTGCGTGTTGGTGGTGTAAATATAAATATGAGCATTCTAACAATAGATGGCTGCCGATGATTTTGTTGGCAAAATGAAGCCAGATTAAAATATGATTCGTGATCAACAATTACTGTTGTAACATGAGGTCAATACTGTGCACGCTCCTGACCGGCGCGCTGGCCTCGCTGGCCTCGTTGACCTCGATGGCGCAAAGCTACAAGCAGAGGTCACGCAACCTCGACGCGCTGCTGGGCGAGTTCGACGAGGAGGACCTGAGATTCAACGATTACGAGAATCGGCTGGAGGACAGCTTTTTCAAATATGTGGCGCGAACTGATGATTATGACAGAAATGAAGTCCCTTGGGAGGATGGGAGCAAGCCTGTCCAAGTCCAAATGTCTGCCTACCTACGGGAAGTACCGCATCGTGTTATCAACCGGGTGGAATCCAATTTGAATTTTCCCGCCAAAACTTGCAACCTTTCAAAGGATTAACTGGTTATATGGGAATTTGCATCAACTTTGCTTCGATCGTGTTTCGATTAGATAACTTTAAAAGCAAGATAGATATTTTAATGTTTCATGGCCGAGAAAAGATTGGAAGGTAAGAATTTCACGAAATACTTATCTTTAAAAATGCATTTACGACAAGATTCGGAAACTTTTCCTGGACAGCTTTTGCAACAAAAAAGGTCCTAATTTTTAAAGAAGCGAGCGGCGTTTTGACTGATATTACTGGAGTACAAAGAAATTGTTGCTCTATCTAAAGCTTATTATGCAAATTTTAGAATCCTCAAGTAGATAGATAGGCTCAATCTCTTATGTAAAAGGAGGGCAATTTATGTGCGTAAGGTGTGCGTGGCGACATTTTAAAATAAATCCCTTTTTTCAATCTTCAAAGGAATTTATCTCTGATCTCCATCCTCCTGATCTGATTCCAATCTAACCCGATTTGAGGCAGGCCGCTATCGTCGAGCATTGGAAAAAGTGATTTTAGAAAAAAAACTCGTGAAATTCATTCGCCTGTCCGTCATGATGGATCGAATCACTGAGTATTTTATTTTCATCACTTCATTAGCGCTTGGAATTTTTCCTCCTCCTTTTTCATGTTAATTAAAACAAGACTGAACAGCGACACAGCCTTCAATTCTTACATAGTAGCAGTCTTAATCCTAGATTGGATGGAATTGTTTAGAGACAGTCTTCAATTTTTTTCTTGGCTAGAGAAAAGTATTCAAAAGGAGTCTATTAAAGAATCCAGATTTAATCCAGAATCACATAGTTTTTTCTGTGAAACTGGGCAGAAGGCGGTGAAATGGAAAAATCCCAGTCTTCACACCCTCGCTCCGGATTTGAATAATTACATTTTTTCTGTCCTTTTGTCCTTTTGAAAAATAGAGGATGAACTTGCGAGTAATTTGAATTGAACCAAAAAGAGAAGTTGAAAATGTAGAATATATCTTTCTGAGTCCTTCTCTCTTTCTGAAAATTGCTTTTTTTGCCAACTACGGATCAAAGGAGATCTATTTTCCTTAACCCCAAGATGCTTTTCCAGCTGGCGACAAGATTTTCCCATTTTCATCGAAGAGCAACAAGAACAACAAACAAACAAACAAACTGCCACACTGCTTTTACTTTTGCTCGCGGGTCTAAGACGCTTCCGGCCAATTGTTGACGTCAAAACAACTCTTTGTCATTTCATATAATTCTCTCATAAAAATAGAGTAGGTTAATTGCAATGATATAAGGCAAGAAAATTGCAGTACTTATTGCAATTATTTACCTCTATCCTCCACTGAGGAAGACACTTTAAAAGTCTTTGGATAATGCAAAAAAAGGCCATAAGGCCAAGAAAGGCCGCAGCGGATTTACACGTACTCTTCACGGTTCAATAAAAAATCCCCGGCCTTTTTGAAGAGATGTGTTACACTGGCTGGGGAATTTTCCCCATGATTATTTGAAAAAAATCTTGAGCCTGCTGCCAATATCAGAAAGCAAAGCTAGCATGAATCTTTTAACGCACCTAAAGTGAGCGGAAATATATTTATTTCTGACATCGGCAGATATGGAAGCATTTCTTTTCCATTAATTTCTAAATTGAAGATTATCAATGTGCTTGCTATAGATACAATACCAAAAAACTTATTTATTTCCCGCCAAAACCAGACGCTCCAGAGTCAAATCCTGACCAATGACAAGAAGACTGTATCGTTTTAAAAGCTGTTTTAAGTCCTAAGTAGGTCGTCCTTTTTAAGCAGATACACGATGGAAGATCATTTATGTATTTAGGAAACAGCAGAGAGTACGACGTGTACAATGACTACAGGCATATCAAAATCAAAGCATAGCTTAAAGCACAGAACACAGATGCAGTGCAATATGTTGCAGTCGCGGTGCTTAAAGTCTGTTCCGTTTAAGGGACCTTGATAGAGTGGATCGGGCAATCTCAGACTCTGTTGGATTACAACCCGTTTTGCAGAGATCTGAACAATCATTGGAACAAGACAAGCTTGAGTGATAGCCAAATGCCGTGTCTTGGGTTCTGCAACAGCATTAAAATGGCAATTTTTTGAACAGGAAGTGCAAAAATCTGACAAACTATAAAAGACTCTATCCACAATCCAAATTCTTGTTCCATGAAACAAATGTTAAAGCATGTAGCCTGTTTCTTTTTAAAAACATCAAAGCCCGTGTTGTCTCGTTGTGCCCTCAGTCTTCTCCATTTTACTGTCTCTGCAATTTAACCTTCCCCAGAAAGAGAGGGGAACATTTTGCATGCTTGCTGTCAATGTCAGCTTGATTATTGTCTGTTAAAGTTAAAACGCCACCACAGACATTTTAATGTGAAAGGTCACTATCTGCTATTGACAATGCACAATAACGACACTCTCGTATGTCCCTCTATTGTCCAGCCTAAGGAGGAGATGGGAAGCAGAGGCTTGCTTCTAAGTACTATTTAGTTCTTTCTGTGCTCGAGACAGCCCTAGCCCTACTTTTGTACATAGAAAATATTGCATTTATTATGTGGAATATAATGTTGTGTCGATGCGGAGAGAGGGAGAGGAGGAAGAACTTACTTAGATGATAATATATGCCTTTATTTACACATATTTTCAAGCAAACAACAAGTAATAGTACTATACATTGCATCTACGCGTAGTACTTAATATGCGTCTACTATACTCAGTTCAGGCCTTTTTCGTATAGTTAGATTGTCAACAAACAAACCTTATGTCACTCTCAGCAACTCAGCAGAGTAGGCCACCACACCACTGGCTATTTTTTCCGCTTTTTTGTAATCGATATATTAAGTATTTATCCCAACTAGAAGTGTTACGCTAACGTTAAACAACAATAGAGGGTAGAGATGGCGTGTTCCGGCATTAAAAATTGTCTGCCGAAAGCGTATTAAAAATCCCACAGAAGAGCCTTCTTTGTATCCTCTTTAAAATGCTTTTCTGTCACGAAACCAAAAACCAAGACTACCGATTTTAGTATTAAACGTTAAGGTAAAATGAGGGAGAACGTAAATCGCGACGAGCGGTGAAGAAAATGATGCTACTGAGGAGCCCAAGATGGCGTGCCCTATTGCAATATTTTAGATGCTATCTTGTAATTACAGAGTACGAGTATCACGTCAGAAAGGAAGAAAAAGTAGATAAAAAAGAGCATCAACCTTTTTCTTCACCTCTAATGCGATTTGGCAACTTGCAAAGTTTATGCCAGCGGGAGAAAAAGTAGTACAGTACTTTTCTGCCCTAGGGAGAAAAAATATTTTTTTGCCCTGGGCAGAAAAGTACTGTAACACTTTTTTGCCCAGGGCAGAAAAGTGGCTACAAAAGAGCTACTGAGCTTTGAACTTATCCAACAGGATAAGTAGCCAACAAGAAGCAAGAGTGTTTACCTAT
>JAAUYL010006799.1_pt1 | contig 10418 bp, 10 predicted proteins | sample 7278011 | NCBI WGS metagenome assembly JAAUYL01 (sample SAMN14350225, study PRJNA611818) | marine sediment metagenome | isolation source: surface marine sediment (1.8m) | place: French Polynesia: Moorea | collected 2018-08 | reverse complement strand
TCGCATGGTTAGAAAATAAAAGTGCGACCCTTTGACCCTCCATTTTCTGTTCGGTACCAAATCTCGTCCATAGTCCAGGTAGTAAGAGTTGAGCAGCAGAAGTTTTGTAGTAGTAAGAGAGGGGTGATAAGCCTGCCACTGCTCACTCGTCGTCGTGTACCTGTACTTACAAAGATTCTGCATAGGATTGCAGAGAGCAAGAGAGCGACGAAAATAATACATCTAGTATATGAGATCGCTTGAACAATGGGCACCCACTACAACCCAAAATGTTGGACAACTCGCGCGCCCTCCCTCCTGATCTCGGTAGGTCTTGCGCTAAAAAGAACCAAGCAGCCATCCTCCATCGCCATGTTCCATCTACCTTCTGCTTCCACGAAACGCAAAGGGGAGTGAAATGCCTGAGGGGCAGCAATTGTACCTACAGGATGTGGCCAGAGATATGGTTCGCTCCTCTTAATATTGTGCAGCCAAAAATCACGAACTGTGCGTTTCTCGGAACGGGATACTTATTTAGGTGGTGGTGTGTAGCAGATGCTTTTATTCCTACTTGAAAAAAGTAACTAAGGTTCAAAACCTTTGAACAACTCGTGAACTTCCTATCTATTTTCTTTGTGCTCATTGGATTATGACTTGAAGGCTTTCATTTTGGCCTGAGCACAATGTTTTCTATCCTGTCATTTTGTATTTACTTGTCCCAAGCCTTGAGTGGCATTTGCTGAATTAATGAAAAACACTGAAATCACCCTTACCTTTTGTCGAAAAATTTGCATTATGCAGAAAAATCGTCACGATCCTGACATGCTGGAATTCCTCGTCGGTCGAACACGAGACTCTCCTTCGTTGAATTTTTTCCATTAAAGAATCTAAGTCCGGAAAAAATACTGACACATTTAGATAGTCTATGATCGAAATTTAGAAATGGTCAAGATGATTGGAAAGCAGTTAAGGTCCTTGTTCCTGTTTTTACTCAGGAAAAACAAAAAGTGTGAAAATGGCTGGTCATTGAGGTCTGCTCTCCCGGCTTGATCTTGGTGTGCTGCGTTGACGAAAAACTAAAAAGTGACGCGTCGGTCGCGACTCGCGTTTGCCCCCTCTAAACCGTTCCCACGATTTACTAAATACGAGAGCACACTGGAGTGCAGCTGCTGTTTTTCCTCCGCTTTATTATACGTAACGTACTATACGTAGACCTCTCCAGATCTAGAATGTATCTCGACAACATGTTTTTGGCGTCCTGGAGTGCTGGAAACCTTAGTCGTCCTTTTTCATCAGAATCCATAAAAAAGAATTGTCCTTTTACTAGAGATTGTTTTTGACAAACAAGTTTTCCAGCACCCTTGCTACACGCTCACCGGGGTTGAGAGTTGTGCTCGGGGGGCAGGATGAAGAAGGGGGTGGTGGTGGCGGCGTGTTGTTATTTTGTTATTGCATAGTTATGGACGGTGCAGCAATTCAACAGCTCATCGTGGTCAGGTCGAACACCGTGACAGGATATCTCCCCCATGAAATCTGTTTTTCTCTTTTTCGTTTGCATTAGCACCTCGCTTTCATTTTTCAAAGCAAGCAGATAGTTAGATAGGGTCGAGCGAGTTGATGGATTTCCATGATTTTTCTCTTTGCTCAAAAAATGATTGCAAATATGCCTTCATGCCATGTGTCGCCAAGTCTAAGCTCACGTCAACCTCGTGTCAATCAAATAGTTTTCTGAGTTTGTTTGTAAATACTAAGTATTCGCTGTGTTATCTAGTCTACTGTCTCCATGAAGTAAATATCTATGTAGAATGGAGTCGTTGATGTGCGGAGCCACTTGAAGTCATTGTGATAACGAAATTGGGATCAGGAGCACGACAAAAACAATGTCTAAAGCGAATCTCAAGTACCTGCTGTTATCTATGGTCTCTATGGCCAAATGTTTTAAAATTATCATGACGTAATGTTGGCAGAAAATCACTGAAGTCAAAAATGCTTTCGATGTTTCTTAAAAAAGATTTATTATGATTTTATCGTTTTTCCTCAGGATTTACTGGACGACATTGCGACGTGGAACTGGACGAATGCAGCTCGGCTCCTTGTCGAAATGGAGGCGTCTGCACCGATCTGATCAACGGCTTTAGGTGCACCTGCCCCATCGGGTTCGGAGGCAAGAGGTGCGAGGCCACGTTCAACACGAGCAACTGCAGTCAGAACCCTTGCCGCCACGGGCGCTGCATCGACAACGTCGGCTCCTTCCAGTGCATCTGCGATCCCGGCTACGCTGGCTATCTCTGCGACCGGTCGATCAACGAGTGCCTGAACAACCCGTGCAAGAATAACGGGATCTGCGAGGACAGGCTCGACGGTTACAAGTGCCGATGTTTGCCAGGAACCTGGGGCAAAAATTGCGAGCAGAGCTTCAACGAGTGTGTCTCAAATCCTTGCATCAATGGCGATTGTGTCGATGACATCAACAGCTATCAGGTAAACATCTTTTGTCCTTTCGAAAATTATTTGAAATACTTAACCTTGTCTATTATGACTTTACACTTTACAGTGCCGATGCCGACCAGGATATGTTGGCAGAAACTGCGAAACAGAAATCAACGAGTGTCTCAGTGATCCTTGCGAGAATGGAGGCCATTGCATTGACGTTGTCAACGGCTACAAGTGCAAATGCCCTCGTGGATACTACGGGCCCAGGTGCCAGTCGGATGTCAACGAGTGCGCCTCCAATCCTTGCAAAAATGGCGGCTCCTGCGAGAACGGATTCAACGAGTTCATCTGCAATTGCCGCGATGGCTACGAGGGTCGCCAGTGCGAGTACGAGGTCAACATGTGCAAGTCCAACCCGTGCCAGCACGGCGGAAAATGCAAGAGGCACTTTAACTCTTACACATGTGAATGCCCACCTGGCTATACAGGACGCAACTGCGACGAGAACATCAACGACTGCTTGCTCCGTCCCTGCAAGAACCAGGGCTCGTGCATCGATCTCCTAAACGACTTCATGTGCGTCTGTGAGCCGCCATTCACCGGCAAGACTTGCGAGACCGAGATGGACCCATGCGTGAACAACGACTGCGCCAACGGGGCCACTTGCACTCCGACCTCCAACTTCAGGGAGTACATGTGCACCTGCCCCCTCGGGTTCAAGGGGAGGTTCTGCGACGAGGACATCGACGAGTGCTCCATCACGGCGCCCTGCAGAAACGGCGGCAAGTGTATCAACACCTTGGGCAGCTATAAATGCGAGTGCCGAGATGGCTTCGAAGGCCGCGACTGCCTGATCAACACGGACGATTGCGCCGAGAAACCCTGCCTCAATGGAGGAACTTGCCTCGACGAGACCGACGGATTCAAGTGTCTCTGCGTTGACGGATTTGGTGGTGAACTCTGCCAAGTTGACATTGACGAGTGTGCTTCCAATCCATGCCGCAACGGTGCCGTTTGCAAAGACTACGTCAACTCCTACACCTGCGAATGCCGAAGTGGTTTCTCTGGTACAAATTGCGAGGTCAACGACGAGGACTGCACAACCAGCTCGTGCATGAACGGAGGAACTTGTATCGACGGCATTAACAACTACACCTGCATCTGCGCCAACGGGTTCACCGGCACCAACTGCCAGTTCCCGAGGTCCCAATGCGATCAGAATCCTTGCAGAAACCAGGGCACTTGTGTTGACACGGACGATGGCTTCTACACTTGCCACTGCCCTACCGGGTGGACGGGAGCTCAATGCGAGCAGATCGTCGACTGGTGCAGAGATTCGCCATGTGAAAATGGAGCACGCTGCCAGCAACGAGGAACCTCCTTCCAATGTGACTGCCATCCAGGATGGACAGGCAAGGTGTGCGATGTGAGACAAGTCCCTTGCCAAGCGGCTGCTCTTCTCCGAGGCCTCGGATCCGTGTCCCAACTCTGCCAGAACGGAGGCCACTGCCGGGATGTGGGCAACAGTCACGAGTGTCTCTGTGCCGACGGCTACTTTGGCAGCTACTGTCAAAACGAAATCGATGAATGCGCATCCTCTCCTTGCCAGAACGGAGCCACTTGCAAGGACCTCATCGGGACCTACCAGTGCCAATGCCTCAAAGGATTCCAGGGCAAGAATTGCGAATTCAACGTCAACGATTGTGAGCCCAACCGCTGCCAGAACAACGGCATCTGCTACGACCTCGTGGACGGCTTCAAGTGCTCTTGTCCCCACGGAACCATGGGTCAACTCTGTGAGATCAACATCAACGAGTGCTTCGAGGGTGCCTGTCACCATGGCGGAATTTGTGTGGACAAAATCGGTAAGTTAGAAAAAAGTATTTACAATAAAATTGGAGATTTCAACGCCCGATCGAGACTGCCTTTCTAAAATCCTTGGCTAATCTAATTGTTTCTATTCCTTATTTCAGGTGGCTATGACTGCAAATGTCCTGCTGGATATGTTGGACCAAGATGCGAAGGAGACGTCAATGAGTGTTTGACGAACCCATGCTCTCCCCTTGGCACACAAGAATGCATCCAGCTCGTGAACAACTACAACTGTGTTTGTAAAAACGGCTGGATGGGTCGCCACTGCGAGACCAAACGCGACTTTTGCGAGGGCAATCCTTGTCAAAATGGCGGAGTTTGCACCAACCAGGATGGCTCTCATCACTGCTCGTGCCCACCAGGATTCATCGGACCCAATTGCCAGTTTACCGGAACAAGTTGCGATAGCTCTCCTTGTCGCAATGGTGGAACTTGCGTCAACAGTGGTGACGGAGCCGAGTTTGCTTGCATTTGTCCAGCTGGAACAACGGGCAAGACTTGTGAACAGGACACCAGGAATGAGTGCACCTATGATCCTTGCAAGAATCACGGCCAATGCATCGACCGAGTCGGGGACTACGACTGCTCCTGCCAGGCTGGATGGAGAGGCAAAAATTGCGACATCAAGGACAAGGCCAGCCCCGGGGGCATCGACAAGACCAACGGCCGCTACGAGATTGTCGACATTTATGCCGAGAGGCAGAAGTGCGAGGACAACTTGTGCGAGGCCAAGGCGGGCGACAACAGGTGCGACGAGGAGTGCAACACCCACACCTGCAACTACGACGGCGGGGACTGCCGCCTGGGCGTCAACCCCTGGAAGTTCTGCAACGCGACCTCGAGAGGTAAACCCTGCTGGGACGTGTTCCAGGATGGCTTCTGCGACGAGGCCTGCAACAGCAAGGAGTGCCTGTTTGATGGCCGCGACTGTGATGCCGCCAGGCTCGAGTGCAACCCCAACTATGACGTCTACTGTAGCGACCACTACGGCAACGGCCACTGCGACGAGAGCTGCAACAACGCCGCCTGCGGCTGGGACGGCCTCGATTGCGAGCCGAAGAGCGAGACCCACGAGATTATCCCTGGTAGCTTCTATGTCGTGCTCACCCTCTCCTTGGAGAGCTTTGACGTGCCGATGCAGAAGCGATTCGAGCGATATCTGTCACTTGTTCTGAGAACCAACTTCAAGATCAGGCGCAACTCTGACGGTACCCCGATGGTGTATCGCTTCAGCCCCTCGCAAATGATGAGCCAGGACTCGGACTACGCTTTCCACACCAACCTCATCCTGCAAGGCAATCTCGGCATCATTGTCTACTTGGAGATCGACAATGTCAAGTGCGAGCAAGAGACGATGGAGCATTGCTACGAAGATGCGGAAGGCTATGCCAACTTGTTCAGTGCCATGATGGGCGCCGAGAAGTTGTCAGACGACTGGGGCATTGTTCAGGTTGGCGCCAGGAAGGTGGAGCCCGAAGACGACTCTGAGAGCCCCGTGGCCGGCGTTGTCGTGGGAGCCCTACTGGTGACCATGATCGTCGTCATTGGTCTTATGGTCAACAAACGGAAAAAGGCTAGAGGAGTCCAATGGTTCCCGGAAAATTTCTCACTTGGCCTCCAGAGGGGTGTCAAGAGACCAGGAAATCACCAGGATCTCCTTGGAGGAGGTAGCGGCAGCAAGACCTACTCCTCGACCCTGGACAGCATTGAGCGTTGGAGCGAAGAGGATCCCCTTGAATCGGCCAAACGAAGACGGCTGCACGACTTCGCTTCCGATCAGACCATCATCACCAACGACTACGAGAACGACAGCAACGATAGTCGACAGTGGACCCAGCAGCACTTGAATGCCGCCGGCAACCCCGACATGCTAGGCGCTCTTACTCCACCTCAGGGTGAAGTTGCCCGAAACGAAATGATGACCAACGATGTGAACGGCCGTGGTCCCATGGGAATGACCCCGTTGATGATCGCCTCCTTCCGCGGCACTGGTTTGGACAATGTCGACGATGAGCCGGCCGAAGAAACCGCCGCCGTCATCCAGGATCTCCTATCTCAGCAGGCCAAGATCGACGACCGAATGGAGAAGACCGGCGAGACGCCACTCCACTTGGCTGCCCGATTTGCCCGTTGCCATGCGGCCAAGGTCTTGCTTGACCATGGCAGTGATCCTAACGCCCAAGACAACTCTGGACGGACCCCGCTCCATGCTGCCGTGGCTGCCGATGCACAGGGTGTTTTCCAACACCTTATCAAGAACCGCGGCACCGACCTCAACGCCAAAACCAACGACGGAACCACGCCCTTGATCCTGGCCGCCAGGCTCGCCATGGAGGACATGGTGAAATTCTTGATCGCCAACAACGCCAACGTGAACATTGCCGACGAGAATGGAAAGACCGCCCTCCATTGGGCGGCCGCCGTGAACAACGTCGAGGCCGTCTTCATATTGTTGAACAACAAGCGCGACAAGGACAACTATGCCAACCGCGATGCCCAGGACTTGAAAGACGAAACACCACTTTTCTTGGCCGCCAGGGAGGGCAGTTTCCAAGCTGCCAGAGCATTGCTGGATCACGGGGCCAACCGTGACATTCCTGATCACATGGACAGGTTGCCCGTTCACGTTGCCCAGGAGAGGCTCCACCAGGACATTGTCACCCTTCTGGAGGAGCACCCCTCCCCCGCGCCCAACGGCATGGCCGCATTCGCCAGCCAACCCCAGCTGCTGACAGGCTCTCCTCCTGGAGGCCACATGATGATCTCAGGTCTTGGAATGAACGGCACGATGAAGAGCCACCTCGGCACCCAGCCGAGGCAGAAGAAACAGCCTCGCAAGAGTGAATCGGCTGCAGACAACGGTGCAGGAGGAAGTGGAATGGGAATGGTGAGCAGCAGCACTTTGCCAAGGCAGCAGGCTCGTCGCCAACCGAGTGTCAAGCAGCAATCCCAGCAACAACAACGGAAACAGACCGCTGCTCAGAACCCAGATTCATCCAGCATGATGTTGTCTCCCGACAATCAGCAACAGCAAGGTTACGGCCATCATCTCGCCATGTCGCATCCCAATCTTGAGGAGCTGATGCAGCAACAACAGAGCGGCTCCAAACAGCCTCCGAGTTACGAGGCCGCAGTTGCGAGGTCCATGGCGGGAGGGATGCCAGGCCAGCCTTCGTTAGAGTCCCAGTATACCAACTTTGGTTCAGGACAACAGCAGCAGCACCATCACCACCAACTTTCATCGCCGCCTCCCCAACAGCAAAAGCAACAGCAACAACAAGCTCATTGCCGTCAGCAGTCGATGCCGGCCTCGGTGGCCTCATCCTACAACGGGCACCTGTCTCCGCCCCACTCGAACACTTCCCACCATGTGCAATCGCCTTCTCACAGCAGCAGCGGGACAATGTCACCACCTGCAACAAACATGCTTTCTCCGCCCCACTCGGTTGTGACCTCGCCACCCCACCACTCTATCCAGACCTCGTTGTCGCCGACCTCGCAGCATCAACATCAACAGCACTCTCCCATGAAATCGTCGTCGTCATCGAGGCCTTCACAGCTTCCGACCTCGCCCACCCACATGGCCGCCATGCGGGGCGCGACCCACCAGAGGCACCAGGGCTCGACGTTCGACTTCAGCAAGTCGTCCACTGAGGGTCACCCCCAGATGGCCCCGACTCAGTACATGAACCAGGCAGCTCAACAGTTCATGTACCCGACGCCACCCCACTCTCAGCCGGGACAAAATGGAGGTCAGATGGGACAAGACAACAATAGCTTCCTCTCGCCGAGCCCTGATTCGCCGGGACAATGGAGCTCAGCCAGTCCCCAGTCCCATTCTGATTGGTCAGAAGGAGCCAGGTCCCCTCACGAGGTCACACCGGGCCAGTATCATCAACAGCAACAACAACAACAGCACATGATCCAACAACAGACGGACGCTGTCATTATTTAATTTCATGGATCCTAGGCCCCTATGTTTCAAATTGAATCCTTTCTTTTTGTTTTCCTACGACAATAATCATTTGCTGATCATTATTATATGACATAATAATTATAATTTGGATCTCATTGCAACCTGGTTGTTTTTAAAATATTATGAAATCGACAACAATATCATTCATGTATTTAGACTTTCCCACCCACGTAAATAGATATTTTTAGCCTGTGTCAATTATAGAAAACTCGGCAATCATCTTGTGAAATTTTTCACCCCCAAAATGATAAAATTATGTACATCTTGTCTACATATCAGTTTGCATATTTGCAAAAAGTATTTTTAAGAATAATCGACTGTCTTCCATCCATGAAAAAATCGGTCATGGCAGTCTTTCCGAGACTCGACAATCTTGTAAAAAATGTCTTCTATCTAAATAAAAAAAAACAACATTGAATGTTATGAAATGGATAAAAATCGTAATAATAAATGACAGATTTTTATGACAAAACAATTTCATCGTCTATCTTTTATTGCTTAAGCTAAGGCTCATATGACAAAAATATCATAAATTGAATTGACAAGCTCTTCGTCTTGACGCGTTGACGCTTGGGACTAGGTCTACTAGAGATCAAGTACTTTATCATATTGTTACAGTAGAAGCTGCATAGGTGATGAAACTGTACAAACTTTTGGCTTGTTATTCATGGTTATTCACATTTTCTGGCCAGGCTAATGCCTCCTCCCGCAGCCACTGCGCTTCTTTTGTGAAGCCAATCAATTGGATTGCTATGATTAAATAAAAGACTAGTGGAGTTGCTCTTGACTTTGGCATCAGTGTTTGTTGTGTGGTGGTGGAGGTGGCTCATCAAAGAGTTGTTGGTGTTTTGCATTGAGTCATAATGTGCTGGTGCTGAGGAGTCATCGACAAAGCGAACCTTGCCCGTCTCCAAGGCCTCGGTCATTTCAATGAGCGAGGCCAGCTCCAACCCTCATCTATGTTTTGGTCCTGAAAACGAGATGTGGATCCAATTAGTAGAAAGAATGCCGTGTGCTAATTTGATTTTTCTCCGCATTCATGCACAGAATAACAATGAAACAGCCATGATATGCCTTATATTTATTTACCTTCCAGTTTCCAGGTCTCTTGGGTATCCCAGTCAACTCCGTTATGGGGGAGCGTCGAGGGGGCCATCGGCCAGATCAGAGCCTTGCGCCAGTTCTTCCCAAACACCTCCAGCAAGTTCTGCCTCAAGCCCAGGTTGTACATGGAGACGTTGTTGTTGTATTCGTAGGTGGTGCGTCCTTTGAAAACGAGGTTGACGTGGTAGGCCAGCAGGACCGTGGTGAGGAGCAAGGCGGCGAAATGCACGCTCCAGAAGAAGATGTAGACCTGGAGCCAGGAGGCATCGAGGCCTGTGATGAGCATAATCATGGGGAAAATGAACTTGAGGATTTGGCTCCACGAGGCGTCACTGAGCTGAGGCACCAGGAAGGTAGTGTTGAAGTAGGTGCAGTAGACGACGGAGACCCACATGTAGAACAGGAACAAGAAGAAGAAGCGGTGGTTCCGGTGGCCGACGCAGTACCCCACAAACATGCAGTGGTGCTCCCTCTTCAGAATGCAAATGTTGCAAATGTTGCAGTGCCAAGACCTCGGCGGGGTGACGCACTCGCATGAAGCGCAAAACTTCCATCTCGAGTTTTTGATCACCGATGGGAGGATGACGAATCGTGTGCTTGTGTCGGTCAGCCACAGACCGATGAAGTTGCCGACGAGGTTGAAGAGCAAGAAGACGCCGACGCACATGTGGACGCAGTAGGTGCCATAGGCTTCTTCGGCATATATTTTCGGAACCACAAGTCCGACCTCATAGATGTAAGTGATTGGAATCATGAGGCAGACAAAAAGGAAGGCACCCATGTCAGAAACCTGACGGGGAAAGAGCCTGTTTTTCCTTCGTGCCATTTTGTTGAGCTACTTAGATGTTGAACGGATTCCCAAGGCACTCTTTTCGAGTAGGCAATTGACGGATGGTCTGTCTGTACTTCTTTTGTCACTTCTCTCCTTTCGATTGTTTAAAGATGCACTGCGGGTCAGCAACGGTGGCGACGACAATCGATACAATTCGGTATTTGGGACTATTTCTCTTCATGAAAGAAGAACCACTGCAGTGCGGCAGCCGCTCGTCGGTCT
>JAAUYL010039301.1_pt1 | contig 10421 bp, 14 predicted proteins | sample 7278011 | NCBI WGS metagenome assembly JAAUYL01 (sample SAMN14350225, study PRJNA611818) | marine sediment metagenome | isolation source: surface marine sediment (1.8m) | place: French Polynesia: Moorea | collected 2018-08 | reverse complement strand
TAATTTTATATAGACACGAATTTATCCACTGTAAAGTTGAATTTTATATGTCCCGTAATAGTAAATTGGTCCTTATAGTAGCTTGGATAGAGAGAGGGCGCCTCCGGCGGCTTCCACATACACTGACTGCGCAAATCCCATTGCCGCATAAATGGCTTTGGCCCTGTGATTGTTTGCCTGAACTTCCAGGGTAATTTTGCAGCACTCGAGGCCCCGGGCTTTGTTTTCCACCGCCTTTAACAGCTGCTGTCCAATTTTATTTCCCCGCATAGCGGCCAATACATAAAAATCGCTGATGTTGATGAGGGGGCGGGCCGCAAATGTTGAAAATCCAAGGAAACTGGTCACAATCCCGACGGGTTCGTTCAGCTGGAAGGCCAGGAAAATGATGGTTGTCGGATGCTGCTGCAAACCGGGGATCAGGTCGCGGCGCGCCTGCGCCGACAGTGGCTTACCATTGCCCATGGGGTCCTTGGCATAAGCATCCAACAATTCCAGAATCGCTTGCTGATGAAAGGCCTGGGAAAGATTCGCTTCAACTATTTCAATTGCTGTCATCCAAAGCGTATGGTTGTTGGTTAAGATTGAATTGTAAAGCTAAATCGAGTCTAGACATCATCGCGATGAGCCGTTGCAGGCGAAAATGCCGGCGTGCATACCGCCACATATTCGGCGCCCTCACCATCGGGCGTGCTGTATCTGATCCACTTTCCGGCCGGAACGATAACGGCTTCACCGGCATTCACTTCGATCGTGGCCTCCTTGGTTGCAATGCAAAGCTTGCCCTTCAGTACCAGGGTATATTCATTGAAATCAGGCCGCTGCCCCGGCTCGACCCAACCCGACGGGCTTTTCATCCGGGCGATGCTGACTTCGGTGGTTGCAGTATTTACGCGACCGATAAACTCTTCAATGACTTTGGGTTTGTTGCCCGCGGATTTGATGATCGATGGTGTGTTTATCTTTTTAATCATTTTGCTCAGCTCGTATTTTTGTGTCTTGATCCAAAATTTTTCGTACCGTGGCGATCAAGGGATCATCAGTGGTATATTGCTTGCCGTAGTCCAGGTTGAATTCATAATTAAAATCAGGGGGGTTTTTTCCCTGGTTGTGCTGCAGTATGGTTTCCAGCTTATCAAGCGCTTTGGCAAGCTTGGCCTCGGGTGTTTCGGCTTGGCTGTATTCATCCCATAGGATGGCGATTTCCGCCTGCAGGTGCGCCGGAAGCGGTTGCAGCAGTAGTAACAAATCTTCGCGTTCCTGGGCCGTTTTTGCGGCGACCCCGTCTTGCAAAGGGGCGGGGATGTCGCCCCCGAGAGCTTCACCCAGGTCGTGAATGATACATATTTTTAACAGTTTAGCAAAGTCTATCTCTGGAAAGTGCTTGGCAAACAGCATGGCCATTAGGCACAATCGCCAGGTATGCGCAGCCACACTTTCGCGGTGCCCCTGTGAAGTAAACGCCGACCGGGTTACATTTTTTAGCTGTTCCGCATGGCGAAGAAATTCCAAAATTGCAGTAATGTCAGAATTTTGCATAAAGATACATGTATTGGCAGTTATTAAACTTTAATTCTGGGGTAAATTTAGCTGCAAATGTCCATTGGCGTAAACCTTAATGTTTTAAACCGGCTTGCATCATTTTTTTTACAACCAAATGGTGAAACGGGCGGATGATATTGAAATAAACCGGTCCGGTCCAGTGTTTGTATTTCACGGATGTGAATACATAAAATTTGGTCTGGTCGTTATCCATTTTCTCAGCAACAACACCCAGGTAGGCTGTGAGATGTTTATCCTTCGGTGTTTCGGTTACCCAATAATGATTCTCTTTGGCCTTTCTGACGCTAAAGAACGTAACGTTGTCGCCCGGTGTAAACGAAACATCTTCTGGCGCCAATGATGGCAGTTTATCGGGTTTCACATGCTTAGCAAGTCCCAGAACCCTTACAAGAATTTCGCGGACCCGATACAGCCCAACAATCCACCATGGATAGTAAGACAGCATCCCGGCGATAAAACCCTTTAAGCTGACACAGCCTTTGATGGTTTTGATGTCGCCGTAATCAATATCTTGAAAATAAGGGTCCAACTCAGTATATTTGCTAATCGGATTCATCGACAACCTATCATTTAATGGGTTGCTTTAAGGGCGCAATCTATCCAGCGAATCAATGAAAACGATGTTAAGGCAAAATGATGGTTGCATGGACACATATCCTAGATGGCCCACTCAACCGCCTTGGCCGCATGGATTTTGGTAGTATCCAACAAGGTTGTCGCCGTATCGTTCTGGCTGATTAACATACCAATCTCCGTGCAGCCTAATATAACACCTTCAGCGCCATTCGCATTTAGCTGATCAACAATGCGAAGATATTCCTGCTTGGATGCTTGCTTAACCGTTCCCAGGCATAACTCCTGATAGATAACGTCATGCACCAATTGGCAATCCGCGACGCCCGGTACCATGACTTCCAAACCGTATTTCTCGGCCAGGCGTCCTTTATAGAAGGCCTGCTGCATGGTAAAAGCGGTGCCGAGTAACCCCACTTTTTTAATCTGCAGTTGTACCAGTACTTCAGCGGTTGCATCGGCAATATGCAGCAGCGGTATTTTGACGGCATTTTCTACCTGATCGGCAACTCTGTGCATCGTATTGGTGCATATCAGAATAAAATCTGCGCCGCCGGCTTCAACACTGCGGGCGGCGTCACAAAGGATATCGGCGGTGGCATCCCAATCGCCGTTTTGTTGGAGTTTTTCGATGGGTGCAAAATCAACACTGTTTAATACGATTTTTGCAGAGTGCAGACCGCCTAATTTTTGTTTTACACCGGTATTAATTTCGCGATAGTAACCCACCGTGCTCTCCCAACTCATGCCGCCCAGCAAACCGATCGTCTTCATGATGGTTCCCTCTTCAATTGATTATGACGCTATATTGCACATGAATTTACACTTTAAGTGCCAGGCCGTTTAGTTTAACCGCGGTGCCGTATACTAAAAGCTCGGCGGCACTGCCCACAACGCTGGTCGTCATATAGCGAACGTTGATAATGGCGTCCGCGCCCATTTCGTCGGCCTGACCAACCATGCGCTCTGTTGCAGCTTTGCGTGCCCTTCCCATCATTTCGGTGTATTCAGTTAGTTCGCCGCCAAGTATCAGCCTGATCAGGGCGGATAAATCTTTGCCAAGCCAGATGGCATACACTGTATGTCCTTGGGCAAGGCCGAGCACTTCCGCTATTTCGTGGCGGGGTATTTCGGGGGTATTTGACAGCAACAAAGTCGTGTCCGTAGGCTTGGGCCCGGCTTGGTCGGCTTTATATTTTCTTTGTTCCAATCCGACCGATGCCAGAACCACCAGAATGCCGCCCAACAGACTAAAAACCGCTGTGCGCATCCACCAGGGCGCGGCCGGATCATCGGCAACCATGACATACCAAGGTATGCCCGCAAAGATGACCACGAATAGACCCAGCACGAACGCCAGTGAACCAACGTTTCGAATAATTTTCATGGGTTTCTCCCTTTTTTGGAATTAGCAGGGCACTAACCGGCACGACTGCCGTTGGGTACCGGTTTTTCCGGAACGGCTAAAACCGGTGTGATACCGTCGGCAAAGCCGATATCAAACAGCATACCTTCGGAAACTTCGCCCATCATCTTGCGCGGTGCCATATTTACCACAAACAGTGCCTGTTGGCCTTCAATTTTACTTGGATCGCTGCGCTCCTGTTTGAGACCGGCAAGGATATTGCGTTGATGATCGCCAAAATCGACTATTAACCGCACCAGTTTATGGGACCCCTCAACTTCCTCGACCCGCACAATTGTGCCGATGCGTATGTCAATTTTTTCAAAATCCTCAAAGGCAATAAGCGGCTTGATGGCAGCTATTTTCATATGCAATCCTTTCATTTACTTTTTAAAAATGCGATGGCGGCATCTTTGTCACCGATTGTAAAGGCTTTGATCGTGATCTTTTTAAAAAGCTTGCCTTCAAGGTCGATAATTTTGTGCATCCATTTTTTATGGGTGACAACCGCTATCCGGCTGAGCTTTGATAGGCCCACATCCGCAAAGAATTTAAACTTTTCGATGATGGCATCAAACTCAGCCCCTCCGATGCTTTCAACTTCCTGATAAATGAAAACCTCGCCGTGCTGCTCGATTTTAGCCTTAAGAGCGGAAAGCACCAGGGTCATCTCATCTTCCGTTATTTTGCCCCCTAAACGATAGGCAACGGCTTTTTCAATACCGATTTCCATCATTTCCAGCATGATCGTTTCCTTTAGTCAAAAAATTGAAGTTTAGATTCTCTTTTAATCGTATCAGTGTTGAAGTGCGAATGCGATGTTCATGTCTTTGACATAGGCTCCGGATCTGATGCTTTTGGACATACTTTTAAGCGGCAGACAAAAAATAGGCCCGCTGCAATTAGCAGACCACCGATAATTTTTAAATGCGAATCCGTCACCGCAAATAGAATGGAATATCCACCGACGGAAACTATCATTAAAATCGCCACTAGTTTGGTGCCAAAGGATATGCATCTATTTTTTTGCCAGTTTTGAATGATAGGTCCAAATATTTTATTGGATAACAACCATTGATGCCATTTATCAGACGATTTGGCAAAACAGGCGGCTGCTACCAGCAACAGTGGTGTGGTTGGCAGCAACGGCAAAAACACCCCCAGGGCGGCCAAGCCGACAAACATAAACCCCAATGTTTTATAAACGACATGGTTCATTTACGACATTTTAAATACCGTGCGGCAGTTAGATGATGAAAAATTAGCCCCATGCAACCCTCTTGGGATACCGTATGCTATTCACTTTGATGGTAAAGCCAGCTTGCATACTCCGGGTCGGCATTCAGTTTCAGAAAGAAAGACGACCCGCAAACCGATCTTTTGACTTGCGGTAGTTGGAGCATAAATTGCGCTGGTGTTCGGATGCCGCCGAGCACCATTGATTGCAGCCAACGTCCTGGCGATGATTTTTGACAGTGCCCTTGCAGTGTATGCAATGACGGCTGATTTCGTCCTTAAAAAATTCGACTAAATTGCCGCAATGGGGGCATTCGATATCAAATATTGAATCAAAGCCCCACTCCTGCCAATTATTGCCGGTGCATTTGTGCATAATACATCCGCCTTTTTTTAGATTAAATCGGCTAAGTGATGCCGCAAGTGACGCAGATAATCGTTTACCACAAATTCTAATGTGACGGGTTCCTGGGTGCCGATGTTACAGTAATTAGATGTTACATCATCGGGCAAGCGTTCGATCAGATCGCACAAGTACCGATTGTAGACCGCCCAAAGCGCCAGCAGCGCTTCCCAAGAAGATTGCTGATACTGTTGAATACGCACCCATTCTTCCTGATCGTAAGTGGGAAAATCAGCCGCCCCGTCACCGGCCGCGCGCACAAAACGCTGGTGGTTATTTGCGGCAGAATCGATCAAATGGCCTAAAATTTCTTGTTTGGACCACTCGTCGGGCGTTTTTTTTAACAGAACGTCCTCCGGTTGCATTTCTGCCAGGGCATCTAAGGCCTCTTCGATAACGCTTCGGATTTCTTGTGCAATGGCTCTCATACAGCTTTCCTTTTTGTATTTTGGTTACCGTCCCGCAAATCGCAGTCGATCCAGCTCTTTCAGACTTCCCGAGGCAAAATAAGGTTCGGTCCAGCTGTCATCACCGGTCAACGATGGTGGTGCCGTGGGCGCGCCGGCATTTTTACGCTCTTTGGCGCTGAATCGAAACCGGTAATGATCATAGATACGCATGATTTCACAAAGATAAACATCGGCAACGTCCAGATCGCGTCTTAGAATCATAAAATTTTCATCATTGGACCTGGATGCATTGGTTGAGAAATTGTGTGATCCGGAAATAATCAGCGGCGCATCCGAAGTGACATCAATGATGATGGCCTTGGTGTGTACGCGGATATTGCCTCTTTGTTTGGCACTGGTTTCGCGCAGCCAGCCCTCAAGTCCGCCCGGCAGCAGTGCCGCGGCCGTGAAGTGGGCGGTGCGGTCCCGGTGAATGCCGGTGATATTCTGGCTGGAGGTGTTTTGAATACCCAATCGGAGAATGGCGTCATTGGGTGCGCCTAGCAGGGCATCGGTTATTTCTGTGCGCAGTTTGAAAGCCGTGGCAAATATGACGTCACGTTGCGCGCTGGATATGAATCCGGCCAGGGCCTTGATGTCGGCATATTTTGATCGGGGCGAAAAGCCGGCAAAGCGCTCGGGTGCCGTCGGTATCGGATTGTTTTTATTGATCCAGCGTTTGGTGACGCCGCGATTGGTGCGGGTTTTAATTAAGGTCGCAAACATGTCGACATAGTTTTCTAAAATTGCCGGGTTGCGTGAAATGTGCACCACGTTGGCTTGGCGATAGCAGCCGTTTTCGGTCCAATTGGTGGAGCCGGCCAATACGGCCACCGGAGAATAATTGCCATCAAGGTCCACCCGGCTGAGAATGGCAAACTTGTTGTGCATAATTTGGGAAGTTATGCGCGGATAAAGCTTGGCGCGGGTCAAGGGAGGGTTGTGCAGTAGGTGTTCGTTTTCCGTGGCGGCCTTATCTCCCGGTTTGGCATGATAAAGAATTCGCAGTTTAGCGCCGCGCCGTTCCGCAGCGACCATAGCCTGGTGCAAGCGGGGTAGGTGGTATTCGTAAATAGCCAGATCGATGGCCCAGGTGCCGTCCTGGGCATGGGATAGAAACGATTCAATCAGTTTGACCAGTCCCCGCGACAGCCAATCAAGGGCATGTTGCGGCAAGGTTTTTTGGCCCAACGTTCCCGCCTGCCGGGCGGCTTCAATCTCGGCATCTATGTCCGGGAAGCGGCGGGCAAACGCCTGTGACGACGCCACAGCCCGGTTAAATATGACCGCGTCTTCCCGTTCAAACCCTTGGGTTTGGATTTCAACAGTTGGCCCGGTTTCCGAAAAAAGACGGCGATTGGCGGCTGAAATGGGGGCGGAGCCCGAGCGGTAGACAGGCTGGATGGTGTAGGCATAGCGGATGCCCGGATAGACCGCATAGTCCGACCAGCGAAATTTTTGTATCGGAGCAACATTGGTTGCAATCAATTCTCCCCGGCCTTTGGTCGTGCCGGGAAAATCAAGGATGCCCTGTAGCCATGCGATCCGACCCTTGTAGGGACCGCTGAGGATCTGGCGTGAGATGGCAAACCCGAGCAAATCCTGTCTTTGGCTCTCTTTAACATCAAAGGCCAGCAGGACACCGGTAGTGCCGGCGTAGGCCTTAACCCGAACACCGTTTGACTCCGATACACGCCTCATAAGCAACCTCCTGGAGCTTCTCGTTAGCAGGATGTATAATTTTGATGACAGGTTACCTGAACGTCATAATCATTTCAGGGGCCGCAAAGCAGTATTCAGCTTAAGCGCATTGAATTTGTATTAAGTCATTTTCAAAAATACAACTACAAAAAGTCACGGTACATAAACCGGGAATGTAATTGGTTGTTTATATTTAAGAATTGCGGTTTTGGAGTCGATATAATTTTTCAGTGTATTGTGCATTATCCAACCATCACAATTTCACAGTGCGTGGTGATAGCGATATGTCGAATATATTAAAATTGTTACAAAAAATAACAGAAACCATTCATGTTAAACATCATGACCGCGTTCACCGCCAAACGCTGTATAATGATGTGTTGCGGCTGCCGTTGTTTATTGGCGTTCTCAGTGCGATTGCGATTTTCTTGATTTTTTTCTGGTTCCAATCACATGAATCCTGGAATGTTTTTCATCACCACCGCTACTATTTTTGGATTGATGTCTGTTTGCTGGGATGCATGCCCATTCTGGCATTGGGGCTTTATTTGCGATGGCCCCGTTCTATTAGTGACATTAACTGGCATCACGAAGGGTTACTGATCACCTTTGGAACACTCGTGATGATTTGGGTGGCACTTTCCTCCGGAATCGAGCAGCTCGCATCCGGCAATGTGGCCGTTTATATTATTGGTTTGTTTGCATGTGCTACGATTCTGCATTTCCGAGGTCTGCCGTTGCTACTGATGTATCTTCTGAGCTTTGGTTTATTCTGGGTCTCAGTCATCAATTTTAAAAGTACGGAAGTGCACTTCTTCAGAGATTATATCGGTCTGGTGGTTTTAATACCGCTTTCCTGGATCTGTTCCAGGGTTTTGTATGTCGCCAACGCCCGCAATATTTCAGACCAATTTCATATAAGCCGTGTCAACCAAATGCTGCAAAAAGAGATTCAGGAGCGCAAACAGGTGGTGGAAGCGTTGCGGGAATCAGAGCAAAGACTTTCGCTGCATTTCAACCAAACGCCTCTGGGCGTCATTGAGTGGGATCTTGATTTTCGTGTGACGCGTTGGAACCCGGCCGCTGAAACGATTTTCGGTTTCAAAGCCGAAGAGATCATTGGCCGTAAAGCCGATGAGCTCATACCCGCCAGGGAGATTGAACATGTGGCTCAAATCGGACGGGATCTAATTACCCAAAAAGGCGGAGCCCGCAGCAGCAATAAAAATATCACTAAAGATGGCCGTATCATTGATTGTGAATGGTATAATACCCCTTTGGTGGCAAAGGATGGCACCGTTATCGGGGTTGCATCGCTGGTTCTGGACAATACGGAACGTTTGCAGGCTGAAAAAGAAAAGCAAGATTTAGAGCAAAAGCTGGCACGTTCACAAAAAATGGAGGCTTTGGGGCTGCTGGCTGGCGGCGTTGCCCATGATTTGAACAATGTTCTGTCGGGGATTGTTAGTTACCCTGATTTGATGTTGATGGATATGCCCGAAGATGACCCGGTACGACAACGGTTGTTAATCATTAAAGATAGTGGCCAGAAAGCCGCCACTATCGTCCAGGATCTTTTAGCACTGGCGCGCCGGGGTGTTTCGATTGAAGAGGTTATCGATCTCAATGACATTGTGACCGATTATTTCAAATCGCCTGAATATTCAAAACTCATCGATTATCATCCAAATATTGAGATAGCTTGGGAATTGGAAACTGATCCTCCCAATATTTTGGGTTCACCGGTGCATTTGAAGAAGATGGTTATGAACCTGGTATCCAATGCCGCCGAGGCCCAACCCAATGGTGGTGCGATTATTGTATCCACCACCAGTCAGTATCTGGATCGGCCCGTCAAAGGCTATGACACAATTGAAGTGGGCGAATATGCGGTGTTGCGCGTTGAAGACCAGGGCACAGGCATTGCCGAGGAGGATCTGAACCGTATTTTCGAGCCTTTCTACACCAAAAAGGTGTTGGGGCGCAGCGGCACCGGTTTGGGTATGGCCGTTGTATGGGGCACCGTGCAGGATCTTAAAGGTTATATCAACGTGCAAAGTCAATCCGATCAAGGCACCACATTTGAAATCTTTTTACCCTTAACACGCCGAGAGAAGCCCGGCCAGGCAAATGCCCCGCTGATTGAAACCTATCGCGGCAACCAAGAATTTATTTTAGTTGTCGATGACATTGAAAGCCAACGCGAGATTGCTTCAAATATCCTTGAAAAACTCAATTATAAGGTAACTGCCGTAGAAAGTGGCGAGGCGGCGGTGGCTTATTTAGAAGATCACACCGTCGATTTGATTATCTTGGATATGATTATGGATCCCGGAATCGATGGACTGGAAACTTATAAAAGAATTATTCTGCGGCATCCGGGTCAAAAAGCCCTCATTGCCAGTGGATACGCCGAAACAGAGCGGGTTAAACAGACACTGGCTCTGGGCGCCGGTTCCTATGTGAAGAAACCGTATATGATCGATAAAATCGGTTTGGCGGTGCGCAGTGAGTTGGATAAGGCCGTGATGAAGAACTAATGGTAAAGAATGGTTTGACCTTATTCTTTGGCCAAATTCCCTCTCCCCTTTTTTGACAAATGTGCCGGCCTCATTTAAATTGCTGCAGCTTTGGTTCAGCTCTACCTGTTTTAGAATCAGGTATCATATCTAATGGGTAACATCGATATGGCCGGATATTTCGCATGCTTTTTGGATAGCTCTGACCAATGGCCATAGGGTCTCATCATCATCAAAGGCATTGTAATAAAAGCTGCCGCCGCATTCATTGCATTCAAGCTCAAGATCAGAGTAATCGTGATTGACGCGAATATGGTTATTAATATCGTTTTCATATTTAAATACCGGCTTAAATGTCACGCTGATCCAGGTTGATCCACATTCAGGGCACTTTGAATTGCATGGTAAACAGTCTCTGTCTTTGCACGGTCTCATTTTGCTTCCTTCCAAAAACATTGTGGCCCGCCGAGACTTGTGCGTCCGAGACAGAGTCGGACCAGGCGCCTCACGGCAACCTGAGTCTTGAGCGGGCCAGCTTTACAGTTTAAACTCTAAGAAACTCTAATATCGGT
>JAAUYL010018723.1_pt1 | contig 10421 bp, 10 predicted proteins | sample 7278011 | NCBI WGS metagenome assembly JAAUYL01 (sample SAMN14350225, study PRJNA611818) | marine sediment metagenome | isolation source: surface marine sediment (1.8m) | place: French Polynesia: Moorea | collected 2018-08 | reverse complement strand
TTCATATTCCACGAGTCGTAGAAGGCTTTTCCGCACGTCGGACACAAATATGGTTTAACCTGTTTGTGCAACCGATTGACGTGTCGCGACAGGAGCATCTGATTCTTGGCCTTGTAGTTGCACTCGGAGCAGGGGAAATTGCGGTCGGAGGTGTGCGAGTTGACGACGTGGTACATGTAACCTTTGCGACGATCGAAGCTCTTGTTGCACTCCTTGCACTGGAACTTGCGTCCTCCGCCAGTGGCGGAAGCAGGCTTTTCTTCACTTCCGGTTCCCTCCTCCGTCTTGGTCTTGACCTCTTCCGGTTCGTCCACGTTGTTCGAGCACACGTGGTTGGACTTGGTTTTCTCCGTCTCGAAAGTGGCGCCGCACACCTCGCAGCTGTGAGGTCTCGGATCTCCGAACATCCTACTGTGGAAGCGTCTGTGTTTGGCTCTCATGTGATCCTTGACGGCTTTCACCGAGACAATCATCATGCCACAATAGTAACACTGATACTCCTTGTTTTCCACATCTTCTTCTGGGTCCAACTTTAGCTGTAAAATAGTTAATGTTAAACCAGGGTTTTTAGTTGAACTATTTAGTGCTTTACCTTAAAGGTTGGCTTGCGTTTCCGCTTTCGAGGTCTGGTCCTGGTTCCAGTCCAATCGGCATCACTGTCGTCTCCAGGATCATTGTAGTCAGCTTGGACGAATCCAAAAGCGTCGACGAAGTCGTCGTCATTGCCAAAAATGTTGTGATTCGTGTTCTTCCGAGATGTTATCTCCTCAAGAACTCTTTTAGCCTGCAAAACATATGGATCAAATAAGGTTTCACTGTTTCCAAATGGTGGATCATACTTTGGGATGTCTCTCAGCCACGTGTTCAATGAAGCTTGGAGATGCCTTTGTCTTGAAATCACACTTGGGACAGCAATACTGCAGAAAGTCCTCAAGGGTTTTGAACCCGTTCCAATCGGCGGCAGTCTCCTCGGGGAGCTCCTCAGTCTTGACTTCTTGGCTTTGGCCAGCTTGAACAATCGATCCTTGATTATGAACTTCGGGCAGGTCGGATGTGATGACAGCCACGCTTTGAACAGCTTGGTGGTGTTGCGTCGGTACACCTGAAAAATGACACCAATTAACATATTTATCATAACATATTTCTTTCCATCTTACCATCAGGATTTGTCTCTATGATGGCAAACTGTTCAAGGACCTGTCCAGTTCCAGGATTGATCACGATCCCAGGCACTTGATCTCCCGGGTTCATCATTTTGATTTTCTCCTTAGACTATCTGAAAAACAACCAGAAAAAGAGAAATGATTTTTTGTCAATTGAGTTGAACATAATATTTCACAGCCAATCTGATTTATGAATAGTTATTCGTGGCACTCTTAAGAATTAAGGCTGTTGTGTTTGCAACACCGACGTCTGGACTGTCTGTAACTCGAGCAATGTCTGTCCATCTTCAGGTAAAGCAGTTTTGGGATCCACAATGTGATTGTGGGCTTTGACCATATGCTTGTCCTTGTCACGTCGGCGATAGAAAGCACTGTCACAAAGGTCACACTTGTGGTTCTTCATCTTCCCATGCACAGCTTTGATGTGACTCTGGAGCTCCTTCTTCTTATGGCACACATGCGGACAATACTCACATGGAAAGTCCTGCGGCTCTTGGTGAACCGTTTTTACGTGGATCTCAAGGCGTGACTTGTGTGACGATCCGAAATCGCACTGAGTACAGTTGAATGGTCTCTGATTCAAATGGACTTGGGAAATATGCTCTTTTAAATTGCTGTTGCTCTTGAACGTTTTCCCGCAAGTCTCACAGTTGAAGCGTCGCACATTTTCATGCGTGTGAAGAATGTGCTTTTCCAGGGAATACTTGGACATTAAGATTTTGCCGCACCGTTCGCAAGGTGTAGGTTCTGTCTTCCACTCTCTTTTTCGTTTTGGCGGCAAGGCTTTCCCGGGTTCTGGATGTTGGAAGGTATTGTGTGACGATAGGCCTGATTTTTGCGAAAAGGATTTTCCGCACTTATCACACACGTACGGCTTCTTCTTGTGGTGAACTGCAACGATGTGATCTGTCAGATTCCACTTCTCAAAGAACGACTTGGGACACAAATCACACTGATGAGTCCTTTCTCTATGATGGAGCCTCCTTATGTGCTTGGTGATTAGCAGCTGACTTTTTGCCTTGTAATCACACTGATTGCATGAAAAGTTCTTCTCCTCGGTGTGGACTCCCAGCATGTGAGTGGCTAGGTTACGTTTGCTGGCAAATGTCTGGTCGCACTTGGTGCAGGTCAATGGCTCTCCGTCCTTGCTGTCGATGGGGATTAGGTTGGTGCATATGTGATTGAGCAGAGTTTTCTCCTTTTCGAAAGCTGCACCACACTAAAAAATTAAATCAATGTTAGACAATGGCAACGATTGCTAATCCTGGAAAACTGTTACCTGATCGCAATTGAAGGGTCTAGGTTCACCAAAACGCCGGGGTGGACATTTGTGCACTTCTGTGATGTGCTCCTTGATGCTGGCCAAGGTCTGGATGATCTTGCCACAATGATAGCATTGAAAGTCACTGTTTGGATCACGGTAGATTGTTCGTTTTCTTTTAGACTTTCTCTTTGGCACGTAGTCCTCATTCTCGTCACCATCCTCATCGTCGTACTGTGGAACGATGAAGTCACCGTCAGGTGTTTCAAGATCACACTCCACTTCCAACTTGATCTTGTCCTCCAGCATTGGGTTCTCATCTGCCTCCTCCTCACTATGATTTTCTTCACTGCTGTCATCCTGATCAAAGTCATAAGAGTGATGTCCAAGCTTTTCGATTGCTTTTGGGTGGTATTTCAGAGCATGTTTCGTGAACGAAATCGAGCTTCGACACTTGTGAGGGCATTCGGGACAGCAGTAAAACAGGAAGTCCTCCAGGGTTGAAAAGCTCCAAGGATTTTTCACATGGCGTGAGACTGGTTGATCAACAATGTCATCCTTGTTGTCTTTGACTTCATTGTCTTCATCAGCAATTGCTTCGCTCTTGACATTGCTAGCCTCGACCATATTCGAAATATCACTCATGACATGGTCAATTGAGGGGAGTTGGAGTATGTTGCTTGCATCGTTTTCATCCATCGTGGATTGAGCACTTTCAAAAGGCGAGTCAGTCATGCTGGCTTACCTGAAAATAAATTAAATAGTCACATTTTTAAATGTGTTGGATAATGGTAATTTGCTCTGCCATTTCAGGAGTTATGTGAAACTGAGCCAGAGGTCTCTGTGGCTCCAGGATTGTTGTTCGCACTGACACGTCATTCACTACATTGTCGATGTTACCGATAGAGGCCGTGATCACGTTGGTATCGGCATGGAACTTGCCCACATGCTTCTCCTTGTCTCTCAGGTAGTAGAACGCTGCGTCACAAAACTCACACTTGTGCGGCCTCCGCTTCTCGTGGACTTGCTCAATGTGGGCCTTGAGGATGTAAGGGCTGTGAGTTTGGAAGTCGCAATTGCCACATGTGTAGGATTCCTTTTTCTCGTGAACAAACCGGACATGTCTCTCCATGAGATACTTGCTTATGAAGCGTTTGCCGCACAAGTCACAGTCAGATCCTCGTCGGTTTTCATGGACAAAGTCAACATGGCGATTAAGCTCGCATTCCCGATAAAAAATCTTGTTGCACTTAGGACAATTGAACAGGTCGGTATTTTCATGGTGTCGATTAATGTGATGCTTCAGTGCTGTCGGGGATGTCAAGATCTTTCCGCAATAACGACATGGCAGCTTGTGCTTTTTTCTTGGTCCAACATTGGCTGATGATTGCTTTCTCTTCGTTTCCGTCATTGGCGGAGTGTACTTGTGCTCTGTTCTCAAATGTTTACGCAGCCTGGAGAACTCGGTGAATCCCAATCCACAGGACTCGCAATTGTAACCGGAAGTGACTGCTTGATTGTCAGTGTCGACGTCAAGCAATGTCCGGTTTCCGGTTCGATCGTGGACCTCCTTCAAATGAACACCAAGTGCTTTCTGACTGGGAAAATAAACACCACACGAAAAACAGGTCAACTCTTCTTTTTGATGCCTTGTTCTTATGTGATTCTGTAGATAGTCTTTATCCTTGAAGGACTTGCCACACTCCTGACACAAATGATCCAAACTTTGTTCTGAATGCTTTCTGTTGACATGCTTCTTCAAGAGGGAGGGCACAGCCGCTTTATAGTCACACTGGTCGCACTCGAATTTCTTCTCCAGATCGTGCTCCTTGGCCATGTGCTTGACCAAGCCATCCTTGGATTTGAACGATCTTGGACACAGATGGCACGATTTTTGTCCTGGTGTCAATGTAGAATCCAGTCCGCAAATGTGGAGCTTGAGCGAGTTCTCCGAGACGAATGTGTGACAACATTGGTTGCATTGATATTGACGAGGAGGTCCACAAGTCCAAACACCCTTGCTACGCTTGGGATGGTCAGCTTTGACATGGTCACGGATCTCCCGTTCACTGGACTTTTGCAGACCACAAAGGTAACATTGCCACTCCCCTTGATGAGGAACTTTGGTCTTGGCCTCCACTTTAGCTATTTGGTCATCTTCACCATCATCAGGTCTGGTTGTGACACCTTCTGATACGGTGCTTGATGGCAAGACTTCAGTTTGTCCCAGGTGACTTCCGTAAGCATGACGCAGAAAGGGACCAGTTGTCTTGGACTTAAACGAACACTCGGGACAGTTGTAGAAGAGGAATTCACTGAGATTTTTCACAGCCCATGGATTCAAGTCGGCAATGGAATTTTGGTCCTTCTCATCAACGTCATCACCATCTTCGATATCTTTGGAAGGGTCAAAGACATCTCTTGGCTTTCTTTTTCTTGTTGACTTTCTCGACATCTTACCTGAAAAACAAAATAATAAATATCATGTGATAATGCCAACAATTACATAAGCGTTTTCAGATTTGTTGGATGATTCCAACTTGCTCAGCGATTTCTCCATCTTCAGGTTTGGCCACTTTGACAACTTTTGTTGTGTGGTAACTTCGGAACTTATGAGCGGTCTTTGAATAATCTTTGGCAGGCTCTTCACGAGTGTGATCAATCTCCGGATGCATCTTGACCATGTGCTTTTCCCAGTCTCTCTTGTAGGACACTCTGTGATCGCAATAGTTGCACTTGATATGTCTGTGCTTATCGTGAACCATCCTCACATGCGCCGACAAGGTGTTCGGGCTGGCAAACCTGTTGCCACAAATATGACATGTCACTCCCGACTCTTCGTGTATGTATTTGACGTGCCTCTTTAAGACCTGGACGTTGGAAAATATTTTACCGCACTTCTTGCAGGTATAATCGTCCGGATTGGTATGGATGTCTGAATGTTTCATTAAATCGTAGCGGCTGTAGAGAACTTTGTCGCACACGTTGCACTCAAACACCTCAAGTTTCTCGTGGTACTTGTTCACATGCTTCTTCTTTGCATTGATCCACATGAACTTGGCAGGGCAATGCTCACATTGGATATTGGCTACACGCTTTACCAGTTTGCCAGATAATGGTCCTGTATACTTCCAGTGTCTCTTGGGTGAATCTTCCCATTTGTGATTCTCTTTGAGATGACTTCTTAAGGAGGGAAAATCACTAGCTTCGAAATCACAAGACTCACATCGCCATCCGTCTGTGGAGGAGCGATTGCTGTCACGGCCATGGACTTCTTTGACATGAGCATTAATCGACTTGACACTTTGGAACATGTGACCACACGAAAAGCACATCCGTCCAGCCTTGTTATAGTGGACTAACCGCATGTGCGAGTCCAATGCATGGAGCAGGTTGAAAGCCTTGCCGCACACCGTACATAGGTGATCACTGGTTTCCGGGACATCATGCTTCCTCTTGACATGACGCTCCATGACATGCAAATATTTGGCCGTGATCTTGTAGTCACAATTGTCACCGTAGCACTTGACCATAGTCTCGTCATCACAGATGTGGACTTTGAGTGCGAATCCGGTCTTGAACATTACCTTGCATTTCTGACATTGATGCTTGCGTCCGGGACCATAGTTTGGGGCTCCACCCGGCTTCTGGACGATCCCATGCTCGGATTTCATGTGACTCTTGACAACATCCTTGATGGCATCGATGAAGCCGCACTTGTAGCACTGCCAAGGTCCAGCAAACTTGACAGGCATGTTGATGTTATCACTGAGTTTTGAGTTGGTTGAACGCCGTGGCTCCACCTTGATACTACTGATTGTAAGGTCTGACTGCTGGAAGACATTGCCATTGCCATGATCTTCGTCCTTGATGGGTTCATTCTTGACCAGGGTCTCGAGAATCTTGGACGGAGTCACTTTTCCACCGGATTGTCTGAATACTAACACAGGTTTTACACTCAAGGGCACCTTGTTGACTCCACACGCTGTACCCAACGCCTTTGCCTAAAAATGTTGATATAGCAAGAAAGATACAAATATTTTACTAATCACAAACAAATGGAAGGATTGACTTACGTTTGGATGAATTGCAAGCGCATGCGTGATGAAGCCTCTGGATTCTTTGGATTTGTAGTCACACTCGGGACAGTTGTAATGAAGGAACTCGTTGAGATTGGTGACAGTCCAGGGATTCGATTTCCAAGCCTCACTGTCATCCATAGGCTCATCCTTGATCTGGTCATCTTCCTTTAATAGTTCCAGAGTGTCTTTCTCTGTAATGGTTTCTGCTTCTGTTTCCGCTTTTGCCTGCTTTTTGCGAGCAGCCGCTTTTCTTTTTGGTCCCATTGTGGACCTGAAATTGAAAAACAGAAAACGGTAAAAATCAACAGTCCAACAAAGAACATAAAACAATAGATTCTAAGTAACTCAGGTATCAACGATTTATGTCTAATTTTAAGTACTATTTTTTCTTGTCACACCACATTTAGGATTTCAGTTCGACTAGTGGTTGGTTGAAATTATTCCACACAGTAAAGTCCAATGGTCTACTTGTATTTGAAAATCACATTGTGAGCCTTCAGCATGTGACTTGTCTTTCGCGTCACGGTGGCAAAGCTGCGGTCACACTCGGTACACGGATGGGGCTTAATCAACTCGTGAACCTTTTTGATGTGAGCATTCAGCGCTCCTCTTCTATAGGCTATATAGTTGCACTTTGCGCACGGATATTGCACACTTTTGTCATGCTTGTCCTTCTTGTGCCGCTTCAGCATGTACGGCTGAAATGTGGTGAATTCACACATGTCACACTTGATGTGATTGGCCTTGTCATGGACTTGACGCTTGTGATCGTTCAGACTTCTCGAGCAAGACATGATTCGCCCGCAGACATCACACTTCACTCCTTTGAGCAGTTGTCCGTGCACTGTAGGAATTACGTCCTTGTGCGGCGATGTCAGCTTGATCTTCTCGTCAACGACAATGTCAAAGAGGTTGTCCGAGGCGTTGGAACCGGAAGTGGGATCAAAGTTGTGCACCTGGAACATGTGCAACTTCATGATCATCTTGGTCGAGAAGTGGACGTTCTCGCAGATCTGACACGTGAATTCAAGAGCGTCGCAGTCGTGGTCGCCGATCATGTGCTCGTTAAGCTCTCCGATGGTCGTACATTGTCGTTGACATTCCTTGCAAACGTAGATGTCTTCTGCCTTTTCCAGACGGATTTTGTGTTCCTCCGCCAAATGCAATCTCAGTTTCGATGTAGCCTGAAGAAAAGAAGAACATTAGTTGGTCCAACTTTATGTCTTTTAGAATTGAACTTACTGTGAAAATGTGCTCGCACAACGTGCACATGTAAAACACAGGGTGCTTGTAATTGACATGGGACTTGAAGCTGTGGTAGCTGTTGTAGGCCTTGCCGCACTTGTCACACACATAGCTGGCTTTTTCCACCGGCTCCACACCTTCAGGATTGTGTTTGATGGAGATGTGAGCTTTCAGGGAGTAGATGCTGACGAACCCGTTTCCGCAGATATGACAAACGTGAGCTTTGGCCTTGTCGTGGACGCGCAACTTGTGGTCCCGTATGAAGCGCATGCTCTTGCCTTTGTAGTCACACTGGTCACATGCAAAGTTTCTTTCCTGATTGTGGACGAGAGAAATGTGCTTTTTCAGGCCTTCCACCCGCGTGAACTTTTGGCTGCAGATCTTGCATTCCGACTGCTCGCCCCACTTGTGATCCACCTGAATGTCACAAAAATGCAACATCATCGTGGATTCCTTCTTGAACAACGCCTTGCACTGAGGACATTGGTGAGTCCTGATTTCAGTTCCATATTGCCGCTTGGTGAACTTTCCATGCTGCGCTTTTTGGTGTTCCATCACAGATCGTAAGGATACCAGCATCTCACCGCATTTGTAGCACTGGTATTCGACGCCATCGTCAAGGTTTTCGATGATTTTTGGCCTGGGAGGACCTCGCTTCCGTTTCTTTTTCTTAGGCGCATCCAAGATCGATTCGGTTTTGATCCGCTTTTTGCCCTTCGTCCTCTTGTTAAACTCGGGCCAATCGTCTTCAAAGTCATCGAAGAAATCTGACGGTTCGACTTTCAGCTCGGTCTTCACGTTGCCCATATACGCCATGTTCTCCTCCAACTCCAGTTCCTGTTTGATAGAGATGTTCCTTGTTAAATGTTCGGCAACCTCGACCGTAATGCCTTCCTGAGACTGCAATTCAAAAAGTACAATAAACAATCTATTTGACAGTTTTCAGGTTAATAGTTTCTCACCAGCGGATGATTGACGAACGCATGGTTTAGGAACAGTGCTTTGGACTTGCACTTGTGATCGCATTGAGGGCAGCAGTAGAACTGGAACTCATCGACGTTCTCACATGCCCAAGGATTGGGAACCCCGACAGGAAGGCCATCTTCCCCTTTTTCTTCATTTGACCGTTTTCGTTTGGTTTTCCTTGACTTTGGCTTTATTGCTGGCTCATCGTTGTTGTCCTCACTATCACTTTCTGCAGCGTCCTCCACATTGGGAGCAATGGACTCTAGAGAAGGCATGACTTCTGGTTGTTGTTGTTCTGGTGGTAAAGCTGCTGCTGTTGTTGAAGCTCCATTTACAGGATCTGACGATGCGACCTGGTGTTGGTTTTGCTGTTGGCCTTGAAGCTGGTCATGTTGCATGACATTGACAGCATCCAGAGGCACGACAACCACGACATTTGGATCGTCCATGTCGATTTTTATGGACGAGGACGAGCCCTCCATGTCTGTAACAAAGGAAACAGAAGAAACATTAATCGTAATCTCATTTAACAGCATTATCTATAGCTTTGTCTATTTGGTTTGTAAAACAATGTTGTGCTCCTTGAGCATGTGATTGGCAACGTGACTTAAAAGTGAAAATGGCTTTTCACAAGTGGGACATTTGTGTCTTCTGACTTTATCGTGGATCTGTCGGATGTGTGAGTTCAGACGAGACTGAGAAAAGGTGGCGAACGAACAGTGTTCACAAGGGAAGTCCCTTGGTTTTTCATGCCTTTCACGAACATGCTTGTTGAGCAGGTTTGGCGCGTATGTTGACCAAGAGCACCTGTCACACTTGTACTGATGAAGACTTGTTTCATGAATCTGTTTCCTATGGCACACAAGTATCCTTTGCTCTCGGAAGACTTTGTGGCACTGATCGCACGAAAACTGTCCCTTTGGCTTCCTAGCACTCGTTGGCGATTTCGCTCTTGACATCAGGTGGGAAGTTTGGACTGTGACAGTGTCAAAAAGCTCGGCTTCTTCAGGCGAACACTTGAGTGGATTGAGATTATGCACCTCAATCATATGGATCTTGAGGATGGTCTTGGTAGTGAAAGCCAGATCGCATTTGATGCAACTAAAGTCTCGCTTCATGTTGTGACACATGACCATGTGGTCGTCAAAGGTGACAAGGTTGGCGCACTCATCCTTGCACTCGGGGCAAATTGGCACGAGTTTATTCGAGCTCTTGACTTGGTGCTCAAAAACCAGATGCTTCTTCATCTCGCGAACCCCTGTGAAAACTTTGCCACAAAATGTGCACAGCCTGAAACTCGGATGTTCCTTACGTCGATGAACGCTTAGTGACAAGGATTCCGTGAAAGCTTGACCACATTGTTCGCAGATAAAGTCCTTCTTGTCTCGGAAGTGGATCCGTTTTGTGTGGATCTTCAGCTCAAAACCGTTCATGAAACTCTTGCCGCAGAGGTCGCATACATGAGAGCAGTTCTTTTCATGCACTCGCTTTTTGTGGAGCGTCAATGCCAGATTGTCTTTGCCCTTGTAGTCACACATGTCGCACGGGAACTTTCGCTCTTGCATGTGGACGAGGTAGTGATCACCATACTGCTCCTGTTTGAGAAACCGTTCTCCGCAAAGATCACATTCAAAATAGTCCTTTCCAGGTTCCCGTGGTTTGTTGTAAAACCGGCAATTGTGCCATTGCATCTTCTCCTCTGAC
>JAAUYL010028049.1_pt1 | contig 10424 bp, 10 predicted proteins | sample 7278011 | NCBI WGS metagenome assembly JAAUYL01 (sample SAMN14350225, study PRJNA611818) | marine sediment metagenome | isolation source: surface marine sediment (1.8m) | place: French Polynesia: Moorea | collected 2018-08 | reverse complement strand
ATCCGGTAACACGCCAACAGCATGATGATGACGAAAATGATTTTTTTGAGGGCACTAAGCTTAGCTAAGCTAAACTCGGCATCTTGGAAAAACCACCGCGCGCCCCTCACGCGGAAGCCCCTACCCCGAACAGCGCGCCCGCGCTCCGTGAGCCATCGGCTCAGAGAATCGGATCCTGCGAACCGCTGGCCAAAGCGATGCTCTGAGCACATGTTTCTTCCTAGCGCGCGAAGATGGATGAGATATCCGTGACCAAAGTGTCAAAAGTGTTTGAGCACCGCTTGAGACCGCCGAAAACGGTAATCATACATAGGCTCTTGCAGTCTCTGTCCTTCCGCGTCGTTCCTTCCAATTACATCATTGACGCGTCCGACTGCTGTCATTTGAGGAATGCCTTGGCAATCAGGATGTCCCGCTTCAACGAACCGGGGGTCCGTCTTATGTAGCTTGCACATCCTCGACCGTAAAACTTGAATTTGCTTCAGGATGTCAAAGCTTTCCGTGTCGCGGCGGCGACGCTTGGGCGCGAGGGGCGCAACTTCGTCAGCGGCCGACGTGGGGGCCTTCTCCTGCTCCTCTGCATGCGCCGAAGGTTGTGGGGCCTCCGTGGCCAGCCCAGAGCTCCTGCTCTGGTTGCGCATCAATTCAGTGTACACAATCTTTGAACAGTAGTCCTCATCCAGCCTATCTGAAGGGGGCGGAAGGCAAGGGGCCTCTGCGGCCTGCCCACCGCCCCTGTCTTCGTGGCGGCCTTCCTCCGCTGTGTCCGCATCGACGGGCTTGTCAATGCACTCTTTCTGGCACCCTTGCTTGCAGGCAACATTGATGTCTTCAGGGTGCTGAGGGCAGTTTTCACCATGTGCTTGACCATGTGGCACTACCAAATTTTCCAGAATGTCCCAAACGCAATTCATCACACACGGAAGGGTCTTCTCGTCCTTCCTCTCCTCCGTGTCCTCATGTAGCCTGCAGGGAAGCTTGTTGACCCCTAGGGTTCCCTTTCGATCTTCCAAGCCTTTGACTTCATCATCCACTTGATGCATCGTTAGGGTAAGAGCACTCGGCCGCCAGGGCGCGAGAAGATGCTGGGGCCAAGCCGAGGAAAGGCTGAGCGCGTGGAAGACGAGGGGACGAGGCAAGCAGGCACAGAGAGGGAGGCACACAATCCCGGAATCCCTGCATCAGGGGAATCCCGTGGCACCAAAATCGATCTGGGCCCAGATAATGTTCTGACAACATGAGGGCAACGATCCTTGTCACTGTCGACGCCTGGGACAGTGAATTCTGATGAAGCCTCACGCGGGAGCGCCGTTTGACGGCAGCGATCTCTCCGAGCGATCTCGGCGCGATTTCGGCCCGGGCCTCGCGGGCCAACTGGGGCCGGACCCACCCGTGGACTCTGAATCCCTTTTAACCTCTTTGAGAACCTTATAGCGAATCGCCATTAGGCAACAATTTGTTTTTCAGTGATTTCTTGCTCTGGGGCCCAAGCGGGCCCAAATCGGCCCAAGAGCGCCCCAGGGTGGCCGCGGGACGGGCCAAAACCGCACCAAGATGGCCCCCCAAAGCCCTAACATAGCCCCCAGGTGGCCCCAAGACGGCGCAAAACCTCCCAAGACTGGCCAAGAGCGAGGAGGGAAGAGCAAAAACGGAGGGGGCAAGCATGGAGGCAGGTAGTGGAGCGAGGCAGGCAGGCAGCCAGGCAGGAAGGCAGGCAGCAAGGAGGCAGAAGGGGGAACGGAAGGAAGAGATGGATGGAGAGATGGGAAGGAAGGGAAGTGGGGGGTGGGTGAGTGGGGGTGGAGCGGTGGGACTGGATTTAGGAGTGTCGGATGAGGAGCAACAGAAGAAAAGACGAAGGGAACGCTTTTTTTGCAGCCGCCAACGTTTGTCAGCCAATGCAAACGTAAAGGTATGAGTAGCGAAAGCTTCTAACCTCAAGACCTCGCGCATCGTTTACTTTGTTATTCATGTTGGCCGCGCACTCGCTTCTGCAATCGTTGATTGCAATCGTTTCTGCGGCCGCGCACTCGCGGTCTGGCAGACATGCAATGACGTGCATGACCGTATAATCCTCGCAATGTGCACGCATGGGCCCCCGGCTGTCGTCGCAGTCGCGAACAAAACAACCATGGCCCAGAAACCTCCACGAAGGATCGCTCGTGGTGCCAATATATATTGGACGACACCGAGCTCTGCGGCGCAAGTCCTTCAAACGATGAAGCCATTCATCAGTGAGGACGTCCAACAATGGCTGGTGCACCACAATCCTACTGTCCAAATCCCGACACTGCATGCGCACGTCCTCACGCGCCATCTCCCAAAGTATAAAGCGACGCCTTTCACGAGACCGCGAGGGCATCCTACGCACGGCAGAAGGAACAAAAGCAGAGACATGCACTGCAGGCGCCGCCAACACGGGGCCTCTTGTCGTGCAAGCGCCGACGCCATCATCGTTGTTGTGCCGCGCCCAGCACTTGGCCAGCGCGCTGGACTTTTCTTGGTTCCCGGCTTGTTCATGTTCACCGTGCGCCGAGGAGAGCCACACAGTCTGCACTCTGCCGCTGCCGCTCATCTCCAGGTCGAAGATGGGCATGGTCTCATTTTCTTGGGCTTTGCCATCGCCACCTCCTCGATGTGTGCCTCTGCTTGCCACCACCGCGCCAGACAACTGTCGAGCGAGCGCGCCATGGGCGGAGCAGCTGCCAGCGGCCTGCCTAGAGCCACCGCCGGCAATCTCCCAATCGTCGAGGATGATGATGCTGGATTTGGAGTCCTCTTCTACTTTGCTAGCTTTGCCTTCTCGCAACGCAATGCCACTTGCGGCCACCGAGCCAAATGCTTGGCGCCCCGGCACGCGATGGGCCGAGAGCGCCCCAGCCTTTACGCCGGGTCCTGGGCGGTTGGCTTGACCTCTACCCCTGGCAGATGAGTGTGCCCAGCACCTGCCGCCACTCCCCAGCTCTGCGCCGGTGGGCTTAAGAACAGCATTGGCGCTGCCACAGCTGCCCTCCGTGAACACTGCCGCGTCTGCGGGCTCACCACCACCAGCGATGAGCGGCGTCCCACCAGCTGCACTTCCATCAGCCTGCAAGGGTCTCGCAAGTCTTCTGCGTTTAACAGGGCTCCCAGTCAGAAGGTCCGCCATCATCTCCAGGCGTTTGGAGGCATTCCCCGGGGCGAGGGGAAGGAGAGGCTCGCACATCTTACGGGTGCTATCTTTGTCACCGTAAGAAAATCTCACTATGCTGCTAGAGGGCGCGAGAGTCAGAAAATGTGGAAATGGTGCAGAGAGACTGCTTGGAAGTGCCAGCGCTGTGGGCCACCGCAGCGCTGTACTGACGGCAACACACGCCTGCCCATGACATCAAGGATGAGTATTCGGCCGGGAGGGCGCGAAATTCTTTCGAAACCAAAATATTTGCGAGTGTCCGTACATCAGCAGTAGCAGTAGCGCGCAGAACGAAACGAAACGGCAGCGTTCAAAAAGCGAAAACTTGGAGATATACGCGGCGCAAGAACTGGCATGGACTGATTTCAATTGTCCCGTTAAAATTCTTCTGTCCAATTGTTCCGGCGAGAGCGAACACTTCGCAAGCCTGACACAAGTTCGTCACACAACTGGGGTACTGCGGAGAGAATACCTGGAACGCACGACTAACACGCCTGACTCGCACACTGGCGCAAGCAACTGGCACACACACACACACACACAACGGCACACCCGAACACGGGGTCTCACCTTCTGCGGTGGTCGTTGTTCTCCTCTTCTTGCCAGTCTGTCGGGCTGACTCGACGCTATCCTTCATCTCCTCGGACTGACACACCAAAGCCCTTTTGCACACTTCAACTTCAATCGGCCGCTGTCAAGCTCAATCGGCCGCTGGGGCGCGAGCACTCAGCACATCCGAACCATTTTGAGAAGTGCTTACGGTGCATAACATCATGGCGACTCCCGAAAACTAGTGTTTCATCCATCTCCCCACGAATCAATGGCGCCACAGAGAGACGTATTCAATAATGCAAGAATTAATGTTCGGTAGGTGCACACAACTGAGGAAAAGTGAAATTCGCCGGCCCAACGGGCGAAGGGCGTGTGAGATCAGGCAAGGCTACTTTTGGTTCTGTGTTGGCAAGTGGTAAGACGGTCTTGGTTGCTTCCGCTGGAAAACAACTGGTTGTTTGTCTAGACCGCGCGCGTGGGCGCCCTAGGGGCTCAGGAAATCCGAGATAGTCCCCGGATGACCACCGGATCACCACCGGATGACCACCGGAAGACCACCAGATGACCATCGGACGCCGTCGGGAACCACCAAAATCATTCAAAAACAATTGGTTTTTCAATGATTTCCGGCTCTGGGGCCCAAGAGGGCCCAAGTAGGCCCAAGACGCCCCAGGTTGGCTCCGGGACGGGCCAAGATGGCCCCAAGATGGCTCCCAAACGCCCCAAGATAGCCGCCAAATTGCTCCAAGATGGCCCAAGACCGCCCAAAAACAAGCCAAGATAGCATCAAAATGGCACCGAGACGGCCCAAGACGGTCCAAAATCATCAAAAAATCATTGTTTTTTTTCAATGCTTTAAAATCATTTTTAATGATTTTTGACTCCAGAGCTTCTGTTGCCCAAGATGGCTCAAAATGTCTTAAGAGGGGCTCTAGATGACACCAGGAGTGCCCCAAGAGGGCCCGAAGTGGGCTCCAGATTGCTCCAAGACGCAACCAAAATAACTTAAAAACAATTGGTTTTTCAATGATGTTCGGCTCCGGCGGCTAAGAAGGCTAAGTCGGCCCAAGTCTGCTCCAAGATAGCCCAGGACGGCCCCAAAATGGCCCACAAACGCACCAAGATAGCCTTGCAATGGCACCAAGAACGCCCAATATGGCCCCAAGACGGGCCAAAATGGCCCCGAGATGGCCCCAGATGCCGCAAGACGGGCACAACATCCATTAAAAAACATTTGTTTTCAATGTTTTTCAATTGTTTGTGATTCCGGAGCTTCTGCTGCCCAAGATGGCCCCCAGATGGCTTACGAGGGCCTCTAGATTACTCCAAGAGAGCCCCAAGACGGCCCGATGGGGGCCCCTAGAGGGCCCCAGCTGACCCCAAAACGGCCCCAAGGTGGCCCCGGGCGGCCCCATAATAGCCTCCAGATGGTCCCAAGATGCAAACCAAATCCTGAAAAACAATTTGTTTTTCAATGATTTTCTGCTTCGATATTTAAGGAGGCCCAAGTCGGCCCAAGACCGCTCCAAGTCAGCCCAGGATGGCCCCAAGACAACCCGCAAATGCCCTAATCTAATGTAGCCCCGCAATGGCACCAAAAAGGCTCAAAATGGCCCCAAGACTTGCCAAATGGACCTCAAAATGGCTCCCCAGACAGCCAAAGAGGGCCTGACAAGCGCCAGGCACAAAATCCAACAAGAAATATCAGCATCCAAATATTGAAATATCGCTAGGCCGGCGGAGTACGCGGAGCGCTTGAACAAAGAGAAGGGGAAGAAAAATAAAGGTACCAGAATGACAGGGAAAGACGAAGCAGGGGAGAAAAATTATGAAGAATGGGGGGTAATGGAAATGAAAAATGGGAGGAAGAAGAGGATGAGTCCATGGCGGAGACGCATGGCAGAATGAGGAGGGTGAGGAAACAACTGCACAACGCAACGAACGCATGATCGCCCCTCAACGCCCAACACACGGAGACCCCGCCCCCCCACCCGAGCACTTTCCAGACACGAGGGAGAGCCCAACCGCGTGTCAACACGGCACAAGACCCCCACCCGTGGTACGTGGTTCAAGACCACGCACCGGCGCAATGAGTGGCCCGCAGGCGAAGACGGCACAATGCCGTTGCGCTCCGCCCAACACACCAAAACACCCAGACCACGTATACAAGCCCATCCCCCCGCTCGCCCGCGCACACACACCAAACCAAAGCAAGAGCCCAGCGGCGTGTCAACAGGGTAGCAAGACCCCCACCCGTGGTACGTGGTTCAAGACAACGCACCGGCACAATGGGTGGCCCGCAGGCGAAGACGGCACATTGCGACTGAACTCCGCCACAACACCGACCACGCAACCCACTACCCAAAACGATCTTCACACCTCTCCCGTCCCAGCCCGAACGGAGCCGCGCGCTCCCATCCCGTCCCGCCCCGAACCCGAGTCCCCGACGCACACCTACCAGCAGAACCGACGACAACCCAAACAATCGCGAAGGCCGCCCCATGGGATCGCGCGCAAACCGAACACGCAAGCCCGAAACACCCACCAGGGGAGTTGATCAAGCTTATCCCCGGTGGTCATGCCGCCGGCAACGACCAAGGGAAGTGCCGCAGCACCAACCGCCCAAGGCCATGTAATCCGACGAGCGGTGCCCACCCACCCTACCACAGAACCCGGCGGCCACCGACGCACGCAAAACGCAACAGAGAACGCCCACGACCCGGCCGCACCACGACAGCCCAAACCAGCAGCGGAGATGGACAGCGCCTCGCAGTGGGACAAACCGATCCGCGCCCCGTGAGGGTTTGCCGCCAGCGGAGGACCAAAATGCACCACGACATGACGCCCACCCAGAACATTAGCTACAAGTTCCCCCCCGGACGTTGCCCCTGGCCCGGCCGGGCGGCCTGGGCATCTTGAGGCCAATGCAGCGCCCATGTGGGAGAGGCAGAAACAGGGACTGGGAACAAAAGCTTACAAATGAATTCCTATTCAAGCGCTCCGCGCACTACGCCGGCCAAACGATAATTCAATATTGAAATGATTTGACTTGTATTTAAATTTTGTGTGTGGCGCTCTGTCAGGCTCACTCAGTCTGAGGGCAATATTGGAATCATTTTGGCATGTGTTAAAGGACATTTCCTGGCTTTTTTGGTGCCATTGCGACGCTATCTTGTGCCGTTTTGTGGCCATCTTGCGGCCATCCTTGGCTGCTTTGGAGCGGTCTTGGACCCACTTGGGCTTTTTGAAGTCCCGAAGCAGAAAATCATTTTAAAAAACAATGCAGTAGCAGCAGCAGCAGCCGCAGCAACAGTAGCAGCAGTAGCAGCAGGGGCAGCAGCGGCAGCAGCGGCAGCAGCGGCAGCAGCGGCAGCAGCAGCAGAAAGCAGCAGCAGCAGAAAGCAGCAGAAGCAGCAGCAACAGGAGCAGCAGCAGGCATTTGTGCGCACACGGTAAGGAACTCATGTGGATGTTACACAAAACATCAACCCAGAAAATATTGAGAGCAGATATGGAAGAAATGGGGGATTGACGAGCAGAATGAAACGGTGTGGGTGACATGGATGTCAATTTTCTCCTCATCACGGGCGTCCGAAGACGTCGCCAGTCTCGGAGATCGCGAGCCTCAGCATCCTCTCGAGCTCCTCTCTCGAAGTGTACTCTGGCAGATCAATGGTGTTGGCGCACGTGTGGGCCTCTGGACACCGGTTGGTCGCGGCGACCCTCTGCACGGTGAACAGCTCCGGCTGCAGAAAGCGGAAGCCGCCAGACGGCACCTGGGAGGAGCCCGTGGCGAAGGAAAGTAGCGCCGCCCGAGACGCCTGCGTCATGCCCCTCGCCACGTCCCAGAACCACACCACGGGCCGGCAGTCCTTTGTATAGCCATTCTCATACTGCGAATGCTGCTCCCAGTCGTCGACATCGATCTCGTCAGCGCCGCACACCATGAACTCAATCTCTTTGACGGTCATCAACTTCGCGATCCAAAGTACGACCTCCTCGGGCACCACGCGAAGGAGGCCTCGACGGAAGCATTCGACCTGCCGCCGCAGGCCGCTGACGAGAAGCCTGTCGATCAACTTCTCAACAAACTCTCCCTTGTTCTCCTCTGTCACTTCTATCTTGTCACCGCTCTCCTTGAGCATACAGTCGGCTACCAAACCAGGACACAAGGACTCGTCCACTGCAAACACTGTGGGCAAGCAAGCCTGCTCCAGCGCGTCCCGCAAACTGTCACCAATAATGGAGTAGCTACCATCGAGCACGTATTTCACCTTGGTGTGCAATGTCTTGTCTACGCTTTCCAACAAGGGTAAAAGATCCTGAGGCCCAGTCTTCAACCCGAACACCGCTCTCAAGAAATTGTGACCAAAATGAACGGGCAGCGTTTCTTTGTGAAGCAGAGCGAAGCCCAGAATGCAGCCGAAGAGCTCGAACTGCTCTTCCCAGTCCTCCTGCACGCACCTGCACACGGACTCGGTCGAGGGGACGTAGACCGAGCAGCGCTGCTGCCAGTACGCGAGCCCCTGAGCGCCACCGCCGCCGGCGTTGGAGGAAGACGAGGAGGACAGAGCGCGGAAGAGGTCCGAAGCCAGGAAGTGTCTTGATGCGCGGTCCAGCCACTGGCGGCGCAGCCCCCCCTGATCCTCGCCCTCGTCCATCACCTCCTGCCCTTGGCTGTCGACCAACCCCGTCTTGAACTCGATCTCTACTGGCACGTCTATGCGGGCGAACTGGTCCTGCAGGTTGAGCGACGTGCAGACGCCGTCGAGGACGTTGTCGCGGGGGACGACCAGACGGATCGGGATTCCGGTGCTCATCTGGAGGCTCACGCGCTCACAGACGGCATGGATGGCCGCCCGCTTCGTGGCAAACTCGAGCAGCACGGGGTAGAAAGAGATCTCCTCCATGAGGTCCGAGATTACAAAATCCTTCCGAAGCACGGTGTTCACGACCGTCTTCAGATCGGAAAGCTCCAGCGGGATCTCCATGTGCTTCAGCTGGTCGGCGAAGCGGCTGATGAACTGCGGCAACAACGGCGCTACGCACTCCAGGCGGTACTTCTGCTCTTCGAAAGGCATATCGACCATGGTCCGGAAGAGCAAGGCCAGGATCGAGGGCTCCATGGCATCCGCTACGTCGGCGGCCTGACAATGCTCCCAGAGGCCCTCGACCCAGTCTGTGTCCATCTGCCGCTCGTCGAAGGGCAGCATGTTCCCTCCCTGTCCGCCACTGTGGTTCCCCTCGGCCCGTGGGCCGAACGTAGGGACCCTCAGCATCAGCACGCGCACCAGGAACCTGAGCAGCAGCACCGCGTGGTTCACGGCATCTGCCCTGCGCTGGCGGCCGGCGGCACCGCCCGCCTCTTCCAAGAAGCCGAAGATGAGCTGCGACAACACCCCAGCCACGCGCACCACTTCCTCAACGAAGTCGCCCCGGACTTTCGCGCTGATCTCCTGGCCGTGCCTCCTGTCATGCCTCTCGAATACCTCGGTGCACGTCTCCATGAGGGTCATGGCCTTGGAGACGTCAAAATGAAGAGAATCACTCTGAACCGTCCAGAACACGAGGAACCGCCCCAGCGTCTTCAAGGCATTCTTCAGCTTGGGGAACAGAGACTCCCACTCGTCGGCCTCAATGTCGTCCCCGACCTGAGCCACGGCCGCCGGCGTCGCTTCCAGCACGGGCAGGAAGTTGCCCGGGCTCCAGAACTCTGGGTGCTGCCCCGTGAAGTCCTCGTAGAAACTCGCGTGCTCCGCCAGATGAATGTAGACGCGCGCGGCGCGGATGCGCTGTGGCGTCAGGGCCTCCCGGGTGTTGCCGTTGACCTGGGGCGTCAGAGCCTCCTGAGTCTTGCCGTTGGCCTGGTCTGACCGCGCACAAGCTGCAGCCACCGGCTGCCAAGCGCCGGCCATGACGAGAATACGCCGGTCGCGTGCCGTGACAGCATAACCGCTCTTCACCAGTTGATCTACCAACCGCGCAGCCCCCTCGCAGGCCTCAGGCGACCTAGTGCCAGCCTCTAGCGCAGGCTCCAGCAGATGGTAAACTCTGCGCTTCACGCTCCACTCGCGGGCACCGGCATCAGCTCCCAATGGCAGCTCCTGTAGCGTGTGTTCCAAACACTCGAGCCATCCGGGCAAGCCTTCCAGCGCGTTGGGGGGCCCCGGGAGCAGGCCGAGCACATCAAACTCCAGGGAAGACAACTTGGCCCGCTTGGTCCCCGGCTGGCGGCCCTCGCCAGACACGTGGCCCGATGAAGAGGGGCATCGCTTGGCAACTTGCGCCATGAGGCCAGCAATCTCAAAGCTTTGAGCAACACGTTGCACCACTTTAGCCAGAATTGCCACTGAAGAACAAGATGGCCGTGGAGGGGAGGAGATCCATGTGGTGGACGACCCACTGCGCGATGTCGTCGTCGACCTTCCACCTGAGATCCATGCAGACTCGGCGGCTGCGGTCGGGATACAGTAAGATTTTTTTGGGTTGCATACATATTGGAAATTATTTTCGAATTAATGAATTTATGTATGCAATGTAGAAATGTGATAGGGGTCCTTGGCCGCCCCCCCCGGCCCCAGGAACCAAATCAGAATTCTGATTGGGTGCATGGGCCGCCCCCGTTGGCCCCAGGAACCCAAAAAAGATTATTATTTGGTTGCTTTGGTCGGACGCGACCACGGAGTTACACCAGTGCAGT
>JAAUYL010028474.1_pt1 | contig 10428 bp, 7 predicted proteins | sample 7278011 | NCBI WGS metagenome assembly JAAUYL01 (sample SAMN14350225, study PRJNA611818) | marine sediment metagenome | isolation source: surface marine sediment (1.8m) | place: French Polynesia: Moorea | collected 2018-08 | reverse complement strand
TTAGTTGGGAAAGTGACAAGTGTTTTGGTCAAAAAGATAAATACCAGTGTCGCCAAATTCGGCCGCAAGGGGGTTATCATTTCATTAGCGGCAATTTGCTACTGAGCTCTCCGTCATTGTCAACGCTCATGAATCACTTAATGGGTAGGACATTCAATTTGAATTATGGCGCCGAAAAAAACTTTGAAACTTACCTCTAGTTTGGTGGTGTGTGACCTCTGTCAGGTGTTGCAGGCAACTGATAAACATGGAAATAGAAACGGGGATCCTGGCTATGAACATGTACATGATGATCATGATTTTCCAGCTTAGACAATGCCATTGGCATCCTGGATGAAGAGGGAGCTCAGCGAGAGGGGTGAAAGGTTCGTTACGGAAGTCGAACTCCCACGATTTAGATCTGATTGCGCCTGCTTTTTCCCCATGCTGCCATAGCCAAAATAAAATCCATACCTTGTCATCCAGGACCATAGTATACAAACCTATGGGGAGACTGAAAATCGTTCAACCATTGGGAGTTGTTTTGGCGGCAGGTGATGCTTTCTGTCAACATGGTCAAGCCGAAAAAAAGATAAAATAAATTCCAACCGGCGCTTGGGCGCGCGACGCGCCGGTGAGCCGGTCGCATTAAATAATATCGAGCGCGTGAAACAATGAAGGGGCGCGGGAATTTATGCTTTTGTCAGCATTTATAGTAATGAGAACGTGGTTACCCGTCAATTTACCCCCGATCCAGGACACCTGTACGCTGGGGACATTTTGTCGGTGAACATTCTGAAAAAGTTAGTAAAAACCAAGAGCACAGTAAAACATTTTAACATATATTTGATAACACATTTTAATGCTCCATACTTTGATGCCATAAATTAATTTCAAATGGAAATTGCTATTGCTCAACGTAAACAACAACAAAACAAAATTATCATTGACTTTTATTATCATTTGTGATTCCAGAACCGAACCACCTGCACATCACTCATTTCGGGACATAAATTCGTACACGGAAAAACTGAAAATCCGGCCGGGAGCAGCAGGCAATCGTCTCGTCGTAGATTTTTGACTTCCTCTAAAATTAAACAACTAGACTGTCCATATATAAATGTCTATAACATCATACCTGCTATTAAATGAACACGGACAGCTTTGTAACTTAAAACCCAGGTGCGGTCACGCAACAGAAAATCAGGCAAAGCAAGCAACCCTTTTTCGAGCTGACTCCTGATGCTTACGGATGATAGTTACATAGCAAAAAATATGTGAAATGGTGGAGAGGGGGCAAAATCTGTACCGACAATCTGAAGTTAAAACTGACAATTAGGATTTGCCCGCGCGATTTTATTCTGGCGCGGCACGCGACCACGAAAAAAGGAAGCAGATTTCTACCCTTTGCTTGTTTTTTTAATGGGAAATCAAACTTTACTAACCTAGGGATCTAGCAACCGGAAATGCACATTAGGTTTAATGGGGGTTCTGGCGATTGAAATGCTTCGCTTTGAGCTTCTCGCATCGATTATTTTAGTTGATTATGACGAGGTGTGTCTGTGTCCACGAGGTTCACACCTAACGTCCAATCCATTTATCATCTAATGCCAGCGATTCCGCATCAAACCGCGCATTCTGCTGGCGCAGGTACGGTGCTGAAAGGTCCATATTGGACATGGGGAAAGCCCCAACCGGGAATTAAGGCGCGATCTATGAAACTGCAGGGGGGAATAGATTCAGCGTGAGAATTACCTTTGCTATCTAGTATTCTAACCGTCCTTTGTTATTTGGACCATGATTATGTACAATGCTCTCTCGATCTCGCCAAGGGGTGACAATTGAGAATTGACACGATACATTATAGTTGATGTCCCTTTTCCCTTATAAAGCAAAATTATATTCGCGTCCGAAGACAAATGCTTTGTCATTTCCACAATTGTGAAAGCAATGAAAACTCCAGGCGGTTTTGTGCATTTCATTTTTATTTGATCCCAAAGTAATCAAGTCTGCTCATTTGCTTGCAGTCCAAGTGTCAGTTGGTTAAACAATAATACTCAAATAATTCTATTTTTTTCGGAAAATGAGTCTCTTGATTGTTCACGAATGCACATCACAGTATCAAGAATGATCTTTCATTGTCAAGTGTTAGGTTGGGTAACAATCAGGCTCTCTAGACCAAATTGAAGTCGGACATCTCGGTGACGTCGATTTTAAGAAAGCTCCAGTCGATGTTGTCGTAGTTGTGGGTGTCGGCGTGGACGTCCAGCTCGTCCTTGTCGTCGAAAGGCTTGAAACACTTGTCGCAGTAGAACTTGGCCTCCACGCTGGCCATGATATCATCGAAGAACTCCTCGACATGATCGTACGTGATCAGATCGTCAGCCGTGTGCTGGTATCGCACGTGGTTGACGGCTTGACCGGTCGTGACGAACTCCGTCCAGCAAATGTCGCACTTGTAGTCAGTCATCTTGCAGTGATACTGCCTAATGTGCATCGTGACCTCGAAGAGAGACCAGGCAACGTATTGGCAAAGATTGCATTTATGCCACCTCTCGCCGTGGAGCTGACCAACGTGATCTTTGAGATCATCCTGGGTGGCGAAGCGCATCCCGCAATTGTCGCAATGATTGGTGGACTGCCAGAACTCCTGGCTCTTGAAGTTCAAGACATTCAACGTCTTCAGATCGGGCCCCGGGGTCGAGCCCGCGGGCGGCTTCGGGTTGTACGGGTTGCCGTTCATCCAGACGTCGCCCGTGGGAGCGGTGATGGGGGTGGACTCGTGATTGGTCATGCGGTGGAGGATGATGTCGTTCTTGCTGTTGTAGCACATCTCGCATTTGTCGCACTGGAACCTCATCCCGGGGGCGTCCGGCAACCCGGGGACATCTTTTACGGGACACCAGAACCTGATCTTGGCTCCGTGCGTGATCTGGATGCCTTCGACTCCAGGATGGACTTGATTGACGTGGACTTCCAAGGCGCAGAGATACCCGAACTTCTTCTTGCAGGGTTTGCAAATCATGGTAAAGTTGGCGTCGGCGTCCATAGCGATGGCACTGATAGCTTTTTTTTCATCCATGATAAGTTGTTTTTGAGATTTTTTCTGTGAAATTGGTCCGACTTATTCGTGTGAAGGTCAAGATGCGATTGCGAATGATTGATTTTACTAAGGACTCAAGAGAAGACAGTTGAAGAATTGCTAAATTAAGAAAACCAACCGGGAAGAGTTAGCGTCAGGTAGCGTTTGGGAAATGTTTAGCAATTTTGATATTCAATATTTGGAATTGGTAATACCAAGAGGTCTTTGAAGACAGCATTTTTTTCGTGAAACTGAAAATGCAAATGATACATCCATGGGAAATCCAATTAGTAATTAATCAACCTTTCCCTCAGTTCTCTTGTTCTCCATTCTATCCCGCCAACGGCGATGGCGGAATTCACCCTAACCACTCATTAAATTATTGTTAGACAGTATGTAGTCAACTCGTTCTCACCACCAAATCTAGGGTGCTATTGTCATATAAACATAAGTTGCCAGCTTGAGCTGGAGCTCTGGAACACGGATAAAATGATTGGACAATAGCGGTTGAAAAGCTGCCGGCAGATGCTTAATATGCTTTGACGACTTCAGCGCCAGAGGCTTCATCAGGGAGTTGACAGCTGGTCTAACTTAGTCATACACATTTCAACCGTTAGAACATTCTGAAAACCCTACCTTGAAAAAAATGCATCACAAAGTTGGAGGCATTCGATTTGAAAGTTCTGAAAGCAGATGAAACTTTGTAGAGATCAACCGCAGAAAGAGCTGCTTATTACTTATTAATCGACGTCGACCTACGAGTTTAGCTTTCTCCCTTTTCCATTTTGAATTTGATTTCCCTGAAAACTAATCCTGGAACCACGCTCAAGCTGGCAATTATAAAATTCATCTTGACCAAAATCCGTGAATCGTTGATTTTGGTTTGATTTTTTGGTATCGATCTGATTTTTCTAAAAAATCTGGACACACCCTAACGGATGACACTATAGCATAATTTTGTTTCCAGATGAATTTTTTGGAAGGGGGAGGGCGAAGGGGCGATTTTTTACCATAAAACACATTGCAATTAGCGTCTGAGTACGGCAATTGACTTCACGGTTTTATGAACTCGGTCAGTCCTCAGCATAACTCTTTTGACTTATGTGAATTTCATAATAGCAAACAAACGGTGACTTTTTGAGGGAAAAGAAGAGGTGGAATATAAATGTTCACGACATTATTATTGACAAATCTGCGTTCAGAGTAATTTTTTGGTGCTTCTCTAACAGCTGCTACCAAACAAAATCATTTTTATTGTTTTCAAAAATTCCGATTTCACGAGTTTTTTTCGGAAAAAAATATTTTGTAAATAAATAAGGAAGTTAAAAATAGCCCAAAATACGAACGCGTCGGGTGTGCACGTGCCGCAGTAAAATATCTGCCATAATAAAATCTGGGTCATTAGTTTATGTTTTGATGATTTTATTATACTTATTTAGCCATATTTGTTCCTGTATCCAGTGCACAGAAATCGCATTTTTTGTAACACATAGTGTTGATAGCATATTATGAATTTTCCAAATGTATAAAGTAAATGTGTCGCGTGTTGGTTTTTAGTGCATGTCATTTCGAATATCCTTGATGATTTTCGAGGAATGGGATTATGTTTTCTGCTAAAAATTAAGGCCTAAAGATGGAACCAATCACCAGTTGCCTCTGCCGTTCGAGGTCGCCGAGGTCGCGGTGGACTTTGCTTTGGACTTGTTCTCGAGGCCGCGCTTCTTGCAATCCTTGTCGTTGTCCTTCATGACGGCCTTCTTCAGGTGCTCCTTGTAGGAGAGGATGTCTCCGTCCCATTTGGTTACCGTCTGCTTTTCGCAAATCCAAATATCGTCCGCCACCTGTAAAGAAAAGAATGCCAAAACTCAATATAGAGTTCAAGTCAAGTCAAGCGTTAAGTGCATAGTCAGAAGAAGAGGTTCAGCTTTAAAGCTTTTTGCAAAATAAATTACAATTGGATTTTCACCAAAAATGTCTATAAAAATGACGTCATGATCCAGGTTCATTGAAGTTTTCTTTGTCGTCAAGCGAATTTCAGGCATATAGCTTGAGCATGCATGGCTTTGCTGCCCACATGTGGACAAACATGCCGCACCTATTTTCAAACTGCACTCTCACTCTTCCTAGAAACGAATCAGCTGATTTCGTTACTTGTTTTGATTTCCGATTTCACGACTCTTTTTTCCAAAAATCTCTGAAAATGGGCAACGCAATTTCTACTGAAGAAGAATGGATCCAAACCCTGTTTGGTCACCTGACACCCAGGTAATAATGACAAGTACTATGTTAAGACTATTAAATCGTAGTTCTATTTTTTAAGATTCAAAGAATTCTCGGAAGATGTCCTCTCGTCTCAAATTGAGCCGCTGGTGCAAAAAGCGTTTCCCAAGTCGAAAGTCCCCGGCGTGGAGTTCAAGTTTGTCAAGATGGACTTGGGCGACATCCCGCCCAAGATTGACAACATTGAAACGCACAAGACCAACGAAGAGGATCAGGGTTTGGCCAAGGCGATCACAATCGACTTTGACTTTGCGTACTGCGGCAACTGTGATCTACAAGTGTTAGTCCTCGGCATTGTCAGCGGCGTGAGGTATAATTCTTAATTAGGTTCTTTGAACTTTTGATTTCAAGACGACTTAACTTCAGGGATCTTCAAATTCTTGGTCGAGCAAGGATCGTGCTCAAGCCGAAAAGCAAAAGGATGCCTCTTGTCGGAGGACTCAAGTTTTGCTTCCTCGACATTCCGAAAATCAGCTACGACCTCGACGGCCTCGCCGACCTCTGTGATTGGTCGCCAATCCGGAGGAAGGTAAACACCTGAACAAACAACAATTCAAACTCAAATATTTTGTTTAGATTCGAAGAGAAATCGAAGAAGACGTCGGCAAGAAGTGTGTATTCCCGAACTGTTTCAAGATGGTTCTGAGCGATAGTGTCGACGTCGAGGCTGTCAAAGCCCTCGACCCGTCCGGAATTGTTCAAGCAAGACTTATTTCGGCCTCTGGACTCCCTTGCAAAGGCGGACTGCGATCGCTGATCGGCCAAGATAAACCTGACCCCTATGGCAAACTTATGCTTGGTTCTCAAATCTACGATACCAGCGTCGTCAAGAACTGCGAAGATCCGGAGTTTCCAGAGGAAAAGTAAACTTGTATTTGACCTTTAATCACTGGATTTCACAACTTTTTCTTTCAGGTTCGACTTTTTGGTCGACACTCAAAAAGGCAATCGGCTCAGGATCAACTTGTACGACGAGGATTCGATGTCAAGGGATGACTTCTTGGGATTCATCGAGGTCGCCACGGACGATCTCGTACCAGGCGAGGTCCAAAATCTTGACAGCCTCGAGCTCAAGGATGATTCTCAGGAAAATGACTCGCACAAGCCGACCGAGATTTCTGGAACCTTGTCGTTGGAGATTGCCTATCTTCCATTACTAAATCTGGACCAAGTTGAGCAACCGGCATTGTTTGTGTTTAGCTTTTTCGTCTACTCTTGCAACAATCTCGTCCAGGACTTTGATAGCGACGTCTACCCGTCATCACGGTAAAACCATTTAAAAGAAATTAATCTTTCAAAAGCAGATTCGATTGCCTTGCAGACTTGAGATTTCGTTGAACGAGAATGTCCAAGTCACCGAGGTCAAAAAGGACAACCCTCACCCCAACTTTGAGTCGGACTTTCTGTTCACGCTCAAGGACATCGCAGGTCAAACAGCTATTGCAACTGTGATAGACACAGACGCCGGTAACATAAAAAGTTAACGAAGAAAACCAGAATACTAATGCAAAACTCTTAGGAACGGAGCTTGGTCGACTCGAGCTTGACTTGGAAGATCTCTCAGCAAACCCGATCCGGAGGAAAATCAGGTCGATGAGCGAAGAGAACCCACTACTCACAATCACATTTTCAGCCAACGTCAAAGCGTGCTAACAGTTCCGGATTAATGAAATAAAGAAGCGAAACATTTGTTTTACCTGATTGATCAGCCGGAAGTCGTGGGAAACGAGGACGAGGCCGCCCTCGAAAGCGTTAATCGCGTCACCAAGAGCGTCGATGGTTTCCATGTCCAAGTGATTCGTAGGCTCGTCCAGGAGCAGCATGTGGGGAGTCTGCCAAGCCAACCATGCGAAAACAACTCGGCACTTTTGTCCATCCGAGAGTTGCTTGATCGGAGCGGTCTGAAAATCGATTGTAAAGGTCAATATAATTTGCCTCCTCCATGATGATGAGCAGGCATGAATAGGTTGGCCTTTTGGTCTTTGTTCTGGCAAACGTAAAAATTGGACTTAAGACTATTGAAAAAGTCTAGCACAGAGTGCTGTTTGCCTAAGTTATCCGTGATTATTTAAATTGATTACCTGTTGTTTTCCGGTGATCCCGTAACGACCAATGATCTTGCGCATCTCGTCTCGCTCCTTGATTTCAGGAAATTGGGCCATCATGTAGTCCAGAGGAGTGGCTTCGACGTCAAGTAGTTCATGCAAGTGCTGATGGTATCGACCGATCTTCAAGTGGTTGTTCCTTCTCACCATGCCCTCGGTGGGGAACAGCTCACCGGCGATCAGCTTCAACAGGGTGGATTTTCCGGCTCCATTAGGCCCGACCAGAGCCAGCCTCGAATCCAAGTCGAGGCCGAACTCAAGATCCTTGTAAATCAGGGGTGTTGAGTCGCTATACCGGAAACTCACGTGCTGAAAAGTCAACAAACCGGTTATGGCAACAAAAATAGCTTGTTTATTTTTTTTGGCTTACCTGAACCATAATCACTGGAGGAGGGATTGTGCCGCAAGAGTAGAAGCAGAACGAAACCGACTTGTCTTTTTTGACTTTTTCGGTGAGTCCGCCGGCGACCATCTTGGCCAGGGTCTTCTCTTTGGACTGGGCCTGTCTGGCAAGTTTTGCGCTACCGTGACCAAATCGTGCGATGTAATTCTGTAATTACAATTTGATTTAAATGTTTTGGCCTTAATGAGTTGCACAACTCACGATTTAGAGTCGACACGAATAGGAGACCGAATTAGATTTTGATCTTGCAAGCGTTAAAAATTGGACCGACTTATAAAAGAAGAATCGGCACAGAGTGCGGCTTGCAAACAGGATAAAAACACAAAAGTGAAATGTTTACCTTCATGTGGGCGATCTGATCCTGCTCCCATTGGTATCGCTTGGCCTGGTTTTCCAACAGCTCAAGACGGGTCTTGATGAAAGCATCGTAGTTGCCTCCGTAGTACTTTAACTTGCACTTGTCCAAGTGCATCATCTGCGTGCAGACTCCGTTCATAAAGTCCTGCGAGTGCGAGACGATCACCAGGATCTGGGAGTAGTTTTTCAGCTCCTCCTCGAGCCAAACGCAAGCCTCCAAGTCCAGATGGTTGGTAGGTTCATCGAGCAGGAGCAAGTGGGGCTTGATGAACAAAGCCCTGGCGAGGGCGATCCTCATGCGCCAACCTCCCGAGAAGTCCTTGCACTTCTTGGCTCTCATCGCCATGTCGAAGCCGAGACCGTGGAGGATGTGGCTGGCTCTGGCCTCGGCGAGGTCGGCGCCGAGGTCGTCCAGGCGCTCGTACACCTCCATCAGATACTCTTGAGACTCTTCGTCCTCGAGGCCGACGAGCTCCTCGGCCAACTTTTCCAGCTTGATCCGCTCCTGGTCGGCCTCCATGACGGCCTCTAGCGCGGTCTTCTCAGAGGCCGGCATCTCCCTCGACAAGTAGTAGATGTCGATGTGCTCCTGGATTGGGACCTCGCGGTTGCCCAAGACGGCCAACAGAGAGGACTTCCCGCTGCCGTTTGCACCGATCAGGCCGTACCTCTGGCCAACGCTCAACTCCAACTTGGTGTCGGTCAGGAGCTCGACTCCGTGGAAGGTGACGGAAAAGTTGTCGATCTTGATGTCCCTCGACATCGGATGGATCCCGAGGACGCCAGTGCAGGCTCTGGCCTCGGAGGCCAAGCGTGCTTCGTTCTCCAGCCTCTCGCATAGCTCCTCCTCGTAGGTTTTCTCTTCGGAAGTCGCGCCATTAGCGGTTACCGGTGTCGACGTCCCGTTAGTGCTGATGGGAGTGCAATCTTCGCTGTTGTCGGCATTGGCCTCGGATTTCGGCGCGGCCTTCTTGCCGCCCTTTTGCTTGGCGGCCTCCTTCTTCTTGGCAAGCTTTTTCTTTTGGTAATCGGAAGGCATCTTGCTTTATGAACGTTTCTGTGATGCGATTTGGATTTTGACGTATGTTTTGTTTAGACCACGTGGTGAACGTGTGACTCGGCAAAACTTGGAATTTTCGTCGTTTAAGCACTTGCGATGAGTTAAAGTAGGTGGTAGGTTCAAGACCACTGCAACTGGCAAGATCTTGGGGCACTTTGAAGACCGTGAGCAAACACAAATCGAAGAAAAAAGGCCAAACTTGGATTTTTTCGCAAGTCTTGATCTTCTTTCAAAGAGCTCAGCTCAGCGGCAAGGTTAGGCAATAATTGTAGGGATCAGTGATTTAGCTTGAACTGGAATCAAGCTGCTCGAGATTTGGACCAAAATTAGGTCACAAAAGACAATCCAAAATGATTAAGGATGCCGTGAAAATGTCAGATTTGCTTCAATATCTAGCTTTTCTGTTGGAGTTTTCGAAATATTGGGCGCCGATCAAACTCGAGCAAGCCGTAAAAGTATCGGCCGATCACGAAAATGATTCACTGCAGTAAGCTGATTTTCAGCAAAGCTGACTGCTTTGATTTTCAGCAGTGACTCAATGCACTAGCCCACTGGATTCTACCGTATTTTGTTTTGATTTTGAGTGGACTAGTGCTAAAGTGGGGCTGCTCGGTTTTGGCGCTAAGCAAGAAAAACAAAATAAAAACACAATATCATGAAAATCTTTTTTAAAAACGTCGATTTCTAGACCGAGAATTTCTAGTGGTGGAACGGGCTCAGGCCCGAGCCCGAAATTTCGGGCTTTTTTCTGGCCCGTACTAAATAAACCAAAAGCCCGAGCCCGACTCGGGCCGAAAATTGCAAAAGCCCGAAAAGCCCGAGCACCAAAATCCAAAGCCCGAGTCGGGCCTGAATTTAAGTTTGAGCAAAATTTTCCTGAAAAATTGCATTCTTTCCTTGAAAATCCGTGATTTTCTGCAATTTCCGTGACTTTTTTCATCCATATTCTCTTATTTGTTGACTTTTGCGTTTAAAAAAGTTCATTTATTCACTTGTTTCTTCAGAAAAGGCACCAACAGATTGCTATTTTGTAAAGCCCGAACGGGCCCGACCTGAGCCCGATCGGGCTTTACAAAATAGCAATCTGTTGGTGCCTTTTCTGTAGAAACAAGTGAATAAATGAACTTTTTTAAACGCAAAAGTCAACAAATAAGAGAATATG
>JAAUYL010021179.1_pt1 | contig 10429 bp, 15 predicted proteins | sample 7278011 | NCBI WGS metagenome assembly JAAUYL01 (sample SAMN14350225, study PRJNA611818) | marine sediment metagenome | isolation source: surface marine sediment (1.8m) | place: French Polynesia: Moorea | collected 2018-08 | reverse complement strand
TCCCTGACCTCCTCGGGGACAGCGCCCTTCGGGGGCTTCATGTTCACGGCATCGTTCTTCTTCATGTTCTCGATATCGAGATGGTTCTTGAGCCTGTCCACCTGCTCGTCAGTGACAGTGTATCCGGTGAAGTCGGCAATCTCCCGGATGGTCTTGTCAAGGTCGGCCCTCATGTCCTCATACCAGATGAACTTGAAGTTCTTGTTGTCCCTGTACTGCCAGCCATCCTTAAGGTGGTTCCAGTAGTTACCATAGAGGACCTCGCCCTTCCTGTAGAGCTCAGCGTACTCCTGGAAGTCGGCATCCTTGTCCAGACCCTGGTTAGGCAGGAGCTTCTCATGGTGGAAGAAGGAGACACAAGTGTCCTTGACATTCCTGGAAGCACCAATATCAAAGCTATGTCAAATGATCAATTGCAATCATGGTGACTACCTTCCAACGAAGATGACCTTGCAGACATCCAGGAGGTTGGGAGGCAGCATGCACATTGGCAGATGGGTCTTGATGATCCTGGGGCCCTTGGCCTTCTCGGTCCAGCCGACGGTGTCGGCCGTCATCCTGGCCATTATGTTCATGGGATCGTCGGTCTCGACGGCGGGCACCGGCATGACCGAGGTGTTGAGCGCGGTCATCTCAATGAAGGGCACCCTCAAGAAGATGTGGGCCTTGGAGGCCTCAGAATCGGGGTTGCACCCGTTGGCCACCTGCCACATCAGTTCCTGGGTCAGGGTGGTCCCGCACTTGGGGTAGGTATTGATCCAGACATCGTCAGGCCTGGGCTCGAAGTTCCAGATCCTCTCGCCTGTAATTACTGGCTTAATGACTTAATTACTTTTAAATGATTATAATTACCATATTCCTGGAACTTGGCGGGCATGTACATGTCGAAGGGAGTGGACTTGACCATGTCGGTGTTGAAGGTGGCGGGCCCGGTGTACATCTTGGCCCTGTTCTCGTGCTCCTCCTTGGTCAGGGGCTCCCAGGTGAAAGGATAAGCTTTGCCAGCAGCCATTGTTTTGGACGAGATTTGTTTTCAAGACACAAAAAATATCTGTGGTATATATCTAGTGGACGGTTTTTGATTGACTGACTTAAAATCGGCTTTGTTAATGCCAACAAAAATCTGTTGCCTCAAAAGCTAGTGTGTACGCTAAAAATGCGTACGCGTTCACCAACCACATGGATGTTATATAACGCAAGAATTGCGTACGAGCGCGAGTATATAACCAGAAAAAGGAACGGTTCTTGTTAACTTAACTACCGACGCCCGAAATGCCCTGCAGATAAAACTCGTTTTATAGGAGGAGCTGTTGGTATTTTTTGCTGGCTTTGAATCGAGCTTCCCAGTTTTTCTTTGTTTCAAATTCACCAGAGCTCTGTCTGGTTTTAATTTTTGGCATTTTTATAGACGTTGATCACATGTCTAATTGTTTTATTGTTCTTTTAAACGAATAATCGTCATTTTTAAATGCTTTGCTATATTTTACTAAAAAAATTTAGACAGGATAATATGACCTTTTGACAATAATTAGCCATAAATCTACTACCATACCACCCACCCTAAAATATTTACATTTTGTTGCCTAAAGCAGACTCGGTCAAATAAAAAAATACACTTCCCTTTAAAAATTACATGAACCGAAAATCATGTCTGAAAAGACGAAACAGCCAATCGTGCATAAAATTATGAAAAAAGATTTAGCTTGAAAATATTCGTATATATTTTGTCATAGCAACAAGCTAGTTGTCCTGGCTTCTCCGTTGGCAAAACCATCTTTAATTCTCGAACCCTTAGCAACTTTATCAAATTACCTAGCTGTGTCTGCGGTTTTGTATTCGGCTAACATGTGTAGCTGGAACATAGAGTAAAATAAAATGGATCTAACCATCCTGATAACTTTTATCATCGGCATTCTACCGGCGATTCATATTGTCAGGTAAAGTAGTGGATCGTCAATAGACTTTAAAAAAATGATTGGGACTTTATTTTGCTAGCGGATCTGGGGTTGTTCAGTTGTCTTGGCTGAGCAGAGTCAACTTGTCCAAGCTGCCAATTGAGTCCTGGAGACAATTCGGCCATGGTCGAAATCCCCAAGAATGTTCCCAACTTGCTCGAGCATTCAAAGAGTTTGAACCAAACTCCTTCTTGCACTTGGAAAATTACGCATGCATCATGCTGCAGATCGACATGAACGACAACGGCAAGGACTTTGAAGAGGGCATGGATCTGGTCTATGTTCTTGGGGAGCCCTGGGAGTCATCGTATCCATATTTCTGTGAGCAAGATATAGGAAGATTTTTATGCATTTTTGATTACTTTTCATGCCATTTTAAAGACCAACTGACACCACAAAAGTGGACTCCGTACTCATGGGAGCTTAACCAGAAAAGACTAGAATCCTCTCGTAGGCCAACAACAACAACAACTTGGCAACCTGAGAACCTCACTAGGCTTCTCATAACAGGTGGTTCAGCCAGGCAACCTGACGGTGGTCTGAAGTTTGGCAGGTCCACTCAGATCTTGGACATTGAAGATCCAACCATGATTTGCCAAGATGCTCCAGACTACTACCCGATCGATGCTCAAGGCATAAATTCGGAAGGGGCTCTCCTGGACGGGATGCCATTCCTTTGTGACTTGCTTGAAGAACATTCGACCAACTGCCAATTTCTCGGATCTGAGAGTACCGACCAATTTGTCACCAACATGACATTGACAATGTCTAGGAGAGGATCTGCCAGCATCTTGCTACCAGGATCCAATGATACGCTCTGGATCACAGGCGGAAAGGTCAAAATGAATTCGAAAAATGCTATTTTTGTCAAATCCACCGAGTACATATCACCAAAAAATGGATCACGTCCAGGGCCAGATCTTCCTGCAAGACTTTTTCATCATTGTCTTGTTCAGGTTAACGATTCCACTCTCCTATTGGTTGGTGGGATTTCCAATCAGAGGGAGGATAGCAAGGACTCTTACTACTTTGATGTCAACCTTGAGATCTGGACTAGAGGTCCAGACCTTGCCATTGCAAGACACACTCATGCTTGCGGGCGTCTCAAAGACAAGGGGTTCAAGAATGGCACAATGATTGTTGTAGCAGGTGGCAAGAAGGAAGCTGCTCGATCCACTGAGATCCTGGTTGAAAATGGACTGGTTTGGACCAAGGGACCTGACCTCCCCATATCTCTGCGCTCGTCAGTGATGGTCTCAAAGCCTGACCAATACCAGCTCCTTGTCATTGGCGGCTGCGATCCGGATGGCGGAGGCCAGAGTGAGGCCAACTTCAGGCTGACCTCATACCTGGGGGAGCTGTCCTGGTCGAGGATGCAGCAGCAGTTGTCTCCAGGACGTTGCGGACACGTGGCAATGCTGGTGCCAGACTCTCTGACCCAGTGCGAGAAAACTAAAGGTTCTATATTAAGTAGATATATGGTAGTCAGGTGGTATCAATTGTATTACTTTCAGTTGACTTGTGCCCCGAAGGAAGTAAGAAGTTCTTGGCAATGCACGCTGCCTCAAAAGAGTTGTCCTTGTGGTCTGTAAACGGGCATAAATGCTTCACATTGCCGCCAAACCTCAGCCTGGATTCGAAATCGATCAGGCTCAAGACCTTGGTCATTGACAACTCGACCCTGTTTGCTTTAGGGGCTAGTAAGAATGGTATTAACTATTAAGAATCATTTTTCTAAGATATTTCTCCACAATTGTTGTCTTGACAGGTTCAGTCCATGCACTGTATTTGCACCAAAGCATCGAGGATCTAGCTTGGAGGCGGTTGCCATCCGTGATAAATTCTAGCGAGTCCAATGGTTTACTGTTCCAGCATGATCGACAAGTGCTCTTTTTCACGGGGTCAATGGAGATGGCGGCATCCTGGATCCAAGTCTTTGACATTGACATGAATGCCTGGTCTTTCTTGGGACCTCTGGATTATGTAAACCACCATAACCGCATACGGCCAACCGGCCTGTTCAAGATTCCAGGACTGACTGACCAAGTGGTAATGACAGCCACTGCTGGCAATGTCTATTTCCAGTTTGACCTGAAATCCAAGAAGATTGTGGACAAGCTCATCGTCAAGCCTAGCGTGAAAAGCCAAGGCAGACCTTTGACAATCGTCCTTGATGGCGACCGCCAAGGGATCCTGGTCAAAAAGAACAAAGGATCGACTGAATTGTATTTCATGGACCTCGCCAGATACACTGAAGGATTCAAGCTGCTAAACCACAACGGCTATCCTGTCCGTGACTCTTTCACTGCATTCACTTATAGTCAGGGCGAAGCCTTTGCCTATGACAAGGATGCTGGTCAACTGCTGACTTGGGACAAGGCTGAGAAATCCTTCTTGACTGGAAGGAAAAGGTTTTTGTCATTCAAGTATCACTCGATTTACTACCACGACGGCTTCGCTTTTGGTAAGAAAAACTCAAAAAAAGACCATATAACGAATTTCAATTTTATTCTTTTTCAGCTGGAAGGAGCATTTAAAACTGCAATTTGTGTGATTTTTGACTTACGAAAATATACGGCTTAGCCTTTCTTTTCTATATCGTGAATATCTTCGTTCCACAAGTCGGGGTGGTTTTCTATAAAGTCCTCCATAAGCTGGACGCAGGTCTGATCCTGGACGAAATAGACGTCAACGCCGAGGTCTTGAAACCACTTCTCCCCTGGCGATCGGTAGGTCTTGTTTTCGCCGACGACAATCTTGGGGATCTTGTACAGGATGGAGGTGCCGGTGCACATCGGACAAGGACTGCAACAAGAACAAGTTCGGGATCTACTCGGGGTCAACGGGGTCGGCCGTGTTGACGAACCTGAGGGTGGAGACGAGGACGAGCTTGTGCCAGTCGCGGCGGCGGCCGGCGTTGCGCACGCAGACGACCTCGGCGTGGGCGGTGGGGTCCCCTGTTTGTACCCTCATGTTGTGACCAGAGGCCACGATCCGGCCTCGGCCATGACCAGCCTCGAGGTCAACCAGCACACTGCCGATCGGGATTCCTATATAAACACGTGTTTGTAATGAAAACACTTGAGGCAAGCAAGAACTTTTGACCTCGATTTTTAGCGTACACTGTACCGTACCTCCTTCAGCCTTCCCCTTCTTGGCCTCTTCAATGGCTGCCTCGAGCCATCTGGGATTTTTCCAATCTGCAGGCATGTTGACGTTGTTGTCTTTTCTTGTTTGCGCGATTTCACGAGAAAAATAGGGAGGAAACTTGAAAAACCAGTTTTCCTAGATATTTACATTGAGATAAGCTTTCATCTAACACCCATAATTACGCATAATATAGGCCTGTTCGCAGTTTATTTCTCTGTCGATTCATTTTATCATACTACTCTTATAGACATTAATATTTATTGGACAAATTCATATGTATATTTTTTCAAGGAAGAAAAAACTCGTGAAAATGCGTGACGTAAGCATAAAAAACGTGATGTTACTGCATCAGAGAAAGGCCGAGGGTCCACGTGGTCTTTGAGGCCTTTGTCGTCATATTTTGTAAACATCGATGCTGTTGGTTTTTTTCGAAGAATTGGAGAGTGTTACAAGGTTTAGCATTCCTTGCAAACCTGCTCTCCATTGATTGTATGTCATCCCCCCATAGGTTTTCCTTGGGCCTGGACAAAGACCAGAACCATAGCCAGAAGGTAGAGCAGCATAACCAATCTCTGTAGACGAACATTTCATCAATGTCAATGTCATAATTGGATTTTAAACTTACCGCTAGAATTTCCATGTTTTAAGGTACGCTTTGTTTTATTGACCCTGACGACTGCTTTTGGATGACTGAAAATGAAAACCGGATGTCGCTCGAGACAAGAGAGAAGAATTCCTTTCAACAAAGAGGAAAAGAAAGATCAAAGTGCAGTTTAGGCACAACAAAGCACATACATTTTCTGTGAAAAGCATTGCTCCTAAACTGTACTTTGTAAGACCGGCCTTGTCAACTGAAAACAATGTATCCATGATATAAATTGCGATGTTCCTCAAAGGTTTTCTCGGAAGCAAACAAAAAACTGACATTTCTAGAAAGGAAACTTGGCCTTCCACTCCACAACATTATGTGGTATGTCAATAAGCTCTTAATTTTCATTGACGCAATACAACACTCACCTTGGAAAAGGGATGGAAAAGCATTTTCCGTCAAGGTCAAGCCTTTATTTTGTGAAAGCACATAAGCACATTTCTGCATGTCATGGCGAAATTATGTAAGCCGACAGCTAAGAATTCAATTATTCAGGTGATGCTGCAATTTTTATTTAAAGTAGCATTTTTTTCAATGACGACAATGGCAGACCACATGGCCGTTTTCCTCCTCGACTGAAATGGATCCTGAGTTGCAATTGTTTGCACAACAATAGCGCATCCCGTTGACTTCGGACCAGATCGGGCACCCCTCACATGCATTCCCGGTGGCGCAGGGCTCATCCTCACCATCATTGTCATTGTCATCATCATCATCATCACCCCCGTCACCATTGTTGCACTTGGCTTCCAAATCGGAATCCTCCTCCCACGACTTAAAATTATCAATGGAAAATATTCTCTAAGAGCCCTTGGGACTTATAATGGAATATTTGATCAAAGCAAAAAGCAAAAAGGGAATTCGAAAATAAGTATATCTTCTCTCAAGTGTGCTTCACAAACCTCTGTCCAGTCCATCCAGAAGAGCCAAGGTTGCGTGGAATCCTCTGCGCAAATTGCGTCACCCCTGTTCATTATACCTCCTTTGTCCACGCCAACATTGTAGCCAATCATCCAGTGCTGCATGAAAAACATAAACAATGTCTTTGTTAATGACTTTGTTTACATTTAGAATATATGCACATGACATGTTGGATGATGATGAGAGTAAGGGCAATCGACTATCCATAAATGTATATTTAATTTAGGTCATCATCTATTGTTTTCTTGCGTGTTTTACAGATGATTCTGTGATAATTGACTTGCCCTTGAACTTCCGGTTTCGACGTAGTAGAGGTAATTGTCGCCGTTGTTCTGTTTAAAAACATTTCGACCAGAGGCTGAGGTACCGATTTTTCTATACTTTCCCATCCTCTCCTCTTGATAAAAATCAGCCATGCCCCAAGTCTCAAACTCGACCTCGTCGCAGCACTCACCTAATCCCAAGATTATAGTATATTGTCACGATTCTAACATAAATGGATAACCTCCTCCGCAATCTCGTGGACCGGAAATCACGCCCTGAGCAGCCTCCATGTAGACGTCCTTGCCTTTAGGAAAACAGAGACCCCGATAGGCGGGGTCATAGAAGTCGGAAGACGCCCATGACCAAAAGTAGCAGGCTGGATTGTTCTGGCACAACTTCTGGCAGCCGGCAGCATCCTCTACCCTGACTCCATCCTGGCTCAGATTGTCCCCCTGTGGGCGAATTCAATTTTAATGTGTATCCTTGGCAACCAACAATAATATCTTTCTAAGTTTCTGAGGTTTCAAAAAGTGAAAAATATTACTTACCTTGTAGTCGACGTTGTCCAAGTAACAAGCCCACGTTCGAGAAAACAAAGCAAGCATGAAAACTCTGCTGGGATTCAGCATGTCGCCAAGCCAAAAAATATATCTCGAAGATTTTTAAAATTCCGACTTTTAAAGGTATAATTAGGGTACAAAATAAGTAAATATTTAAAAGATTAAAAGTCCTTATCTACTTAAATCTGTTGGCAATCAAAAATGTATTTCATTTATTATATTTTTATTTTTTTAGTGGCGACACTTGCAGAGTACATTTCCGTTTTCCGCCTCGACAGAAACGGATCCAGAGTTGCAATTTTTGGCACAACAATAGCGCACCCCGTTGACCTCGGACCAAATTGGGCACCCCTCGCATGCAACCCCGGTGGCGCAGGGTTCATCCTCGCCTTCTCCGCCATCATCATCTCCGTCACCTCCTTCCCCGTTGTTGCATTTGGCTTCCAAATCAAAGTCCTCCTTCCAATCCTGCATTTATAATTAATAGGTTAAAGTTTCATGGAGAAACATTTATAGATATGACTGACATTGATGAGATCATTATAGTACAACCATCTTGGCGAAAGATTTTCTGGACAACCGGAGTCTCCTGTATTCATCAAGCCTCCTTTGTCCACACCAACATTATAGCCAATCATCCAGTACTTGAACGTACAATTGTTTGTCATTTGATCATTTCTGAGAAATATTATTAAGTGCCATACTCCTCTGTTTTCTAGATAGAACAGGTAATTGTCTCCATTGACTTGTTTATAAGTGGTTTTGCCAGCTGAAGAACTTCCGGTCATTTTGTAGACCCCCATCCGGTCTCCCTGATAAAAATTGGCCATTCCCAGTGTTTCAAACATGAGCTCGTCACAGCAATCATCGAATCCTGAAGATCATAAACACAAGTCAAGCGTAGGTTTATAGTCCAACAATGTTTACCTCCCCCGCAATTCTTGGGACCGGAAGTGACTCCCTGGGCAGCCTCCATGTACGGATCTCGGTCTTTCAGAAAACAAAGGCCACGATAGGCAGGGTCAAAGAAGTCGAACGAGGCCCAAGACGTGCGGTGAAGAATATCTTGCATAAATTACCTACTTTGTAATCCACATTGTCTAGGTAACAAGAAGCCCATGATGGAGAGGAAGCCAATGCAAAAGTTAAGATTAAAACTCGAAGAAAGTATCCCATGTTTGTGGCTATATAATTTGCTAACTACTGAATCCGTTTTAATCCTAGGGTATGTTATCAGGATACATGATACTGTCGCTAAGTCGCTAGTGAGAGGTCCCTAAATAGCTCCTGTAATAAGATGTATTGCGTTTTGAAGTGTCTGGAATCTTTTGTTAGGCATCAGCAAGCAAACAAAAAGGCTCTCCCTCTATTAACATGAGAATTGAGAATTACGCGTCGACCAACAGAATGTAATAATCCAATGAATTTTTCAGCTATATTTAGTCAGGCTCTGCTGCATAATTATCTTCACTGTACGTAATTATCAGTGACGACAGTGGCAGACCACGTGGCCGTTCTCTTCTTCGACAGAAACGGATCCATAGTTGCAATTGTTTGCACAACAATATCGAACGCCATTGACTTCAGACCAGATTGGGCACCCCGCGCATGCGTTTCCGGTGGCGCAGGGTTCATCCTCACCATCATTGCCATTGTCATCATCATCTCCGCCACCACCATTTCCGTCATTGCAGTCAGCCTCCAAATTGGAATCTTCTTTCCATTCCTGAACAAAAAAGTTGATGTTTAAAAAAGAAAGGAATAGCAGGTTAGAACTTACATCGGTCCAGTCTGACCAATACAACCAAGCTGCAGTAACCTTTTCTGGGCAAAAGTCGTCACCATGCGTCATGATACCACCGAAATCAACTCCAATGCTATTGCCAACCATCCAATACTAAGCACAATGAGGTCATTAAATATATTTTAATGACTCAATTAGATTAATTACCCCTTTCTCCTCTAGATAGTATAGGAAGTTGTCACCATTTTGCTGCTTGTAGACTTTACGACCGGAAGCGGTTTGTCCAATCTGCTCATACTCTCCCAACCGCTCTCCTTGATAGACATTGGTCATGCCAAGTGTATCCAGGATAATGTTTTTGCAGCAAGCTAAACACCAAGTTTAGTCTATAAGGAATCTCTTTTTGTTAATCTCTATAACCACTTGCCTTTCTCATTGGCGCCCGCTAAAGCAACGAAAAATGAAACAATTAAGATTGCTCTCATGTTGACAAGAATTAGATTGATACTATTTATCATCCATCGCGAAACATTGGAATTTCTTATCAAGAAGTTTTATTTAAGCTTTATCATGGCTGCAGTGGCAGACGACCTCGCCGTTGTTGTCCTCGACGGAGACGGAGCCGTAGTCGCAGTTGTTGGCACAGCAGTACCTGACCCCGTTCACCTCGCTCCACACATTGCAATCGTCACAATAATCGCCAGTCGCGCATGGTTCGTCCTCTAAAATTCGAGTCTGAAAAAAATATCTACTCGTTTTTTTTTCATAAACGTACCTTTATTCCCAGCCTGACACAAAGCCCCACCAACGACAAAAATAGTCAAGAACACAATCGCGTACTTCATTTTGAAAGCTGAAACTTCAAACTAACTTAAGGTAACTAACGGTAGATTGACATTCAGATCAAAGTCCGATGGATACAATTTTATAGACGCGGGATTAGCCTTATCGAAAAACTGTTGCTTCTTTTTATTTGCAGATCAAGACCTAGACGGACATGTTCTCCTCGTCCCTGAACTTGAACATGGCGACGATGTCGTTGGTGTTGGTCACGGCGGCCCTCCTGATGCGCATGGCCTTGTCGAGGTAACCCTGGCGGCAGAATCCTGACTCGATGAAATAGACATTGCACTCCTTGCTCAAATGGCACGCTGCTGCACAGGCTCCATTAGTCGTAGCTGTCGTT